>Ga0265297_10003485_pt1 | contig 28308 bp, 17 predicted proteins | sample Munlanlwell13791_FD_192502 | JGI IMG/M metagenome (GOLD analysis project Ga0265297, IMG submission 192502) | Leachate microbial communities from a municipal landfill in Southern Ontario, Canada - Leachate well 137-91 | ecosystem: Engineered > Solid waste > Landfill > Unclassified | place...
AATTAAATGTTCAGATGCTATTTGATGAATATGGGTATTGTCCATATTGTTTTGATGGAATAAAGAATTATGATGAAGATGAAATTGACTGCACTTATTCTGGAAAGAGCTGTCCTGTTTGCAACTACCCAATGCCTTTGTTAGGACAAACTTCTTCAGTTTATTTTATATTTACTATCTTAGGTACATTGTGCTTTGTATTTTTAGTTTGGTATTTATTTTTGTGGAACAAATATAAGAAAAGAAAGAAAAGGATACTTGGAATGAGTAAGCTTTAGCTTATAATTTTAGTAAAAAGATTGTTCCACATTTAACAAAACATTTATAAATAAAATTGTTTATAGTTTATTATAAAAAAAGGTTATATTTGAAGAGAGTTGTAATGGTTTATAAGAAATATTTGAAAAAAGGAGGAAAGACATTTGGTCCTTATTATTATGAAAGTTATAGGGATGGAGAACATGTTAAAAAAAGATATATTGGTGATGAAAAAGAATATAGAGATTGGTTGTTGAAAAAAAAGAAAGTTTATAAGAAAAGTTATGTGGAACAACATACTTCTTTAAATAAAGTAAATGATTCCAGCAAATTATTATTTGTTTTGGTTTTATTTGCATTAGCTTTTATTATTTTCTGGAATATTGGAACTTTTGTTAATGTTCCTATGAGCTTGTCTGGATTTGTTGTTTCTGAAAATGTTTCTGAACTAGAATCAAGTTCTTTATATGGAAGTTATCAAGAGGAAGCAGTAGAACAAACATTTGATACTAGTTCTGTTGATTTAGAAATTAAAGAGCCTGCAAGTTTTAATGGAGAGGCAATAACAAAGAACAAAAATAAAAAAATGGAATTTGATTTAGGAGATGGAAATCTTATTTTATATTTTGATTTATTAGATTATAGTGATTTTGTTGATGAGGTTGATAGCATAATTAAACAAGAAAAAACACCTGAAGAAGTTACTAATTATATTGGTTCTGAAGAAAGTGAAGAATCTGAAGAAATAGAAATACAAGTAGAAATTCCTGAAGAAATAACTGAAAATGAAACTCCAGTAGATGAAACTCCAACAGAAGAGGTAACTGAAGAATCACCTGTTGAAAATACTGAAACTCTTGTTGAAGAAAACTTGGTTGAAGAAACTCCTGTTGAAGCTCCAACAGAACCTATTATTACAGGAAATATAATAAAAGGAATAAATGCTAAAGTTATTTCAGAAGATAAAGCGGATTTAAGAGAAGTTAAAAAGGAAATAGAAAAATTAAAAGAAAAAGAAATTGATGTTATTGAAGAAAAGACAAAAACTGAAGCTAAGGATTTTGATATTGTTGTTGATGAAGCTAAGGTTGATGAAGAGCAATATAAATGGGGATATAAAGTTAGATTAAATAGCTTGAATTTTATGGCTAAGATTGATGTCACTACAGATAAAGAATTATCTGTATTTGATGATTCTAGTTTAATGATTGGAAATCAGATATTAAGCTTCCAGGATTTAATTGATGCAGGATATACAGTTAAGATTGAAAAACCTACTTTGGAAATGGAGGTTATAGAAGAAAAAACAACTATAGATGAAGAAACAACTGAAGATATAACAGAAGAAATAACAATAGAAACTACAAATGAAAGTGTAGAAGAAACATCTGTTGAAGAAATTCCAATGCCTGAAACTCCTGCTGAAACAACAACAGAAGAAGTTATTGAAGAAGTTCCTACTGAGGAAACTCCTGTTGAAGAAGTACCTGTTGACACAGGTATCACAGGGAATATTGTGAGGGCATTTAGAGGAATGACTGGAAATATAATAAAAACAGTTACACCTGTTGCAGATATAGAAAATGAGAAATTAAAAAATACAATAAAAATTTATATAGAAAGAGATTTTACAAATTCAGGTTATGATGTTGGTGATATTGTTTATTTAGACCCCAGTTTAGTAACTATTTCTTATGCAGTAATTAATGCAAATAATTTTACTTTAATTAATTTAACTTCTTCTAAAAATGGAACAATTAATCATTTAAATATTTCAACTGCTGCTCCTTATGATGCTTTATATTTATATCATTCTTTTGATGTAAATGAAGGAACTGTTATTGATTCTTGGGATAATAAAGGAACTGCAAGTAGCACTGGAACTGCAGTGTATAATACTACTGCTTGTATTTTTGGTAGTTGCAGAACTTTTGGTACAGGCAAGTCATTGAGTAATACTGATAGTGATCTGATATTTACAAACACCCAGGATTATACTTGGATGGCTTGGATTAGAAGAGATAATTATAATAACGGGGTACTTTTTGATTTTGGAGATATAGGTGCTAGTTCTTCTGTTGGAGGGAATGTAGCTATTGGGAATATTTATGATTTTAATACTATTAATCTTTGTGTTCAGGATTATGACGGGTATAATATATATTATGCGGATACTACTACTATTATTCCGGAAAATTGGTATCATATAGCTGTTACTTATGATTATAATGCAGGAAGTGCACAAATTAGTTTATATGTTAATGGAGTTCAAGAGAATTCTGAAAATGCAATGCCATTATTAACAGATACTAGTGGGGGAATTGCTTTAGAAATCGGAACTGGAGATGATTTAGATGACAGTGGATATTACCCCTTTAAGGGAAATATGGATGAGATTATGGTGTTTAAGAGTGCTTTGTCAGAAGAAAATATAGCTGCTATTTATAATAACCAATCAGCTAGGTTTTTAGGGAAAGGGCAGATGAATAAAATACAAGCAGTAAATACTGGAACTTCTAATGTTAATGTAACTGCAAATTATGGAACAATTTTGGGAAGTGCTCTTAATTTAAGTTTGTCTTATCAAAATTCAAGTGGATGGTTTTTGTCTGGAGCTTCTGTGTTTACTGGAAATAATAATTTTTCAATACCTGGAAATGCATTTAATGTAAGTGCTAATTTTAGTTTTTTTGCTGGACCTTCAGGATATCAATTTTATTCTCCGATTATTTATACTACCACTGGAAATTTGAATGTAACTTTAACTGAGTTATCTGCTCTTCCTAACTTAACTAGAGTTTATCCAACTACAAATATCGATGCTACTCAAAATCAATTTTTTAATGTAACTATTAATGCAAGTTGTGTTGGGGATGTTGGAGGAGTCTGTGGGGCTATTAATGTTAGTTTAATAAATGTATTGCCTAGTATTGTTGATGGAAGTTTTGAAAGTACCTTATCTGATAATTGGGATATTAATGATGGAGGGGTTGTTATGCAAAGCGGAGGAACTGCTAAAACTGGTTCAAATGCATTGAATCTAAATGTAGCAAAAGGAACTGGAACAAATGCAATTGCATGGCAAAATATGGGAGATATTTATGCATCTAAATTATGTTATTGGTTAAAGGGAGATATTGATACAAATTATAAATTAAATGTTTCTTATAAAAACTCAGCTGGTTCTTGGATAGGGAGTGTAATTACTGGTGTGAGTTATGGTTCATGGACTCAAATATGCAATGAAATCTCTTTAAGTAATTTACCTGTTAAAGGAGTTAAAATAGAGGTTATTGATGCATTAAGCTGGGATACTTATGCCTCTTTTGATGATATTTGCTTTGCTGATTCTATAGGAAATTGTCTTCCAACTAATTTATTGGTTAATAAAAGTGCAGGAGGGATTCCTTTTTATGTGAATACAACAAACCCAATTGAAACAAGTTCTTTAAGTGTTGGGCAAAGTCAAATTGTTACATTTTGGATAAATGCATCTTATTCTATTTTAAATAGTAATTACGCTTTTTATGCTTTTGCTAATAGAACTGATATGATGAATGTAAATAATATGACTAATCAATGGAATGTTAGTATAATTGCGTATGTTGCTCCTGACATAACTTATCCTATATTTAGTAATTATTATGATAATAATGCAAGTGTGTATAATTCAGGTGTTGGTTTGTTTAATGTAACTTTAGCAAATACAAATGGAACTGTGTTACTAGAAATAAATAATACAAATCTAACTGCAACGAATTTAACAGCTAATGTTTATAATGTAAGCTATACCTTTACAAATAATGGAACTTATTCTTATAAATGGCATTCTTGGGGTAATGGAACAAGTCATAATTATAATGTTTCTGCAACTGGAAGTTATACTATTTTAAGTGATATTACTGTTCCTATAATTAGTTTAACTGCTCCTGTAAACAATTCTAATTTTAATATAACTTCTATTACATTTAATATTTCTGGAAGTGAAGCATTGAATTGGTGCGGATTGTCTATTAATGGAAATGCTAATGTCACAATGACCTTAAATTCTGCAACTACTGCAGGATATATTAATACAAGTATTGCAGATGGAAGTTATACATTTATTATCACTTGCAACGATTCTGCTAATAATTATGGAAATACTGGAATAAATAGATTTTTGAAAGACGCAACAACATCAACATTATCTATTGCTCTTCCATTAAGTAACTTTAATTACAATACTAATCTAGTTCCTATTAATGCATCTGCAATAGATACTGCTTCGAATGTAAGTGTGTTTAATGATTATGGATTAGTTTCTTGGTGGAGAATGGATGATTTGAATTCATCAGGAGATGTAGTTGATTATATAGGAACAAATAATGGAAAAAGAGTTAATGCTATGCAGACAGCATCTGGGAAAATGGGGAAGGCGATGAGTTTTGATGGGGTAGGAGACTGGTTAATTACTAGTCCTATTTTATTTTATAATACTGAAAATTATACTTATAGTTTTTGGGTAAAAAGAAATACAACAACAAATTATGAAGGTATCCTTGAAATTGGAAGTTATGTTTCTGGAAAGGGAATCTCTATAACTATTGGGTCTTATGAATTGGGCGAGGCAACTAAAGTTTATATCTCTAATATTAAAAGAGAAGAATATATTAATTCAGTTGCAGGAATAGGGACAGATTGGACATATATTGTAGTTAGATATACTGGAAATGATAAAGCAGATATTTACATTAATGGAGAATTAGACACGAATCAAGGAAATTTGGGCTTTATGTCTTCCTCAATTCTGTTAGGTGCTTATTTGGGAGGAAATGTAGAAGATTTCTATAGTGATGTGAATTATCTTAATGGAAAATTAGATGATGTAATGATATTTAATAGAAGTTTGAGTGTAGAAGAAATACAAGCTTTATATGCTAATCAGACAACTAAATACTTGAATTCTTCGGTGCCAATGGCAGAGGGAACAAGAGACATTAAGATTTTTTCTCAGGATTCTGCAGGGAATATCGCAAGCGCAACAAGTTATAATGTAAATGTGGATACAATTTTACCAGGAGTCTCAATTGTTTATCCTATCAATAATAATTATAGTATTAATGTAAATGCAATCAATTATACAAGTTCAGGGGCAAGTTACTGTTGGTATTCATTGAATGGTGGAGTTTTAAATTCTTCTGCTGTTGAAGCTGGAATAAATTGGACAGGATTATCAAGTTCTGAAGGAAGCAATACCTGGAGGATTTATTGTAATGATAGTGCTAATAATCTAAATTCGTCATCTATTACTTTTATTAAGGATACAATTTACCCTCAGATTTCAATTATTATTCCAACGAATAATACTAATAGTTCTAATACTGGATTAGATGTTAATTATTCTGTTTCAGATACTAATCTGCAATTATGCTGGTATTCTAATGATACAATGACCAGCAATACAACTCTTGCTTCATGTGCAAATATAACAACAATTACATGGGCAGAAGGACAGCATAATGTAACTATTTGGGCAAATGATTCAGCAGGAAATATAAATAGCTCATTTGTAAGATTTACAATAGATACAACTGCACCAAGTTTTACAGCAATAGCTAATCAGAGTATGTATAATAATGAATCTTTGAGTTATGATCTTAATGCAAGTGATAGCGGGGTTGGTGTTCAGAGTTTTGCAATTAACTGGACAAATACCTTTAGTATAGATTCAAATGGGGTTTTAACAAATACTTCTGCACTAAGTGTTCAGATTTATTATATTAATTTAAGTATTAATGATAGCTTGAATAATTTAAATTCACAAGTTATTTATGTTAATGTAAGTCAATCTGATATGACTTATCCATTAATTAGTTATGGAGATGGAACAGCTAATGATTCTGCTCGTGTATGGCAGAATTATGTTTATGCAAATGTTTCTGTAACTGAAGCTAATCTCAAGAATATTACATTTAGGCTATATAATGGAACTAATGGTTTATTGAATACAACTAATTATTCAAGTGCTGTTTATACAATTAATTGGACTGGATTAGCTGGAGGAGATTACAAATATAATGTCACTATTTGCGATATTGCTAATTTATGCAACTCAACAACTACTAGAAATATTTTCTTAATTGAATCACAGGAAAATATTACTTTAAATGCAGGATGGAATTTAATTTCTCTTGGAATGAATAATACAGATACAGGAACTGACAGGAATATTAGTTTAGCAAGAGGCTGGAATTTAATTGGATATTCTTCAGATACTTCATTGAATTTAGCTAATGCTAATTTTACTAACAGCAGTGGAAGTAAATATACCTGGACTAATGCAGTTGCTAATAATAAGGTTCAGGCATATGGAGCATATTATGATAGTAGTTCTGCAACAGCATCTCAAAGAAAATATAAATATCTAGGAACATCTGGAGTTGATAAAACTGCATTTGAGAATAAGAAAGGATATTGGATTTATGCTAATCAATCAGGAAACCTTACTTTGCCAGGTGTTGGTGGAAGTTTGGCTGGACAAACTTACCAATGGAGTAAGCTTCGCTTTGTAAATTCAAGTGGAAGTGAAAAGAATATAACTGAGGCTGGAAGTGCGGGGTGGATATCTACGACTTTGAAATATTGGGATAATGGATTTAAAAATCTTAGATATGATTCAGAAGATCCAGAAATAAGAAGTTATATATCTCCTTATGAAGGAGTATTTATTAAAAGTAATTATAATAATATCACTATGATTAGACAAAATTAATTTAGAATTTTTTCCATTTCAATTACTTTAAAATTGAAATCATTTTTTTCATTAAATTTTTTAAATCCCTGTTTTTTATAAAATCCTTCTGCTTCAATAGAAGCTCCTAACCATATTCTTTTATATCCTTTTGATTTTGCTAAATTGATTAAGAAATTTAACATTTCTTTTCCAATACCCTTTTTTTGGTATATAGGATCTACAAACATAGTTCTAATTTCATCTCGGTCTAATGCCCCTGTACCTAAAATTTTATTCTCAATTTCGTAAACATAAAATAAAACTTTTTGAGATTTTTCAATTAATTTATCTGGCTGACTCATTTTAATCATAAACTCTTTATTTTCTTTGCTTAAAGAAGTTAGATTTTTGTGAATACATTTAATCATTATTTTACTACATATTTTTGCATCTTCTTGTTTAAAAATTCTTATCATATTTGGGCTAATATTTTTATGTATTAAAACTTTTCTTATAAAAAAAGATTATTTGAAAAACCTAACTTTCTCATTTTTTCTAATATTTCTATTTCTTTTTTGTAACCTTCTTCTATTAAATTGTCACACCAAGGACTATCACTCCCCCATAAAACTCTTTGTTTCCCAAATAAGTTACTTAGATAATTTAAAATATTATCTACGTTTAACTTCGATACTGCTTTGTTTCTCTTGTTTTTATCAACAAAAAATTCTCTTTCTAACATAGTGTTGAGTGGGGCAACATCAATATATACATTAGGATATCTTGATGCTCTTTGTAAATCTTCATCAATTAAATCTCCAGAATGTACAAATATAACTGGGCTATCCTTTCTTTCTAATATCCAAATTAAATCTTTAATTCTTGATCCTTCTCTGAATCCAGTATGAAATATAGCAGGTTTTTTAGATTCAGATATTAAATCTATAATTCTTCTGTCGGAGATATAATCATAAGAATATTCTTGATTTATTGATCGAGGATATAATTTAAATCCTTTGAATTTTGTTTCTTCTTTTGTAACATATTCTAATTTATCTAAAATTGGGTGAACAAACATAAATGGAATTAATCGTTTATTAATTAGAGAAGCAGAGTATACTTGATTATTTGCTTTTTCATAAGGATTAAATTTACTGTTATTCTGATGCGGACAAGCAAATATAATTGCTCCTTTTAGATTAAATAGGTCTAATCTATTAGAAATTGTTTTTGGGTCTAAATAAAATTTGGTTTTAGTATCCTTTCCTAAATGAACATGGTGGTCTATCATTTTGTTTTAATATTATAGTTAGGGATTAATTTGATAAGTTCAGGATTTTCACTAATTCTTATAAGAATATGCTTAATTATCTCTTCCCAATATTCACACCAGATATCCAAATTAAATATATCTTCATTATTCTTGAATCCATTAGCAACACATCCTCCTTTGCAGATAAATTGAAATGCACAATCCTTACATTTAGTTACATTGGAGGTTATTCTTTCTCTAAATTTATTATAAGCATCTCCTTTTTGAATGTCAAAAAAATTTTGTTTGGTTATGTTTCCTATACCTAATTTTTTTGCATAAGAAAATGCTCCACATCCCCAAATATTTCCATCATGTTCAATGAATAATGCATTAATTCCTACTCCACAATTTACTCTAAATTTTTTAACAGGACTATTAGATGATAATAAATTCCAAATTAAGATCTGAAAAGTTGTGATATTTAGCTTTTCATATTTTTTATTTTTTAACAAAGTTATCCATCTATCAAACAATTTTTTTTGACTATTTGCTAACTCTTTTGTGTTTGGAATCATACTTGTTTTTATTGTTCTAGTTGTTGGTTCTTCATATAATGGTAGAAAGCCTATATTAGTTATTCCCAGCTTATTAAAAAATTTTAAGATGTTTTCTAAATTGTTTATATTCACATTAGTTATAACTGTTAAACAATTAATCTCTTTTTGGTATTCTTTTATTAAATTAAGTGCATTTTCAACTTTTTCAAATGTACTTTTATTTAGACCATCTTTTCTTGTATAGTCATTTTCAACCTTCCTTCCATCTAGACTTACACCTATTTCGATTTTTCTTTTTTTACACTCTTCCATAATTCTTTTGTCTAATAATGTTCCGTTTGTTTGAATTCTAAATTTTAAATTTGCTTTTTCGTTTATTGTAAGATTATCTATGGCCTCGATTATCTTATTGAATTCCAATAAAGGTTCTCCTCCATGAAATTGAACCATAAGTTGAATCTTATTTTTTTGAGCATAGTCTGAGGCTTTTTTTAATATGTCTTTAATTAGATCTAAGCTCATACTCCCTGGATTTTTTCTTGCAAGTTGTCTAGAACAATAAACACAATTTAGATTACATTTATCTGTAATATTGATTATTAGGGTCTTTATTATATTATCAAACTCATTTAATTTTTCTAAAGAACAATTTTCAGAGATTTCTTCATACTTATCTGAGAAATTCCACCTACCACTATTTTCATTAACATTGAAATACAAATCAGGAGTTAATTTATAAGAAATCATATTTAAATAAGAATTTAATTAATGACAAACGGCAGGCATTTCAAATTCTTGGTTGTCTAATGATTTCAAGGCAAGAGGATTTTTTCTTACTAAATTTTTTTCTTTGTCCTTTGCTAACTCATATTTTGAAACTTTTTCATATTCCATAGTTAGGGGATGAAATCATTCTATTTAAATTTTATTATGTTCAAATAGTTACTACTTTCTAGTTAATGAATATACAAAGATTTATAAAGAATAAATGCTAACAATATCTATGAAAAAACAGATTAAACAAGGATTAGTGGGTATATTAGCAGGAGTTGGAGCTTTAGCTGGAAGTGCTAATGGAGATACTTTAAAAATTAAAGCTACATCTAGTTGCCCAGAAAGTATAATTTATAATCGACATTTAGATGGTGCAACAGAATATTATGAGGATAGCTTGGATAGTGAATTTTTAGAATCCACTATGATTACTCCTAGAATTAATTTTTATTCAAATAATCCTAATTCTATTCCTAATAAATTAGATACTGATTCTCGTGCTCTTGAAAATCCTCTTGTTATCCCCCCTATACCCGAATCAATGACTACCTTCTCAAATGAATTTGAGGGAGTGGGTTTATCAGAAGATACAAATGTTAATGTTTCATATTGGACAAATGGAAGTTTTCCTAATTTTAATGTTATATCAAGATTAACTGATGGAAGTGATAATACTATTCAAGTATATGATGCTAAACAATTAGCTATAAATCATCCATATCCTGCTACTGCTTTTTCAATTTATGTTAATAATGGAATTACTAAGAAACTGAAGACAGAATTTTACGACACAGCAGATGTTAATATTGATGGAGTGGTTAATTTAAAGGATTATGCAATTGTTCTAAAAAATCAAGGTAATATTGTAAGTCAATCAGATACTTATGACGCTAATAATTTCGCAGATATTGATAGAAATGGAATAGTTGATAATGCTGATTTAGATGAAGTTGTTAATCAATGGCTTTTAGAAAAGGAATAATTTTATATGGATTTTATTAGAATTTTAAAATCGTCTTAGAATATCAAAACACCTCATCACCTCTTCTTTGATATGATAAACAGATTTGAATATATAAGCTTATGTTTGATTGTTTATACTTAATTGAATATAGAAGATTTTGTTGATTTTGATATATTGATTATTTTATTAGATGAATTTTTGGTAATGTATTAAGACATATGATGTGTAGATGAGATTTTTTAATTTAGGATAAGATGATTTATTAATAATTTATTAGATGAATTTTTGGTAATGTAAAATCCTCATACTCTTTGCAGATGATAAGATTAAGATGTGTTTGAAATTTTATTTTTAATTGAGGATAATAATAGGATTAATATGTTTAAGATATAGAAATCCTGCAAGATAGGAACATCAATTTTATCTGAATTTATTATAAAATAAAGGTCTTTTTGTTAAATTAAAATAGATATCTTCAGGTAAATCCATAAGATAATTTTCTGTTGTTCTTATTAAATTTTTTGTATTTTTTATAGAACGATATATTGAATTATTTATAGAGGAGAATATTTTTTCTAAACCTAATTTTATTTTGCTTTTTGGTTTTGGATTTGATAGTTGGTTAAATGGGTACATTAAATTTTTTCTTATATTATTTATTCTTTCTGATTCTTCTCTATAAACTTCTGATTCTATTTTAGAGGTTAGTATTTTATATGAATTTGTTATTTCTTTTGTTAAATTATTATAACTATTATAAGCAGTTTGTTTTAATGGATTCAGAACACTGCTATTTTTAAAATTATTTTTAAAATATTTATTTTCTTTAGTTGCAATATTAAGCAAATTTTGTATATGACTTGTTTTTTCTAAAATTTCTTGTTTTGTTAGGGGGCTGTTTTTGTAAGATTCTTGGATTAAGCTATCAAACTCTTGCATTTTTTTATTGAAACACTTTAACCTCTGGTCCCATCTCCATTGTCTTTTTCCATTTTGAGTATAATTCCCCTGTAAGATTTCTGCTAAGTTAGATAAATAAGAATCCATATTATGCAAGAAATTTGCTTTTTGGAAATTTAGAGTATTATAATCTCTATCGACAAAATTAGATTTGTACTCTTCTAATTGAGAAGTAAATGAGGGTTTGTAAGAATCTTTTTGAGGATTATAAATAGGATTGTCTATTTGAGGTGATGCACGTATTAAACTTAGCGTCATTGTTCATATCTCCTAATCACCTCTTTCAAAGCATATTTTAGAGTATATATAAAGTTTATGCTTTGTTGAATAATTATTAATTAATGAGATTCTATTACAAATATTAAGATTATATAATAACTTTTATAAACCTGATTTGTCTAAATAAAATATGAAAAAAGAGAAATATGTTTTGGTGTGTTTATTAACGATGATGTTATTCTTTAGTATTAGTTTTTTCTCTAGTTTGGTTTCTGCGGATGAATTAAATCTGAAAATAACCGGAACAATTAATGGGTATAGTTCCGATGTTTATTTAGTAACTAATCCTTCTGCAAGTTTAATAGTGGATGCTTATGATATGCCTTCTCCTTCTTCTCCAGATAATTATTCTCAATTTTATTCTGATGGGAGTTTAGGGAGTCTGGCAATTGATTCATGGAATTTTGCTTCAACTTCTAGAACAATTGATTTAGTTTATCATATTTCAGAAGCACAGACAGGAACATTAGCTTTGGTTTGGGATAATTCTGCAATTGATTCAGCTACTTATGATGTTAGTTTGCAAGATTATGGAACTGATAGCAGTTATACAACCCAAGTTGGAAGTGATATTAATATGATTAGTTCAACTACTTATTCAACTGAATTAACTGGAGATGATGATATTTATATTCGGGTTATTGTTGAACCACATACAGCTGCAGACGCAGGCGATACTGGAGGGAATACTGGGGGCGGAGGAAGTTCTGGTGGAGGAGGAGCAGTAGTAACTGTTTCAGATGGATTAGTATTAGGAAATGATTTTGTTAATGTTAAGATTGCTTTGACAAAAACAACTAATAGAAAAATAAGTATTTACAATTCAGGGAATAAGACAGAAACAATTAATTTAAAATCTTCTGGGTTGACTGGTATTCTTTTAATTGATCCTAATGATATATCTTTTACATTAGCCCCTGGAGAAAAGAGAGAGATAACTATTGCAGTTACTGCCCCAACTAAAGAAGGAAATTATGAAGGAAGCATGTTTATCAATAAACATAAAGTAATAATAGATGTTGATGTTAGCACAACTGAATTACTATTTGATGCAGGAATAGATATCCCCACAAGTTCTAAATTAATTAATAAAGGAGACAATTTGCAATTTCAAGTTACTTTAATCCCAATGGGTAATGAACCCAGAGTAGATGTAACTTTGAATTATGAAATTAGGAATGAAAATGGGCAGATAGTTTATACCCATAGTTACACTAAATTAGTAGAAAAACAAATTTCATTTACAGAAACTTTTGAAGAATTAGGGTTAGGCCCTGGCAAATATACTTTACATTTAGAATTAGTTTATCCTAATGCTATTGCAACATCTAGTTCAAGTTTTGAAATTAAAGGCTCTGAATTACCAATATTTACAAAGACAAGTATTATAATCATGATTTCTTCTGGAATAGGGATATTAATCATAATAATAATTACTATAGTTATCTCTAAAGGAAGAAAAATAAAGAAGCATAAAAAGAGATGAAAACACAAAAATGGTGGATAATTGTAGTTGTAATTTTAGTGTTAGCTATTGCAGGGGTTTTATTTTTCTTGTCTAATTCAAAACAACCAATAGAAGAGTATAGTATTGATACTATTTTTATAAAAACGCAATTAACAGAAAAAGGAAATGCTATTAGTGATATTAATCTTAAATCAAATGTTGCAGGGGATTATTCTATTAAAATAACGGGGATGGATAATTTAGCTTCAATAGATGAATCCATGTTTAGTTTAAATTCAGAAGAAAATAAGAAAATTAGTATTTACTTTAATGCTCAGGATTATCTTCCTGGAATTTATTTAGGAGAATTAGAAATTAATTCTAAAAACCAAATTAAAAAAATACCTATAATTGTAGAAATACAAAGTGAAACTGTTTTATTTGATAGTAATCTAAATTTATTTCCTAAAACAGGCATTATCCCTGGAAGCAGTTTAAGCGCAGAAATAAAAATATTTGATTTAGCTAATGTAGGGATAAGCAATTTAAAATTAAATTATTTTATAAAAGATTTTAATGAAAATATAATTGATTTTGGAGAAGAAGAAATAGTAATTAATGGGAATCTTCCTTTAACTAAATCATTTAATCTTCCTTATACACTTAAACAAGAAGATTATGTTTTTGGGGTTATTGTTAAATATGATGGTTCTGTTGGAACTTCAAGTGTTTTGTTTAATGTAGCTACAGAAAAACCAGAAGGTTTTCAAATAGGATTAGTTCATATAGCTCTGTTTATTGCATTTTTATTTGTTATATTTTTGATATTATTTGTATATTTTATTTTTTGTAGAGACCGGGCTTTAACTGAAATGCAAAATCAATATAAAAGAGAGACTAATAGACAGAGAGAATTGATTTTACAGCAAGAGAAAAAAGTTTGTTCTAGATTAAACACCAATAAAGAAAAAAATGAATATAAAAAAGAATTAGAGAAGATAAAAAAACAGAGATTAAGTGCATTAAGACAAATTCATGAAAAAAGAATAATTGAAATAAAGAAAATAAAGAAAACTAAAAATAAAGATGCTTTAAAGAGCCAATTAGATAAATGGAGAAAACAAGGCTATGATACGCAAATCTTAGAAAAAAGGTATAAGTTACCTGGTCCAAAAGACATTAAAAAGAAAATTGAAGAATGGAAAGAACAAGGTTATGACACCAAGGTGTTAGATAAACATTTGAATAAATGAATGGCGTCAGTAATTTACTAAAGCATAAGATGAGCAGAGGATAAGCATAAGATGTTTTTGATAAGGAGTATGAGTTTAGTTATTAATATGCTTAATAAGAAAACATTTAAAAATGATTGTTACTTTCGAATAATATAAAAGATGGTGAAAAAGAAATCTAATAAAAACCCAGCTCTTAGAAAAGATTTTGAAGTTTTTGCAAAAGGAGTTCAAAGGCTGGAAGAATTGAAAACAGAATTAAATTCCTTAAATACTTCTGGTTATGAAGCTGAAGCTGCTTCAATTAGAAGCAAATTAAAAAACGTTTCTTATATTCCTGATATCGAGGGAGAATTGAGAGAATTAAAAGCAAAAATAAACGGACGTTATAAACGAAAAACAAATAAATTAAAGAAAAAAACTGTTTCTCATCACGATAAAATATCTAAAAAAATTAATCAGCTAGAACAAGAATTAGATAAAACCAAAAGAAAATCTGCCAAAATTAATGCATTAGAAAGAGAACTAGACAAAACAAAGAGAAAAAGACCTCTGTCAGGTTCCCAAAAACAAGATATAAACAAGATCCCAAGATTAGAAGGGCAGATTAGTTCTTTAAAATCTGCTTTAAGAGAGATACAAGAAACTGAAGAAAGAAAAAAACAGCTTATTAAAAATATTGATCCCGGAGTTAATTTATTGATTAATAATAAATTTAATATGACCTTAAATGATATTAAATCAGAATTGTCAAATAGATTAAAACAAAAAGAAACAGTAATACAAAATCAGTTACAAACGGACTTAGAAACTAGAAAAAAGAATTTTGAATTGCAGTATGAGGCATTAGAAAATAAATTTAATGATAAATATCAGGAAAAATTAAAAGAAGAGTTAAGAAATGAAATTAGAAAGAGATTTAGAGATGCATTAAAAGCAAAAATTCAAGAATTAAAGAAAAAAATGGAAAGAGAATACCATGAAAAGTTAGATGTGAATCTTAAAAGATTGAATGAAGAGAAAAAGAACCTGGAAGAAAGCATTAATAGTCAAAGAAAGAGAATGGAAGAAAGTGTTAAATCTCAAAAGCAAAGATTGCAAGGAGACATTAAATCTCAAAGACAGAGATTAGAACAAAAAATGAAATCAGAATCAAGAAGTTTCCTGGAGAATATAAGATTAAGAGCCAAAGAGAAAAGAATATTAAAGGATTTAATTCAAAAAAAGAAAAAAATAGAACAGGAAAAAGAGGTTGTTGAGAATCTTATTAAGAAGAATAAGAAAGGAGAAATTAAAGTAAGGATTACAAGAGAGCATATCATCAAGATGAGAGATGTTTTAATAAAAGATTTTGAAGCAAAAAGAAAGAGCTTTGAAAAAGAATATTACGCAAAGCTCGAGGCTGAAAAAGCAAAATTAAAAGAAAAATCCCATGAAGATATTTTAGTTCATAGAACAAGACTTAATAACAATATGCATGAACATCTTACTTCTGAAGTTAAAAAACTGCATGATGAGTACGAAATTAAAAACCGAGAAGCTGAGAGAAAAATAGCTGCAATGAAAAAAAGACTTGAAACTGAAAAAAGTGTTCTTGATAAATTTAGAAATAACTTAAATGCGGATATGAGAAAGATGAGATTGGATAAAGAAGGTTATAAAAATGAATTAAAAGAGAAATTAGAAAAAGAAAAACAAGAAGCTATCAAAAGAGCTGTTGCAACTCAATCAAGTGAAATTAGAAGTAAATTAAAGAAGAATTTTGATGAAAGATTGAAACTGGAAATTAAAGCTAAAGAAGCTGAATTTGAAAAAAGAAAAGCAGATTTAACCCTGGAAATCCAGAGAAAAGCCAAGCAATTATTTGGATGATTTTTGGGATATTTAGATTATATCTATGATTCATAAAACTTATACTTTTTGCAGAGAATATAGTTAAAATATTAATTAATAAATATTTGCAAGCTTATCTATTGTTTTTTAAGATATATCCATTTTATCGTCGATAAAGTTAATTTTAGTATAGAAAAGTTTATAAAGGAAAATGGCTTGTTTTTGGAGTAAATTATGGGGTTTTGATATATAAAAAATTAATAAAAATACTGATTTTTTAGTCAAAACTCTCAAAAATGAAGAATTAATAAAATTAAAGAAAATAATACTATGGCAGATAAAACTGGATATGGAGCAGAGCAAATTAAGGTTTTGGAGGGATTGGAGGCTGTTAGAAAAAGGCCTGCAATGTATATAGGAAGCACTGGCAAAGATGGATTGCATCATCTTGTATATGAAGTTGTTGATAATTCTATTGATGAACATTTAGCTGGGCAATGTGATACTGTTGAAGTTAGCATAAACAAAGACGGGAGTTGTACTGTTATTGATAATGGGCGAGGTATTCCCGTGGATAAGCATCCCCAATTTAAGAAATCCGCAATGGAGATTGCTTTAACTAAACTTCATGCAGGAGGAAAGTTTGAAAAATCCGCTTATCAGATCTCAGGAGGATTGCATGGAGTAGGAGTAAGTTGTGTAAATGCACTTTCCATCAAACTAATAGCCACTGTAAAAAGAGATGGAAATATTTATAGACAAGAATATAAAATTGGAAATCCTCAATATGATGTTAAGATAGTTGGAAAAACTGAAAAAAACGAAAGTGGAACTGAAATAACTTTTTATCCTGATGCCGAAATATTTTCTACAATTGATTTTGATTATGCTGTTTTGAGGAAAAGACTTCAAGAGATTGCTTTTTTGAATCCTGGTGTTAAGATTATTTTAAGAGATGAAAGAAAAGACAAAAAAGAAATTCTTCATTATGAAGGAGGATTAATGGAATTTGTAAAACATATTAATCATGGGAAAGAGATCTTACATAAACCTATCTATTTCAAGAAACAAGAAGATACAACTATCGTAGAGGTAGCAATACAATATAATGATAGTTATAATGAAAATATTTTTGGTTTTGTTAATACAATTAATACAACTGAGGGAGGGACTCATGTTTCTGGTTTTAAGACTGCTTTAACAAGAGCAATAAATGATTATTCAACTAAAAAAGGAATGTTGAAAAATGAGAAATTATCTGGAGATGATATTAGAGAAGGATTAACCGCAGTTATTAGTATAAAGATGGCTAATCCTCAATTTGAAGGACAGACTAAAACTAAATTAGGAAACTCTGAAATGAAAGGAGTTGTTGATTCAATGGTTAGTCTTGCATTAACTGAATTTTTAGAGGAGAACCCCGCGATTTCAAGTAAGATTGCAAATAAATGTGTTGCAGCTGCAAAAGCAAGAGAAGCTGCTAAAAAAGCAAGAGATTTAGTAAGAAGAAAAACCGTTGTTGGATTTTCAGGATTGCCTGGAAAGTTAGCTGATTGCTCTTCTAAAAAAGTTGAAAAAACAGAAGTATATATTGTTGAAGGAGATTCAGCTGCAGGTTCCTCGAAGATGGCAAGAGATAAAGAATTCCAAGCTATTTTACCATTAAGAGGAAAAATTTTAAATGTTGAAAAATCAAATCCAACTAAAACATTATCTTCAGAAGAGATTATTAATTTAATTACTGCAATCGGAACGGGAATAAAAGAAAACTTTGATGCTTCTAAATTAAGATATTCTAAGATTATAATCATGACTGATGCAGATGTTGATGGAAGCCATATTAGAACTTTGTTATTGACTTTCTTTTTTAGATATGTTCCTGAATTAATTGAAAATGGAAATATTTACGTTGCTGTTTCACCCCTATATAGAATAAGAAAAGGAAAAGATATCTATGTTTATTCTGATGATGAATTAAAAAAGAATTTAGATAGATTGGGGGGGAAAGCAGATGTTCAGAGATTTAAAGGTTTAGGAGAAATGAATCCTCAGCAGTTATGGGATACAACTATGAATCCTAAAACAAGAATTTTGAAAAGAGTTACAATTGAAGATGCTGTTGAAGCTGATGCAACATTTTCAATGTTAATGGGAGATGTTGTTGGTCCAAGAAGAAAATTCATTGAAACAAATGCAAAAATAGCAGAGGTGGATATTTAAGATGAGAATAATAGATGAAAAAGTTGATTTATCTGGGAGATTTGAAATAATTGAAAAATTAGCAGATGGGGGAAGAGTTGTTGTTGATTCTAAAACTAAGATTTCTCTTACTATTTGTCCTTATTGTTCAATAGAAGATTGTTTAACTGAAGCAATTGATGCAATGGATTGCCCAAAAGATTATACTGATTGTGCACAGTATCAAAATAGACAAAGGTTGAAAAATCGAACTTATTGTGAAGCATGTGATGATATGACTGAACATGTTGAAGTTAAAAGAAATGGAGAGGTTTATACAAACTGTACAATGTGTGGTTATTCTAGTATTGTTAGTCATGGTTTAAACTTAAACAAAGAAAATTCTGTCATACAAATTGCAGAATCTTTAGGAATAAAATAAAATGGCAAAAATAGAACAAGATGATGATGAAATGAATAGAACAGATTCAGAAGAAGAAAAAATGGAAAATTTTGAAGAAGAAGCTGAAAATGGAAATGGAAAAAATGGAAATGGAGATTATTTAGCAGAAGAATTAGAAAAAACTGAAATTAATTTTAAGGATTTAGATGAAAACAGAGTTGTTGCAAGTGAAATTTCAAGTGAAATGAAAAGAGCATATATTGATTATGCAATGTCAGTTATTGTTGCAAGAGCTCTTCCAAGTGCTGAAGATGGATTAAAACCAGTTCACAGAAGAATTCTTTTTGCAATGAGATTAATGGGATTAGATAAAGGAATGACTAAAAAATCAGCTAGAATTGTTGGAGATACAATGGGTAAGTTCCATCCTCACGGAGATATGGCTATTTATGATGCAATGGTAAGAATGGCTCAAGATTTTAGTTTGCGATATCCTTTAGTTCATGGGCAAGGTAATTTTGGAAGTATGGATGGAGATAATGCAGCTGCTTCAAGGTATACAGAAGCTAAGTTAGCAAAAACAGCAAATGAATTATTGCAGGATATTGACAAACAAACAGTAAAATTTATTCCTAATTTTGATAATTCACTTAAGGAACCTGTTGTTCTTCCTGGAAAATTTCCTAATTTGCTTGTTAATGGAAGTTCTGGAATTGCAGTAGGTATGACTACAAATATCCCTCCTCATAATCTAGTTGAAGTTTGTGATGGGATTATCGCAACAATTGATAAGCCAAATATTTCAATAGAGGAATTAATGGAAATTGTTAAAGGACCGGATTTTCCAACAGGAGGACAAATTGTTGGAAGTGGATTAAAAGATTTGTATGAGGTCGGAAAAGGAGGGTTTATTATAAGGGGAAAAATTTCAGAAGAAGAAGGAAAAACAAAAGATAAAATTGTTATTACTGAAATTCCTTATCAAGTTAATAAATCTGAACTAGTAAAACAAATTGCAGAACTTGCAAGAGATAAAAAACTTCCTGATATTTCAGATATAAGAGATGAATCCTCTAAAGGTAAAGTAAGAGTTGTTATTGAATTAAAGAAAGGAGTTGATCCTAAATTTACCATTAATAGATTATATAAATCAACTAGACTACAGACTAAATTTGATGCAGTTATGGTTGCTCTTGTTGCAGGAGTCCCAAAAACACTTAATCTTAAGCAATTAATTGATGTTTATATCGATTATAGAAGAAAAATTATTAGGAAAAGAGCTGAATTTGATTTGAAGAAAGCAGAAGATAGAGAGCATATTGTTAAAGGATTATTAATTGCACTAAAAAATTTAGAGGATGTGATTCAAACAATTAAGAAAAGCAAAGGAACATTAGAAGCTTCTGAATCATTGCAGAAAAAGTTTTCTTTAAGCAAAAAACAAGCAGATGCGATATTAGAAATTACGCTAAAACAATTAACTTCTTTAGAACATGAAAAACTGAAAAAAGAAGAACAAGATTTATTAGAGATAATCAAGAAATTAAAAGATATTCTTGGAGACGAAAAAGAAATCTACAAAATAATTAAATCTGAATTAAGAGAACTAAAGACTAATTATGGAGATGATAGAAGAAGCAAGATTATAAAATCCGTAAAGGAAATTGAAGAAAAGGATCTGGTTCAAAAACAAGATGTTGTTATTACTATAACTGATAAGGGATATATTAAAAGAATGCCATTTAAATCCTACCATGAGCAGAAAAGAGGAGGCAAGGGGGTTATTGGAACTGAACTTGCTTCAGATGATTTTGTAAAACAATTAATAACTTGTTCAACTCATGATAACTTATTGTTATTTAGTGCAAGAGGAAGAATCTTTTGGTTAAAAGCATACAAGGTTCCTGAAACACAAAGATATGGAAAAGGACAGGCTGTTGTTAATTTGTTAAACACGAAAGAGGATACCATAACCAGTGTTATTGCTGTTAAGGACTTTAATGATTATTTATTTATGGTAACTAAAAAAGGAGTTGTAAAGAAAATTAAATTAGAAATGTTTTCAAAACCTAGAAATGCAGGAGTAAGGATAATTAATCTGCCTTTGGACAACACAGATAGTGTAATTGATGTTAAAAGGATATTTTCAAAACAAGAAGTAATGATGTTTACTAAAAAAGGACAAGGAATTAGATTTAATTCTGAGGAGGTAAGAGAAATGGGAAGAGCATCTTATGGAGTTACTGGAATAAAACTCTCTGCAAACGATGAAGTTGTAAGCATGGAAATTGTTCCAACTGATAGGAAGAAAACTATTTTAACTGTAACTGAAAAAGGTTATGGTAAGAGAAGTGAAATAGAAGATTATAGATTAACAGGAAGAGCTTGCAAAGGAGTTATTAATTTGAAAGTTACCGACAAAACAGGGAATGTTGTTTCAACAATTTCTGTAGGTGATAAAGATAATATGGTAGTTACAACAAAAAAAGGGATTATAATCCGAACTTCAATTAAAGATTTGAGAGTAATGGGAAGAGCAACTCAAGGAGTTAGAATAATCAAGTTAAAAGAAGGAGATAGGGTTGGGGATATAGCAAGATTAGATGAAACTTTTGAGGAGGTTTTAGAGGAAAAAAGCGAGTAAGAGAATTGTTGAATAAATTTGTTGATTTCGGAGGGTTAATTGTTTGTTCAATTAAATGATTGATACGTGAAAATAAAAAACATTTAAAAATATAGAATTATTAAATAGCTTATGGAAAAGAGAGGGCAAAGTCAGATAATTACAACTGTTTTAATAATATTGCTAGTTCTTGTTGCAGTTATTATTGTCTGGAATGTTGTTAATTCAACGGTTATTAACAGCAGTTCAAAAATAGATACAGAAATATTAAGTGTTAAAGCTCAGGTTCAGCAGGGAAAAGTGCATTTAGATACAGCAGCAAATAAATTGCAATTAGATTTAACAAGAGGAACAGATAAAGCAAATGTAAGTTATTTTAAAGTTGCAACTAAGTCAGATCAAGGAGAGACAATTTATACAATTGATAATAATCTCCCATTAGCATTAGAAACGAGAACTTATTGTTTTAATATTTCTGGGTTGACAAATATAAAAGAAGTCTCTGTTTATGCTTATTCAGAGAATGGAAACCCCGGAGTTGAACAGAAATATGAAATTCAAAACTCTGATAATCAAACGATTAGTTCCTGTGTAAATCTTATCCCAAAGGATTCTGAAACAACAATTTCTGAAACGTGCAATTATTCTATATGGATAAATCAAAGTTGCGGGATTAATGGCTGTTCATTAAATGAGATGTATCAAACAAGAACAGTTATATCTGGAACAAATTGTCTTGATGTTCAAAGATGCAAAGTAGATGATAGTTGTTCAATGGCTGGATTAATTTCCTGGTGGAAATTTAATGGAGATCTAACAGATAATCAAGGATTAAATAATTTAATAAACAATGGAGCAACAACAACCTATAATGTTCTTAATGTTAATGGGGCAAGTTATGCTAGAATAAATGCTCCTACTGGATTAAATATTGGAGGAGGAGATGCAAGTTTTTCTGTGTGGGTTAAGACAAATGTAAATGATGCAAGCTGGAGAGCTGCTTTTGATTATGGAAGGTTTACTCCTAATGAATTTGGATTATGGAAAAGTGGAGATACAAATAATAAGTTTCATTGTAGATTTGGTAGAATATCTACTTCTACAATAAATAGTATTTCTAATTTTGAAATAGGAAAATGGTATCATGTTGTTTGTACAATGAAAAGCATTGGTGGAGGAGCTTATAATTATTCTATTTATATAAATGGAAAATTAGACAATTCACTTGTTCAAACTCCTCAAAATTGGGCCCCTAATTTATCGAATATCATAATTGGTTCAAGTTCAACTACAACTGAATTCTTCAACGGGCAGATAGATGATTTAATGATATACAACAAAGTATTAACTTCAAGTGAAATTTCTAATTTATTTAATTCAGTTAGTTTTGGTATGACAAAAGCACAATATACAGATAAAGTTGCTGGTGCTTGGATAGGACAATTTGCAGGAAACTTTTTGTCTTTAAGCAAGGAAGGAGCTTGGATTTTAAATCCTTCTTCAGCTGATTTTTTTTATTACCCATCAACTCCTGTTTCATTAGTTTCAAATGATGATCACTCTGTGGAGTATATGTATTTGAACATGTTAGAAACTTATGGTATTAATCCTAGTTATGAAAATATAACCCAACAATGGAAAGATCATATGAATATGGGCTCTTTTTGGTGCGCTAATTATATTGCAATAAATAATACCAAATATAGCAATATCTATGCTCCTTATTCTGGAAATGCAACTAATAGTCCGATATATTCTCAACCTGGAAAAGAAGCAATTGATGCTCAAATAGAAACAGAAATATTTGGTGCAATGATGCCAAATATGCCAGAAAAAACTCAGGAATTTGTTGATAAAATTTCTAGGGTAACTGCAGATGGTGTTGCAGTGGATTATGCAGAATTTTATGCTATACTTCATTCAAGAGCATTTTTTAAAAATTCTATTGATGATATTCCTGTAATAATAGATGAAACTCAAGCAATGTATTCTCCAAGTTCAAGAGTTTATCAGGTTGTTGAAATAACTAAACAATTAGTAAATAATAATACTAATTGGAGAAATGCAAGATTCCAACTTAGACAACTTTATTTTGATTCAATAAGAGATTCTCAATGTATTGGAAAAGGAGTTTGCTCTTGGGGTCCCAAATGCAATGATTTTTCAGTTGCTGAAATTAATTTTGCTTATACTGTTATGTCTTTATTATATGCTCAAAAAAATCAAACAATAATCAGTGATGCATCTGCAGATCCTTTTGGAAGAGTAATTGAATTAGCAACATTAGCTGGAATGGATAATGACTGTAATGCAGCATCTGCAGGAGGAGTTTTAGGTGTAATTTATGGGCAATCTGGAATTCCAGATAAATGGAAAAATCCTTTATCTGCAAATTATACTGGAATAACTGCAACTCACCCAGGATTACCAAATTCTGAAAGTGTATCCAGTATAATAAATAGAACAGTTGCATTAGGTGAGAAGTTTATTTTAAGTGAAAATAAAAAACTTGCTGGTTAAACAAAGGTAATAAATACCTTTAAAAAACCAAAACAATATCTATTTCTATATAAATACTCTTAATAATTTATAAAGACAAACAATAAGTATGATGAAGATTAAGCTCAATAAATTCTTAATCAACTCATCTGCAAAGCTAATATCTTAAGAGATTATAAATAATAAAAATGACAAAAGAACTTGAAATGCTTAATGTTGGAATGGTTGGGCATATTGACCATGGGAAAACAACACTTTTATCTAAACTTACTGGAAAGTTTGCAGATACTCATTCAGAAGAACTTAAAAGAGGAATTACAATAAAATTAGGTTATGCAGATACAATAATAAAAAAAGGAACTAAAGAAAGATATATCAGCTTTGTAGATTGTCCTGGACATGAAATGCTTATGGCAACAATGCTTTCAGGTGCTGCTTTAATTGATGTTGCAATTCTTGTTGTTGCTGCAAATGAAGGAATCAAGCCCCAGACAAGAGAGCATTTAATTGCACTAAAAGCTAAAAATGTTAAAAATATAATTATTATTCAAAATAAAATTGATTTAGTTTCAAAAGAGCAAGCAATTAAAAATTATAATGATATAAAGAAATTTGTTAAAGGAACAATAGCTGAAAATTCTCCTATACTCCCTGTTTCTGCTCAACAAGATATCAATATAAACAAAATAAAAGACTTGTTATTGGAAATTGAAATACCTAAAAGGGATTTAAAGTCAGCTCCTGAGTTTATTATCGCAAGAAGTTTTGATATCAATAAACCAGGAACAGAAATTGCAAAACTTCATGGAGGGGTTTTAGCAGGAATATTAAAAAAAGGAGTTTTAAAAGTTGGTGATGAAATTGAAATAAAACCGGGTATCCAGGAAAAGCATGCAAATCAATTATCTTACAAATCAGTTAAAACAAAAATAACTTCTATTTACAGAGGAACCAGTCCAATAAAAGAGGCAACACCTGGTGGGAGCATTGGATTTGAGACAGAACTAGATAATATTCTTACAAAAACAGATTCTCTTTCAGGAAATATAGTATCTCTTCCAAATATACTTCCGGAAATCTCAGACAAGATAAAAGTAAAATTTGAATTATTCAAAGAAGTTGTTGGTGAAGAAGCAGAAAAAACAGCAAAAATAGAACCTCTAAAATTAAGTGAATTAATAATGCTTTCAATAAACACAACAATTACAGTTGGACAAATAACAAAAATAAAAGATAATGAAATAGATTTATCTTTAAGAATACCTGTTGTTCCAATTAAAGGAGATAATTTAGGTATTGCAAGAAACATCCATAATCACTGGAGATTAATTGGTTTTGGTGAGATTGTTTAATCAAGTAATTAAAAATATGAAATAAGATTAAACAATTGGGAAGAAATAATCTGATTAAGTAAATTAGTATTAAATAAAAATTAGATTATTGAGCAGAGATTATTTAAAATATTTATAATCTAATAAAACAAACAACAAGTCATCTGTTCATTAAAATTTTAATTATTTCCTCTTCAAAACATCTAAGAATTAAGATTAATTAATAAATCTTTAATTAACTGTATAATTTTTAAATAACCTTTCTTTATATTATTATGGAAGATATTATATTAGCATTAATTTTATCTATTTTAATTTATTTACTATTAGCTATTATCATCCCTATAATTCTCAGGCCTCATAGAATTTATCTTAGAAGAGATATTCAAAAGACAAGAAAAATAAAAAGAATTGCACATTCTTTAAAAGCTAGAAATAAAGAAGATACACTGAAGAACATTTATAATTATGTTATTAAAAGATATAAAGGAAATGAACAAAAATACAAATTATTAAACTACCCAAAATTATTTTATTTTAACACAAATGAAATCTTAAAAAGAAGGCAGTTTTTATCTTGTCATCAACAGAACCTAGTTTTAAGAACCCTTCTTATTAATACAAAACAATTTGATATTAAAGATTTTGAATTAAAAGAAACAATGACTAATTTTGGAGTAATACATCAATATATAATCGTTAATTTAGGAAAAATTAAATATAAAATAGATCCCTTTTTTAAGATATTTGAGAAAATATGATTTTTATTCAGATTTTTCTTCTTCTTTCTTTATTAAATCAGAGAATTTTTTAGAACCTTCTTTTAGAACTTTACAATTAATTTGAGACGTTTTTGCTGAGATCTCTTCTCCTCTTTGAGTTTTTCTTAGTCTCATTCCCTTTCTTCGGTCTTTCATTCCAGGACCATAAGTAAGCAAATTTCTATGGTATCCAGGGCCTTCTAATCCTTTAAATCCTGGGAAACCAGAGTTATCAGAAGTTCCTTTAATTTCAAGTTCATAACCTGCTAAATCTTGTATTAAATCTTCTCCTTTGAAAGTCTCACCTATTTTTTTTCCAATTAATACTTCTGACTCTGTTTCTAACTTGAAGGTTTTTCCTTTGTCTGAAATGTTTATTTTAAATGGCATTTTTATTGTTTTATGATGAATTTTTGATAATATATAAACTTATTCGCTGTGCAGATGACAAGCGTATTGTTTTATAGATTATTATTTTATTGATAATATTGGATATAAAAACGGGTTTTTAAAGCTTATTATGCATTTATACTCCCCAAGTTGGATTTTGTTTTCTTTTGATTTGGGCTATTTTTTGAAGTGTTTGGATTTCATCTTGAGATAGCAAATCCTTGTTATCTTTGAATTCTCTGAATTGATTTGCGGATAAATCACTATAAAGATAATTTATTTCAGGTAATTGCCTGTCAAATGTAATCCCTGGCATTGATATAGCTACTTCTTGTCCTTGATTTGCTTCTTCGAGTGTTGCTCCTTTATCTTGAACAGCTTTTATTTTTCCTATTTCATTTCCGTTGTCATCAATTAAATGGACATTGGCCTTTATTTTTCCCGCTTCAACTGCAACTCCAAATACAGCGGGATTTGAATTTCTAAAAACATATTGATGAAGAATCTTTATTTTCCCTAATACTGCTAAACTCATTAATTTTTCTCTGTGTATCTCATTTCTTTTTTGTTTCTGGAATTCTAATAATTCTTCAATTAGCTTGTAAATTACTTCATGAGTTATTATCTTCACTTTTCCTTTATCCATGTTCTTTATTTCATCATCTTCTTCTGTGTTAAATCCCAGAATTATTGCATTCACAGAATCATTTTTAAGGTTTGTTTGAGCTGAAATTAAATCTTTTTTATTTATTTTCCCAATACCTGCTTTTATTATTTGTACATGCTCTTGTTTTAGTAAAGTCATTAGGGCTTCTAAACTCCCAAGAGAATCTGCTTTTATTATTATCCCTTTCTCATCTGTTCTTATTTTCCCTGTTTCTTTCTTAAATTCTTTCTCAATTTCTTTTATATTATCTTTGAAAACAGTAAAAGGCATTCCAGGAAGAACTTCTTGAGAATTCATTAACTGCATTCTTATTCCATTTGCAGCAACAGCTTCATTAACTGCTTTGAATTTTGATGAGAGAGGAAGAATTTCCTCTAAAACTCTTATTTTAGTTAAAATAGGTCTATCGAAACTTGCTATTGCGATTTCATCCTTTATAGAAAGATTCCCATCATATAAAATTGCTTCTGCATATTCCATTTTTTCTTTTTTAATTTCTAATATTACTCCTTTTGCATCTTTACCTAAAACCAGGTTTTTCTTTAAGAATTTCTGGCTTAAACCGCATAACATCATTATTAATTCAGGTATTCCTTCTCCTGATTTTGCTGAACAAGGAACTAAAGCAAGTTCTTTTGTAAAATCTGTAATTTCATAAAAGGGTTTTGCATTAAAACCATGAGAGTATAAACTTCCGATTATAGTAAATAATTTTTCATCAAATTGCATTTTTGCATTTGATGATTGTGTTTCTATATTTTGCTTTAAATTATCTGATTGTTTTCTCCAAGCACCGATATTGTCTATTTTATTTAAAGCAATAATAAACGGAGTTTTGTTTAGTTTTAATATTTCAAGAACTTCTGCTGTTTGAGGCATTATTCCTTCATTTATATCCATTACAAGAATTGCTATATCTGCTAAACTTCCTCCTCTTTTTCTCAGATGAGAAAATGCAGCATGTCCTGGAGTGTCTATAAATAAGAACCCGGGGATTTCCAGATTAATTCCCTGTTTTTCTATTAAAGGGCATCTCTTTTTTATGTTCTCAATTGGAATTTTAGTAAAAGAAATTTTTTGAGTTATTCCTCCTGCTTCTCCCTTAGCAACAGCAGTTTTTCTTATACTATCCAGTATAGATGTTTTTCCGTGGTCAACATGACCTGCTACTGTAACAATTGG
>Ga0265297_10003486_pt1 | contig 28306 bp, 25 predicted proteins | sample Munlanlwell13791_FD_192502 | JGI IMG/M metagenome (GOLD analysis project Ga0265297, IMG submission 192502) | Leachate microbial communities from a municipal landfill in Southern Ontario, Canada - Leachate well 137-91 | ecosystem: Engineered > Solid waste > Landfill > Unclassified | place...
TATAACTATAGTTCGTCCTTTTAATAACCTTAAAAAAATAGTAAAAATGGAAATAGCTCTAGGATTGGCACTGGCGGTCATCGTTCTGATGTTTCTTGCCAACAGCAAAAAAAAGGCTCCAAAAGCTGTCAAAGAATTAAAGTCCAGCACGATCTGGGGAATAGATTTTTTTGACAGAAATAAATGGCTAAAAAAGATACTTATCTTTTTAGCTAAAACAGGAACAGAAACGATATTTCTAGTTTGGAGACTGATCTCTATGGGAATAGAGTTCGGAACTCCAAGCCTAATCAAAAAGATAAAAAAGGGTTTTTAAAAAAACTCTTTTTTTATTAGTAAAAATCAATTTTTTTAAACGATAATAGCCATCTTGTCAATATTGCCTAGCGATATCTATTCTGTTAAAATGAGGTTGCGCCTTAATTAAATTATCCAATAAAATTATGAGCGAAGACAAATCATACAAACGTCCCTCTTGGGATGAATATTTTATCCAAATTGCCTCAATGATTGGTAGTCGCGGGACTTGTGACCGTGGACGATCCGGTTGTGCAATAGCCAAAGACAAGCGATTAATATCCACCGGTTATGTTGGAGCTCCTTCAGGGCTAACTCATTGCGATGAAGTTGGACATGAAATGCACACCGTGACCCATGAAGACGGAGAACAAAGCCGACATTGCATTCGAACAACACACGCTGAGCAAAATGCTATTTGTCAGGCCGCCAAATTTGGCATTGCCCTGGATGGATCTACTCTGTATTGTAAGATGACCCCTTGTTACACCTGCGCTAAAATGATTATTAACTCTGGAATTAAACGTGTCGTTTGTAGTCAAGACTACCATGCCGGAAACAGAAGCAAAGAGATATTTAAAGAGGCTGGTGTTGAATTTATTCTCCTTAATGACGCGATGGAGACCTATGCTGACATGAAATAAAAAAATATAATTTATTAATTTTATATCTATGGCTAAAATTTTTGTGTATGATGAGTTCGGTCCTGAGGACACCGCAATGATGCAGGCCCTTTATTCCCGGAGCCCCAAGAGTGTTGTTGAACACGTAGAAAAAGTAAAACAAAATGGCTCTGGCAAATTCATGGAAACATTTTATGTGGGCTACGGCCACATGAGTATTGCCGATTGTGGTTCAACCACTATTTTTATTGAACAACTAAGTATTTTAGCCGACAAAGCTATCCAGGATAATCAATTATATTCTGGCCAAGAAACCTCTACTCGCTATATCGACATGGGCAAACAAGCGATTATCGATCCTTTAGAAATTCCAGAGTCTAAAGCTATTCATGATAAATGGATGGCTTTTTATATTGACAATCAAGAACCAGTTCAAAACTTTATCAAACAAAAATATCCCAAACAAGATGACGAAGACGAAGCTGTTTACGAAAAAGCAATCAAAGCTCGAGCCTTTGATATTCTGCGCGGATTCTTACCGGCCGGTATCACCACCCAATTAAGCTGGCACACCAATCTACGTCAAGCCTGGGACAAATTATCGTTATTAAGACACCACCCATTGGCTGAGGTCCGAGATATTGCTAATGGAATATTAGAAAAACTACGAGAAAAATATGCTCATAGTTTTAGCCACCCTCTTTATGAAGAACAAGAAACCTATCGAGGCTATACTGTTTCTAAACATAATTATTTCCAACCAGAGACCACGACTGCATTTAAAATGACAACCAATATCAAAAACGAGGAATTAGAGAATTATACTGACTTATTTGTTAATCGCCCGATAAAAACTAATTTACCGACATTCTTAGGCGAATTAGGCCAAATTACCTATGATTTTATTCTAGATTTTGGCTCCTTCCGTGATGTTCAAAGACATCGTAATGGAGTTTGTCGAATGCCACTTTTGACAACAAAACTAGGCTTCAATTCTTGGTACTTAGAGCAATTACCAGTTGAATTGCAAGAAAAAGCTAAGCAATTAATTGCTGAACAAATTACTGCCCTAGAACAATTAGAAACTATTCCAGAGACCAAACAATATTACATCGCCATGGGATTTAATGTTCCCTGTCGAGTTACCTATGGCTTGCCAGCCACAGTCTATACCGTTGAGTTAAGGTCTAATAAGACTGTTCATCCTACACTTAGAAAAATTGCTCATCAGATGCAAACTGCCCTGCAAGAAGCTTTCCCTAAATTATTACTACATTGTGATCGAGGAGCTGATGACTGGGATATTCGTCGTGGCCTGCAAGACATTATTAAAAAATAAATTTATATAAAATTATGAATAATGGAATAGTTATCGGTCTAACCGGGCAAATCGCCTGTGGTAAAGGGGTGATCAAAAAACATTTGATGGAAACATATGGGGCCAGTGATTATCGCTTCTCCACCATTTTACGCGACCTATTAAAGCGCCTGCACCTTGAATTAACCAGAGAGAACTTAATGAATATATCTACTATATTGCGTCACAACTTTGGCGATGATCTTTTAGCTAATGCTATGGCCGAAGACATCAAGAATGACAATAAACCTTTTATCGTTATTGACGGAATTCGTCGTCTAGCCGATATCAAATTTTTAAAAACAGTCCCCGGATTTTACTTAATTAGAATTGTAGCTAATGAAAAACTGCGCCACGAAAGAGTTGTTTCACGCAACGAGAATGCCGGTGACGACAAAAAAACCTTTGCCGATTTCTTAAAGGACCAACAACAAGAGACTGAAATTCAAATTCCAGAAGTAATGGCTACGGCTGATTATGAAATAGTCAACGAAGGAACTTTGACTGATTTAAACAAAGAAGTTGACGAAATCATTGCTAATATTAAAAAACATCAAAAATAATTACCATGACTCTCTCTGACTACCAACAAGAATCAAAAAAAACTGCTATCTATCCCAATGTTGGACAAAATTTTGTTTATCCAACCTTAGGTCTGGCTGGAGAAGCCGGGGAGATAGCCAACAAAGTTAAAAAGATACTGCGCGATAAAGATAGTCAAATTGATGTCGAAGATCAGAAGGAAATCGGAAAAGAGCTTGGTGATGTTTTATGGTATCTAGCTCAAATTGCCACTGAATTAAATTTATCTTTAGACGAAATTGCCCAAAACAATTTAACTAAATTATTATCCCGCCAAGAAAGAAATGTCTTAGGCGGCAATGGGGATAATCGATAATTATAAATAACATTTACCCTATGCAAAAACCACACGGCAAATTAATCGTCATCGATGGCGGTGACGGATCGGGGAAAGCCACCCAATTAAAAATTTTAGCCGAAAAATTAAAAACATTAGATTACCAAATAGAAATTGTGGATTTTCCCCAATATGGTCAGAAATCAGCCGGGATGGTAGAGGAATATCTCACTGGTCGCTACGGCACTGCCGATGAAGTTGGACCATACGGAGCGTCAATTTTTTATGCCATTGATCGCTATGATGCTAGCTTCAAAATTAGAGAATGGCTAAAAGAAGGAAAAATTGTTTTGTCTAACCGCTATGTAGCCTCTAATATGGCTCATCAGGGCGGAAAGATAAAGAATGATATTGAACGTCAGATTTACTTTAAATGGCTACATGAATTAGAATATGATATCTTTTGTATCCCCCGCCCTAGCATAAATTTGATTCTCCATGTCAACGCTGAAATGGGACAGAAATTAGTTGACAAGAAAGGCCATCGTGATTATGTCGGTGGTGAAAAACGTGACATCCATGAAGCCGATATTAACCACCTCAAGAATGCCGTAGATGTCTATACCGAGATTGCTCAGACCTTTGACGACTTTGAAATGATCGAATGTATGAGAAATGGAAATATTATGAGCCTGGAAGAAATTCACGAAAAAATACTAGAAGCGGCTCTAAAAGTCATTAAACGATAAGAAGCAAAGACCATTGAACCTCAGTGGTCTTTTTGATTGCTTTTAAACCCTGTTTTTGATAAAATAAGAACATGAAATATGATATTATCATTGGCCTGGAAATTCATGCCGAACTAAAAACAGCCAGCAAAATGTTCTGTCGCTGTCATAATAACCCCCTAAGCAAAGAGCCCAATAAGGCCATTTGCCCTATTTGCCTGGGCCATCCCGGAACATTACCCGCTCTAAACCAAGAAGCGGTGATCATGATTCTTCGATTAGGCCTAGCCCTAGATGGTTCAATTAACCAAATCTCAAAATTCGATCGTAAGAACTATTTCTATCCCGACCTACCAAAGGGCTATCAAATCTCTCAATATGATTTACCTCTAGTCTATAACGCTAAGCTAGAAGTGGATGAAGAAAAAATTGAAATCACCAGACTTCATCTCGAAGAAGACACCGGCAAGTTGACTCACCCCGAGAAAGAAGACTATACCTTGATTGACTATAATCGATCCGGTACCCCGCTGATTGAAATGGTTACCGAACCAGTAATTAAAGACGCTCTCATGGCCAAAAAATTCTGTCAGAAATACCAACAAATTTTACGTTACCTCGAGATTAGTGATGCGGAAATGGAAAAAGGTCAGATGCGTTGTGAGGCCAATATCAGCCTCCAAGAAAAAAACTCCTGGGAATATATTAATGGCCAAATCTTACCAACCACTAAAAAAGAACTAAATCCTAAAGTAGAAATAAAAAATATTAATTCCTTCAAGGCTGTTGAAAAAGCTATTAATTTTGAAATTGAAAGACAATCCCAATTATTAGATCAAGGCAAAAAGATTAGTGCTGAAACTAGGGGCTGGAGTGATAGTCAAAATAAAACTATTTCCCAAAGAAAAAAAGAAAGCTCAGCTGACTATCGCTATTTTCCGGAACCAGATATTCCCCCACTTAAAATTAGCGATGAAATGATCAGCACTATCAAATCTCAATTAATAGAATTGCCAGAGAATAAATCACGTCGTTTTCAATCCGAATACGAACTTTCACCCAGCCTTTCAGAGCTTTTAACCAGCGACAAAGATCTAGCCAGTTGGTATGAAGAGGTAATTTCCGAATTAAGATCTTGGGTGGATGCCAGTGGCGATAATTGGGAAAGACAAAACCAAAGATTATCGACTAGCGCCGCTAATTGGTTAAGCAGTGAGCTCTTTAAATACTACCCCATTAATTCTTTTAACAAGATAAGAGAGGAAGGTAAAATTAATGCTGAAAATTTTGCCGAATTAATAGCACTGATATTTCAAGATAAGATAAACTCATCAGCCGCCCAAAGCATTCTTTCAGTTATGGCTAAAAAAGGTGGGTCACCAATACAAATAATGCGGGATCTAAAGCTAGAACAAATTGATAACTCAGAGGAATTAATAACAGCTATTAAAAAAGTAATTGATTTTAATCCTAATCAAACAACAGAATATAAAAGTGGTAAAACCAATCTACTGCAATTTTTTGTTGGGAAAGTAATGGCTGAAACTAATGGTAAAGCCAATCCTAAAATTGTGATTGAAGAATTAAAAAAAATATTAAGCCAATAACATGAAAAATTCTTCCACCAAAAAGTTTTTTACTCTAATTGAACTCCTGATAACCATTGCGATTATTGCTGTAATTACTTCGATTTCCCTAATTTCTTTTAGTAACGTCAGACAAAAAGGACGTGACACCCAGAGACTAAGCGATATCAAATTAATTCAAAAGGCTTTAGAGGATTATTACCGTGACGAAGGCACTTATCCGGTCAGTCTAACTCCCGGGGGGAGCTTAATCGGCTCCAGCTCCAATACCGTCTACATGAGAAATATTCCACAAAACCCCAGTCCCAGAAGTGATGGTAATTGCCCTGATGATAATTATAGTTATGAACTCAGAGATACCGGATATTTTATAGATTTCTGCCTGTCAGAATCAAATATCCAAGCTAGCGCCGGAGAAAAATGTGCCACTGCTCAAGGAATATTAAATACAACTTGTCCTTTTTCTTGTGGCGATACACTAATTGATTCTCGCGATCTAAAATCTTACCCAACAATCCTAATCGGCACTCAATGCTGGATCGCTCAAAATATAAATGTTGGAACGATGGTAACTGGAGTAACCGCCCAAACCAACAATAGTATTATAGAAAAATATTGTTATAATAATAGCGAATCTTTCTGCGATACCTTCGGTGGATTCTATCAATGGGATGAAGCTATGCAATATACGGAAGTTGAAAGAGCACAAGGAGTATGTCCAAGCGGTTGGCATATCCCGACTGATTCTGAGCAAAACATTCTCGACCAGTTTTTGACAGTTAGTCCCTATACTTGTAATGCTAGTCGAAGCGGAACTTGGGGTTGTGCTACAGCTGGAACAAGTATTAAAGATCCAAATGGCTTTAACGCCGGCCTAACAGGAAACCGCAATCCTAATGGATCATTTGGTAATGCCGGATCATTCGGCTTTCTCTGGTCATCTTCCATTAATGGAACAAGCGCCTGGTTTAGATACTTAAATACAACCAACGCCGTCAGCCGAGCAGCCAGCGACCAAAGCTCTGGCTATTCAGTCCACTGCCTAAAAGATTAAACATCCTTAAAATAAAGTTAGGTATGAAAAAAAATAAAAAAGGATTTACCTTAATCGAACTATTAGTTGTCTTGGGAGTAATTGGGATTATTATGACTTTAAGCGTTATTTCATTTCGAGAAACCAGAACTAATACCCGAGACATGAAAAGAATTTCAGATATCAAACAGATTCAATCGGCCCTAGAATTATATCGTACCAATGAAGGCAGCTATCCGACAGAAATTGCTTCTGGACAAAATATAGAATCGGCCTCAACTACCTACTTAAACAACCTACCGACTAATCCCACTTCAGCCAATCCGGAAATTTGTAGCTCATCAGACTATATTTATACTAGCGATAGTCAAACCTATACTCTGAACTTCTGTTTAGAAAAAAACTCTGGGGCATTAACCGCAGGCTATCATTGTGCTACCCCCCAAGGAATATCCAATACCGCCTGCCCTACCTGTGGAACTAACCAAATAAATATTGTTTATTTAAACGGCCATATTTGTAATACTGGCTCTCCCGATTATGATACTTGTACTTATGACGTCATCTCAATCGGCGATCAATGCTGGCTAAAACAAAATATAAATATTGGAACTATTGCCGACCAGACCAATAATAATGTCCTAGAAAAACGTTGTTATGGAGATAATTACGCTAATTGTCAAACTTATGGTGGACTATATCAATGGGGAGAGGCTATCCAATATTTAAATGGAGCGTCAAATACTACTGATTGGAGTCCGGAGCCAACCGAACATGTCCAGGGCTTATGCCCAATTGGTTGGCATATTCCTACTAACAATGAATGGTCAGCTTTAGATACTTATATCGGCGGTGGAAACCTTACCCAACCGGCTCTCAAGTCTCAAACACCGGCCTGGGATGGACTAGACACCTATGGCTTCTCCGGGCTTCCAGGAGGCTATTTAGCCGGATCATATGATTACTTATCAACTCGAGGCTATTTTTGGTCATCTTCTATCACCAACAGCACCAATGCCTTTGGCCGCTGGCTGCAATATGGCTCCGAAATATTTGATGCTATTTCATATAATCGTACTTATGGCTCTTCGGTCAGGTGCTTAAAGAATTAAAAATATTTAATTGCAATACAAAAAATCGCTCTCAAGGCGATTTTTTTTATTTGATAAATTTTTTGATTAATTTTTCAGCTTCAGAAAAATCATTAATCCAATTAATTTTTCGACCCTGCTTTTCCCAACGTCGATACCAAGATTTCTGTCTTTTAGAAAATTGGCAAATAGCGGTAAATAACTTCTCCTTCATCTCATCATAACTCATTTTATTTTGAAGATAAAAAGCTAAATAGCGATACTCCAAACCAAAACTCTCCAATCTTTTCCATGACACTCCAGACTTATGAAGAGACCTAACCTCTCCAACCATATCTTTATTATCCAAGCGGTCATTTAAACGTTTCATAATTCGAGGATGCAAAATATCTTTGGGCAAATCAAAGCCTAAAATTAGAAAATCATAAGAGGACTCTTTAGTCTTGGCCTGATAGCTCAAATCACCACTTAGAACCTCTAAATATCGGATCAAATGCCGTTTGTTCTTCTTATCACTATCATTTAATTTCTGGGCAAAGGCTGGGTGTTCCAAGGACAATCTGTCAAAAAGATCAGCACTATCTAAAAGTTCTAATTCGGCCCGAAGCTTAACATCTGGTTTAACATCAGACAAGTGATAATTATCAATTATAGCTTGCAGATAAAGACCGGTGCCACCAACAATAATTGGTAATTTTTTTCTCTTTAAAATATCCGGAATAACTTTAAAAACTAAGCGCTGATATTTCTTCAGATTAAATTCAGTATTAGGGCTAGCTACGTCTATTAAGTGATATTTTATTTTTTTGGTTTTACCTCCAACAGTCTTAATAGAATAATCCGGCAAATCTTTACCACTTCCGATATCTAAACCGCGATAAACCTGCCGACTGTCAGCACTAATTATTTCACCGGCAAAAATATCGGCCAGCTTAACCCCTAAGCCAGTCTTACCGCTAGCCGTAGTACCAAGGATAACAATAACTTTTGGTTTGTTATTAGACCTATTCATATTGAGCGACAATTTTACCTTCCAAGGACAAATCAGAAATTTTATTAATTTTGACTAAGACAAATTTCCCCAATAAATTATTAATGGGAGCACCCATAATTCGTACTAGCTTGGCTGTGCGAGTTTTGCCATACCAATTCCCTTGACGATTTTTTCCCTCTACCAAAACCGGCACGATTTTTTTAAGATAGAAACGATTATTGGATCGAGCGGTTTGACTTAAAATTTTAGTCAGAACTTGTTCACGCCTTTTCTTCTCCAATTTAGGGACATCATCAACCATTTGATATGATACTGTGCCATAGCGTGGGCTATACTGAGAAATATAGGCCATATCAAATTTAATTTCTTTAAAAACTTTAGCTGTATTTAAAAATTGTTTAGTGGTCTCCCCCGGAAAACCAACAATGACATCAGTAGTAATTGAAACTGGAAATTCTGGTTTATACTTCTTGAAATTAGCTCTAATTTTTTTAACTAAACTTTGAAAATGAGAAGAAGTATATTGTCGATTCATCTTCTCTAGGATTTGATCATCACCAGATTGCAAGGCGAAATGAACATGTTCGCAAACCTTGGAATATTGGCCTAAAGATTTAATTAACTCAGAGCTAATATCCTTGGGGTGGCTAGAAACAAATCGAATCCAAAACTCACCCGGAATATCATTAACCTTAGCCAAGAGCTTGGTAAAATCAATTGATCCAGAGTGATAGCTGTTAACATTCTGAGCGATTAAAATAATCTCCCTATATCCGTTCTTGATCAATTTTTTTATCTCACTGATAATCTCTGAGGCTGGGCGGTATTTTTCTCGACCACGGGCATAGGGGACGACACAATAGGAACAAAAATTATTACAACCATTACCAATTGGGACATAGGCGCTAAAAAATGATTTATATTTAGGAACAACTGACAAGTAATCTTTAAGATTAACTTCCACTTTAACTGTTTTAGCCTTAATCCTGCTAACCAAAGAAGTCATTTCAGTAATTGGCAACCAAATATCAACCTTATTCTTAATCCGCTGTTTAACATCCGCCCGATTACTCAAACAACCGGTAATAACCACGATTGTTTTAGGATTTTTCTTTTTAGCTTGATGAACCAAACTATAGACCCGATCTTCAGCCGATTGCCGGATACCACAAGTAGTCACAATTAAAACATCAGCCTTAAATTGATTATCGGCCCAACTAAAATTATTAGCTTCTAAATAAGCCGTTAAGCGTTCGCTGTCAGCTTGATTCATCTGGCAACCAAAAGTAACAATGTGGTAGGTGGGCATATTATTTTTTTAAACTTAAGCGATATAAAGCAAAGTCTTTGTTAATCACCTTAACTAGCTCAATATCCAGGCCAAATTGGGGTAATTTTCTAGTTTTGAGATAATCTAAGTCCTTAGGTTCAAACTGAAAATTTAAATAATAAAGCGGGGCCACCTTGGCTAATTTGAGATAAAGATTATTCATCTGGTCGTCAGTAAATGAACCCATCAGTACCCTTCTCTCAGGAAACAAAACCTTGTCATGATATTTAGTAATAATTACAGATTGGGCAGGAGTCAAGGTTATAACTTGTTCATATAAATCTCGATCAACCCGATTACTATAGGTGACATTAACTAATCCCTCCTCTGAACCAAACATCACAAAAATAATGGAATAAATAGAAATAGCAAAAACAATTACCAAACTTAAACCTCCTCGCAGAACTCCTATCTTCCGACTTAAGAATCGACTAAAACGGTCAATGAAATAAGCGGCCAAAGGAATAGCGCCCAAATAAACTGGCAGCCAATAACGAGTATAGGAATTACCAATGGTAAAACGTCGCGGATCAGGATTATCAGTAAATCTCCAAGAACCATAATAAAGAATTAATATCAATGACAATAGCATCCAGGCCAAAAGGTAAACTAAATATTTCTTTTTAAACTTCCGAAAATCTCCCAGAAGCCAAACAAATCCTAAAACCGCCAAAGCTGAAAGCCAAGGAAACATCAGGACAACATAATTATAGAACATGGCTAATGATTGCCGGGGCTTAAAGCCAAAATAAAAAATCAAATTACCAACTTTCTTTATCGCCTCAATCCAAGAAGAACTAGTATTGCCAGCAGTCACAATGGAGGTTATTGATTGATTCATCTCGGTATAGCCTCCCGAGCTAAAGGAACCATAGAGAGCCTGATTCCAATAGGCCATGGGGAGTAAGGCTAAAATGAAAGAAGAAATTAGAATTATCAAACGGAAAATATTAAAACGACGAAAATAAAAAATAAAGACTATAAACAAGGCCGGGGCCAACCAGAGAAGCTCCGAAGCCCGAGTCATTACCGCCAAACCAAAAATAGAACCAGCCAGAGCCGAATAAACAAAGTCTAGCCAATTAAAGCTCCAAGAAAAAAATTTTGTCCTTGGAAGTTTTTTCTCTAAAAGAGATACTAAAAAATAGAAAGCGATAATGGTTAAGACTATGAACAAAATATTATGAAACATTGATCGAGCAGAATAATAAACATAAACCGGAAAGAAAGTTAAGAGAGTGGCAGAGATCAAAGCTATTCTGCGGTTAGAAAATAATTTGTTGATCAATAGATAGAAAAAAATAATCCCAATCGCTCCAAAAATTGGAGTCAAAAAAGGAATAAGACCTAGGCCGATAACCTTAGCCAAGGTGCCAAAAATCAAAATAATACCCAGGAAGCTAACTGGCTTTAAAATCCCCCAATCACTCCGAAAGCTCCGAGGATGAACAATATCTGAGGCATATAAATTATAATTTTCAAAGACAGCCAGACTCCCAGTTTGAGCATAAACTTTAGCAAAAAAATAATTGGCCGTTTCATCCGGAGAAGAAAATTTAACGTAATCCGCTCTCTGATTAGCTAGGTTATAAGAAGAAGTACCCAGCACAAAAATAATGGCTAATATTAAAACAAAAAGCCAAGTATATAATTGTCTAATTGGAGGCATTTTTAACTTCATAGATACCCTTATCTTAGCAATACCTGTTTATTTTGGCAATATTTTCTGTTATGATAGTAGAATATGAATAACCACTTAAAACAAAAGCCACTGGAAGCCATTTTAAGCCTAATTTCCATCACTATTATTGTGTCTGGATTAGTTTATAAAATTTATGCCTTAAATCAATTGGGCGTTATTATTAGCCTAGGAATAGCTCTAATATTCTGGCTGGGATTAATTAGAATAATGCCCAAAGAAACTAATCAGATTAAAGCAAATAATTTTAAAATTAAATCTCTAAGAATTTGGGATTGGATATTAATGGCTACTTATTTAATCCTAAACTTAAGCCTGATTGATATTCTATGGCAAAGCCGATCTGGCGAAGCCTTGACCTCTCCCTGGACTGTTATTCCCAATTATTTCTTTATCTTTTATTTTTTAGCAACCTTAATTCTTTTAGGATTAATAATTAGGGCTCAAAAAAATAAAACCTTGTATTGGCTAAACCTAGGATTAATATCAGCTCATTACTTTCTCTCTTTTATTATCGCCGTCATAATCTACAAAATCGGTTATGGTTATGATCCCTTTATTCACCAGGCCACCATGGACCTAATTGACAAACAGGGATCAGTAGAACCAAAACCATTCTATTATCTAGGCCAATATGGATTATTAGTTACTATCCATAAAATAACGGGGTGGTCTTTAATAGTCTTGGACAAATTATTAGTTCCAATATTATCAGCCATATTTCTACCGCTAGCATTAAATAGTTTTAGCAATAAATATTTTAAAGACCAGCAATTTAAACAAATATTGCTTCTAATAGCCCTGATTATTCCTTTTAGTTTATTCATCTTGACCACCCCCCAGAATCTAGCCTTTCTCTTTCTGATATTAACCACCCTATATAGCACTACTAATCATCGTCTTGCTCTAATTTTAGCTCTAGCCACCTGCCTAATTCATCCTCTGGCCGGAATCCCAGCTTTAGCTCTAGCGCTACTAATGCTAATCAATCATTATCATTTGAAATTTAATAAAAATACAATAAAAATCAGTTATCTACTAATCTTCATCTTTACATCTTTAGGACTACCCTTGGCCTTCTATTTATCGGGCCAGTCACAATTAGTCTGGGATCTAAATTCTTTTAATAGCTTTCTAATTACCTTAGCTCCCAGTCCAAATCTACCTTATAAAGAAACCTATCTGCTAAATCTAATCTATGTTTATGGCAAAAATATTCAATTAATCATTACGGTCCTAATTATTTCTGGTCTGGCCTTAACCTATCACAAACATAAACAGAATTTTAAGTTAATGGCGCCCACAATAATTGCCATTGCTATTTTAGGCGCTTATTTCTTAATTTCCCAATTATCATTTAACCTAATCTCCTACGAACAAAATGATTTTGCTAAAAGACTATTGATAGTGATCGTTATTTTGTCCTTCCCGGCTATATTTTTAGCACTGGCTAAATTAACCGAAAAAATAATTAAACAAAATAAATTTTACAAGACCATCTTTCTAGTCTTCTTAACCATTCTGATAGCCACCTCCCTCTATCTCTCTTACCCTCGAGCTGATCATTATTATAACTCTAAGGCCTACGCCGTCAGCAAGAGCGATCAGGAGGCCGTCAACTGGATTGAGAAGCAAACTGAAAATAAATATATTGTTTTAGCCAATCAACAAACTAGCGCCATGGCTCTTCGAAGTTTCGGCTTCAACCGCTATTATCATAATATTTATTTCTACCCTATTCCTACCTCAGGCCCGCTCTATCAATACTTTCTAGACATGGTCTATACTCAAGCCAATAGAGAAACAATGATCAAGGCCATGGAATTAGCCCAAGTTAATGAAGCCTATTTTATCCTACCCAAATATTGGTGGGCCTTTAGCAGGGTATTGGCGGAGGCTAAATTGTCGTCTGATTCTTGGCAAGAAATTGGCGAAGGACAACTATATATCTTCAAATATACCAATAAATAGAGCACTGTTGACTTAGTTAAACAAACGTGTTAACATCACAAATAGTTGTTTGAAATCTTAATATTTACCAAAAATTATAAAAATGACAAAAAACGAAGAAACCAGAAAAGCTATCCAAAAGGCTAACCAAATCTTACAAGGAGTAGGTCTCTATGTTTCAAAAACAAGGAAGTTCGAAGCAGAGAACAAGCCATATAGTGGCCAATATAACGCCACGATTAAAATTGTCGAGAAACATCTCAATAAGATTAATTTGGAGGTCGGTGACAAAGTGATTCTGCTTTTGGAAACTTTAGAGAAAAAACCTACCGGCTGGAGTGTCGAAGTCTTTAAAACGACGAGTGCCAACGAAAACCCGGAAAGAGTACCGCTCAGCTTTTTGTCCCTACCATTTAATACCCGCAAAGGTATCAACCTCAGGAAAGAAATGGAGAGAAAAAGGGAAAGAATATTAAAACATAAAAATACCCCTTACGACAACCAATATAACGCCAAGGTCAAAACTACAGCGTTTGGTAAACTCCAAGGGACCGGACTGAGGGCCGGCGAGGAAGTCATTCTACTTCTGGAAACAATGGCCAAGGATGAGGTCGGCTGGACAATTGGGGTCATGAAAAAAATTCCAACAGAAACACCAAGCTGCATACCTCTCAACCTCCTAAAAATACCCAGAAAAACTATGGGTGAAATAAAAGGAAGGCTCAAACTATTAGCCTAACAAAAACACAAAAGAGATGGATTAAAACCATCTCTTTTTTATTTTCTATAATAATCAAAAAATAAATTTAACGTCGTTCCCAATATTTAAATATCGGGCCAACCGCCAAGACTAAATCATCACCCTTCTTTTGCACTAAGACCAGAAGCTTAACGTCAGACAAATCTTCAGTTAGAGTCTTATTGGACAAGCCTGATATCTTAAAAATTTTATTACTATTAACATCAACCTTAAACTCTTTGATGATGCGGTCAATAAATTGAATATCTTCATCTGACAAAGCAGTGCCAGCGAGCTCTTTCTCCATAACGCCTTTCAAGTTTTTAAGATTTAATTCGGCATCGTTTAAACTCACCGCTACCTGATTGACTTCATTGTTAATCTTCAAGACTGAAAGCATTTCTCTAATCATTGAATTATTAGCCAACAATTCATTAATTAAGATAATATTAGGCTCAACGTAAGAATAATCCAAATACTTAACTCCGCTATTTAAATTCTCCGGTTCCGCATATTTTTGGTAAACACCAAAATTATCAGCTGGTAATTGTAAGTTAGCCCAGGTCGCCAAAGCCCGATTAGTCTCCTTATTATTCCAAGCTGAATTACGAGCAAAAGCTGGTTTATAGTTCTCCGGATTTTCAAGGGATGTTTTAATAGTTTGAAGAGTTGTCCAATAATTATTATTATGCCAAGTACTAACAACAGCAGCTAAATTCTTTTTAATAACTCCGACCTGATCGCTATAGCGTTGATAATTAGTATTCTCAGCGAAATAAGAGTTTTGACTAGAGACAGGAGAAATTAAATTGATAACGTCCAAGGCAAAACCTAGACAGCGTTGCCATAAACCGCCCAAACGACAAGAGGTAGTATTGGAAGCTGGCGGAGTAACACCTTTATAAGTCGAGACTGCCGGGCTAGTTAACTCCGAAAAAATATAATCACTCGGCCAATAAAAATCAGAGAGCATTTTTACTCCGAGGCGCCCAAAATTTTTCGGGTCTTTCTTGTCCAGAGCACCATAGATATCTAAAAATTCTAAACTAATAATTTTGTCTTGTAACTTTTGAAAATTTTCACTGGACTGGGCATTGCTATTACTAAATATTTTTTCAATTTGATAATCAGACCCAAAGATCTCAACTAAAGCATCCCGGTAATTAACCAGACTAACATCATCTCTCAAACCCTTAAAAAAAGTCAGAACTTTATAAATCCGAGCCCATTTCCCCTTAAGATCATTATCACCAAAAATATCCTGAGCGAGATAACTGGCAGCGACCGCCTGAATCTTCCAATCATCAATATCCAAGGCGCAAGTCGGACAAGCACTATTTTTATAATAAATTGGAAAAACGGTATTGAGCCAGCGAGTAGCTAAATAAAAATTATTAAGCTTAGCATTGGTCCGATACTCTTCTGGGACGACAAACTCTCGGTAATCGCGAGTATAGAGCATTACTGGCGACTTGGCCGAAACCTTATGCTCCCTGATGTTCTGGACCTCTTTTAAAACATCAACCTTTAAAATAGAAGGGAGATTGAAGCTAAAATCGCTAGCCTCCTGCGTAGTAAACCGACTCTTGTCGCTTAAATCATTTTTAGTATTAATTTGGCTTTCGGTTGGTCGCAGAATTTCCAACAAAGTAGCAGAATAAGCCATTTCTAAACGAGCTCCTTCCAAAATTGGATCATTAATGTTTCCCACTTCTGCCAAGCGACTATTGTAACGACTTTTGGAAACCTCAAAGAGGCGATTAGCAATATCCCAAAGATTACTATAAAAAACATTCTCCTCAATATCCTTAAAAGCCTTCTTAATAATATTCTGATGATAATAGGTAATAAAATCAGCCGTGATCAAAGTAGGAATTTGCTTCCGATTTAAAGCATCGTAGACGCTATAAAAATTATTTATTTTTTTAGGATCATTTACAAAAGGATTATCAATAATCGCAAAACCATTATTATTTAAATCACTCAAATTTTTATCTAAATTTAATTTACGAGCAACATCATAATAATTTAAAACATCAGACTTCACATTGAGAGGCAATTTATAATCATTAAGATTGACTTTCAAGGAGTTGTCAGGAGCAGAATAGAAATTAGAAAAACTTAAATATTCAATCGCCACTGCTAAATCAGAAGAAGAAGCCAAATTTTCTCCGACATTCTCATTCCCGGGTAAATTAACAGTTAATTTAGCCTGGTCTAATTCTTCCTGTAACTTCTGGGCGTCACTTAAAACAGTAGAAGTGGCCAAGGGTTGAGGAGCTCTATTTTTAATCTTTTGGTAGATCCAAAAAATTCCCCAGCCAATCAGGAATAGAATAATTAGTAAAATCAAAAGACCGATAATCTTTTTGCCAATTCCAGTCGATTCGCCATCAGACTCATTAAAATTAAGATTAGCCTTAGCAATCGGCTCAATGGCCGAATTCTTTTCCCCAACTTTTTCAAACATAATAGTTGAAATTAACTATTTTAAATATTTTTGTTTATTAGCGGTATGCTCGGAATAAGTAGCGCTAAAAATAGTCTCCTTAGTATCTGGTCGAGAGAGAAAATAATTATAATTGGTTTTAGTGGGATAAATAGCACCGACAATAGCATTTAGTCCTGGGTTAGCTATTGGCCCTGGAGGCAGACCCCGATTTAAATAGGTATTATAAGGCGAGACGATTCTAGTATCTTCATAGGTATATTGGGCTTTATTCTCCCCTAAGATATAGGCCAGGGTGGCACAAGACTCCAGGGCTTGCCCGTTCTTGATCCGATCCCAAAAGATACCAGAAACAATTTTCATATCATTGGAGCTAGTCACCTCCTTTTCAACAATTGAAGCCATAGTGATAATCTGGGGTAAAGTCTTTTTTTGTTTTGAAATCTCAATCATCATCTCCGAGCTAACCTTGGACTCAAAATTATCCAACATTTTTCGCACAATTTCATCGGCAGTAGTAGAGGCAAAAATACGATAGGTATCAGGAAAAAGATAGCCCTCCAAATCATAATTAGCAGGAGCGTCAGTCAAAAAGCTATAATCCGAAAGATAATCACTAACCTTGAAATCAGCTATTTTTTGATCAATTATAATTCCCTCCTGACTTAAATATTTATCGATCTGATTAACATTCCAACCTTCAATAATAGTAATAACTTTTTCGGGTCGAGGTATTAACTTAATTTGAGACTTTTTTTTGTTTGCCAAATAAATATTCTGATAATAGGCTAGGCCCACTAAAATTATAACTAAGAATATTAAAAGTCGTCTAATTATTTTAAACATAATTTATTTTTTCTGGGCCGCAGCCGCTGCAATTAATTTTGAACTAGCCCTAATCTTTTTACCTAGTCCATCAACCATCTTGATCCCCAATTTAGAACAAATTGGAAATTCCGGGACATCATTTAAACTCTTACGGTCACCACCATTAGCAAAAATATCAGGCTTCACCTTGGCTAAAGACCTACAAACCGTAGCATCCTGATCAATGGACAAAAAAACTTCATCCACGTCTCGTAAAGCTCCAACGATCTTTAGTCTGTCAGTCTGACTCATAAAAGGAAAGGACCCTTTTAACTTAACCTGGTAATCATTATTAACAATAGCCACCAACTTGTCACCCAGTTTCTTTGACTTGGCAATCATTTCTAGATGTCCAACATGAAGAGGATTAAAATAACCGGAGACAGCTACAACCACTAGCTTCTTTTTTTTGTTTATTTTAGCCATAATTATAAATATATATTATATTACATTGATATAATATAATATATCATAACCAGAGACAAATTTCCAGATTCACCAAAACAAAAAGCTACTTTATTAACAAAGTAGCTTTTTAGAAAGGTATAATAAAAAATTATGGTACTAAGCGTTTCACGTCTCGAGGCAAGAAAATAGCTTCTTTGACATTATTAAGATCGAGTAATTTCATCACAATTCGAGCTGGACCGATACCAGCACCACCGTGTGGCGGACAACCATAGCGGAAGAAATTTAAGTAATCAGCTAATTCCTCTAAATTCATATCCTTCTCCAAGGCCTGTTTCTCTAAAACATCAATTCGATGTTCTCGAATAGCTCCAGTAGTGATCTCGATTCCTTTATAAAGTAAGTCATAACTCTTAGTCAAAGAATTGTCATCCTCCCGGCGCATGTGATAGAAAGGGCGAACTGAAGTCGGATAAGAAGTAACAAAAACAAAATCACTTCCAGTCTCCTCTTTAATTATCTGGCAAATACCTCTTTCTTCCTCTGGACTTAAATCATCATCAGCCTCTCCGGAAATACCATTGGCAGACAATTTTTCTTTGACGTGAGCCAATGTTAATCGAGGAAATGGTCGGTTAGGAACACAGATGTCTAGACCTAAATTTTCTTTTACATTTTTAAACCCTGCCTCAATCATTTTCTCTTCTTCGTCCATAATAATATCCTCAGAATGAATATAGGAGATTTCAAAATCCCAACCGGTAAATTCAGTCACATGACGATTAGTAAATGATTTTTCGGCGCGATAGACAGTTCCAACTGTAAAAACCCTCTCTAACCCAGCAGCCATAGCCATCTGTTTATAAAACTGAGGAGACTGGGCCAAATAAGCTTTACGATCAAAATACTTGACCTCAAAAACATCAGCCCCAGTCTCACTAGCCGTATTCATAAAAGTAGGAGTATAAATTTGGATGTATTTAGACTGAGAGAAATAATCTCTAAAACCTTTCTCGAGCTCTGTCCAAACCTTGAAGATTAATTGATTTTCCGGTCGACGTAAATCTAAAAAACGCCAATTAAATCTCAAATCAAAGTCAGCTTGATTATCAGCCTTCTGGGAAACTGGAATTGGCAATTGCTCCTTGGCTAATGATAGGATTTTGATATCAGAAACTAATAATTCAAAATCAGGTGTTCCCCCAGCTTTTATTGGTTTTGGCTGAAGACTTCCAGAGACCTCAATAACGCTCTCTAAATTAAGGGTTAGGGCCTGGTTATAAACAGCCTCATTTTTTTCCTCGATAACAAGCTGTATGCTATCTGACAAATCACTTAAAACAACAAAAATTAGGCCTTTTAAAGCCCTGTGGGTGCGTACAAATCCCGAAACGGTAACTTGGCCAGCCACCTTCTTTTTAGCCTCTAAAATCGACAATCTTTCCATATATTTAGATAAATAATTAATAAACTCAATTAGATTTTAAGTTATTTTTCTGGTTTTGGCAAGAAAAAGGTTAATTACCGAATATTTTTTGTATTTTTATCAAATTTTATGTTAATCTAGAAATAATATGATTAAATATCGTGTGATAAAAATAAATAGGGTAAATGCTCCAATCATAGCTGACTTAGTATGCAGAACCTATCAAACCTTCAATAAAAATGAGGGTGACAAAAAGTCAATCAAAGCCTTCTTGTCTCAATTTGATAATAGTTCCTGCTCAGCTGATGATTTGATAAAAAAATTCAAAAAATCAACCATTAATTTTGGGGCTTTTTCGGGGACTAAAATAATTGGGATAATCAGAGGAAACAAAAATCGGATTACAAATCTTTTTATCGACGGTAAATTCCATCATCAAGGTATCGGTAAAAGATTAATAGAACTATTTGAATCCCATGCCAAAAAAGAAGGTTCTAAATTTATAAAGGTCAGATCATCAATATATGCCACTAACTTTTATTTGAGGTCGGGATACAAAAAAACCACGGGAATCAGACTATACCATGGCCTCAAAATACAACCCTTAGAGAAAAAAATAAAATAAATATTTATTTTATTGATTACATTTGTTTTTCTGCCCGCGACAAAAGGTTCTACTATTATCAGATCGCCGACAACAAAGATGAAACTTATTATTTTTATTGGAAAAAAAGATATTGAAATTAGAACATAGGCCGAGATCAACGCCTCGCTCTTGCAACTTACAATCCAAGTATAATTGCTCATCCAAAGAAAGATCTTCTATTTCTCCTTTAAATACATTAACCTGCGACGTAATCTCTTGTAGGCGCTTAAATTTTTCTTCCAATGTAGGCAAAACCGCCAACTCCTCAATATAACCCTTCTCCCTAAAATCGCGAATTATTTCATCAACTAAATGCATATAATATAATTTAATTTAACATCTATTTACAATCATTTTTAGCTTAATAATATTATAACACAAATAACAGTTCAATTGCCCTACTAACAAAAAAGCCCCATTTTCATGGAGCTTTTTAAAACTAATAAAATAGTTTAGAGATAGCTCTTTAAGTCTGCTACTAATTTCTGGATAAAGGCATCTTTTTGATATTCAACTGTGTCCTGACTTCCTCTGACCCTAACCGACAAGGATGAAGAGTCAACCTCTTTGTCACCGATGACTAACATGTACGGAATTTTCTCATTAACAGCTTTACGAATCTTGTTGCCAACGGTTAGATCAGAACCATCAACTTCTGATCTAATTCCGCTCACCCTTAACTCTTCCGCTAATTTCTGGCAATGAGCAACGTGAGATTCTCCCACAGCTATCAACTGAACCTGAACTGGAGAAAGCCAAAGAGGAAAAGCTCCGGCGTATTTTTCAATGATGAAAGCAATAATTCTTTCAATAGCTCCGATTGAAGAACGATGGATAACTATTGGCTCCTCTGCTTTTCCATCTTCATTAGTATATTCTAGATTGAATCTTTTCGGCATCACAAAATCATATTGGACGGTAAAGGCAGTATCTTCTTTGCCAAAAACATTCTTCATTTGAATATCAATCTTTGGACCATAGAAGGCGGCTTCTCCAGCAGCTTCATAACTATCAACTGCCCTACCCTTCAAAACATTACGCAAAGCAGCTTCAGCATTTTCCCAAGCAGCATCATCTTTATAGTATTTAGCCTCATCACTACGATCGCCCAAAGAAAGACGATAGCGATAATCTTTATTAGCTTCAAAGCCCAAGACTTTCACAGCATATTCAATCAAATCTAGAGCGCGATTAATTTCATCCTCCGCCTGATCTAATCTGGCGACAATATGAGCATCAGCTAAACAAAAATTACGCACTCGGATCAAGCCAGTCAACTCGCCCGATTGTTCATAACGATATAACTTAGCTAACTCCGCAATCCGAACTGGCATATCACGATAGCTATGTTGTTTAGATTTATAGAGCTCAAAATGATGTGGACAAGTCATCGGACGAAGCATAAACTCATCCTCATCAATCTTTATCGGGGCATACATCGAATCTTTGTAATATGGATAATGCCCGGAAGTCTTGTAAAGCTCGAGACGAGCAATATCCGGAGTATAGACATGGCGATAGCCACGCTTGATTTCTTCATCAACGATAAACCGCTCTAATTCTCTTCTAATTACCGATCCTTTTTCCGTCCAAAGAGGCAGGCCCTTTCCGACCAAATCGGAAAATATGAATAAATTTAACTCTTTGCCTAATTTACGATGATCTCTTTTTTCAGCCTCGGCTACCATCTTAAGATAATCATCTAGTTCCTCCCGCGTCTCAAAAGCTAATCCGTAGATACGGGTTAACATCTGATTTTTTTCATCACCACGCCAATAGGCTCCAGCCAATTTATCTAAGCGATAGCTCCCTGGTTTAATCTGATTAGTATTAACAATATGTGGCCCACGGCAAAGATCCTGAAATGATCCAACTTGATAATAACTGACAACGGTTTCTCCTTGAGCTTTTAGGTCGTTAAGGATCTCAGCTTTATAAATTTCACCTTGGCCTTCTTCTCTTTTAATGGCCTCGGCAATAGAAATCTCACTTTTCTCAAACTTCAAATTCTGCTTAATGAAATAAGCCATCTTTTTTTCGATCTCTTTTAATTCAGTCTCTCCGATTTTGGCATCACCCAAATCAAGATCATAATAAAACCCGTTGTCAATTGCTGGCCCAATAGCCAGCTTTACATTGGGATATAATTCTCTGATGGCATAAGCCAAGACATGAGACAAAGAATGTCTTTTAATACTAATATCCACCTCTTCTTTTAATATTTTTTCCGCCATATATTTTAAATTAATTATTAAGATAATAAAAAAATCCCCTCCTGGTAAAAACAGCTAAAAACTGCCTTTACCGGGACGGGACTTTTGTCTCGCGGTTCCACCCGGATTCCTTTAGGGCCAACTAGGCCTTAAAAGCACTTGAATGAGACTTTAGGATAATTCTTAAACAATTACTTGTTTAATCGAACTTGGTAGATTCGACAATCAGTCTCTTTTGATTGATTTAATTATAGTGGATTAAATAATTTTTGTAAATACCGGTTTAAAAGCTTAAAAGAAGTCTCTTTAATCGATAAAATATTGCTAATAATTAATTTATTAAAACTTATTACCTTTTTCTAAGACATCTTCGCCCAAAAAAACTACCGATAACCATCAATTAGGGCTGGTTGATTATTAACAGTGGTTAAAGTCGCCTGCCAATTGTTTGGCAAATTACGTTTTAACTCACGCATTATATAATCAATATCATGATAATCATCAAGCAAGATTGAATAGAATGTGGGTCCCAAAGAACTCAACATCAAAAAAGGGATTTGATTGGGAGGATATTTTTCTTTCAAATCATCTCCCCTATTAGCTGCCTGCCAAATAAAATTACTCGAATATTTTCTAACCAGCTTATTGGCTAACAAATAAGAAAACTTATTATTAAAAATATTTAATGGGGCGCGATTTAATTCTAATTCTATCCTCTTGGTTCCAAGATTACCAATCTTTAATAAATATTCTACAAAATTAAAATAATCTTTTTCCAAAAGACTAGGTATTATTCCCATTAAAACATTAGTGCAAATACTACCAACATCATCAGTGGATACTGGGGTATTTTCAGCAAATAGCTTGTCTTCATTAAGATTAGAGATCTTAGGCAATGCCTTTTTAGGACTGAGTAATAATATTTTCCACTTATTGGGAAAAGAATAATGAGCAGTCAGAGGAGGTGGGCTTGGACTGTGATCAACAAAATTCTTTTTAGCTTCTTTCTCTCCCATTCGATAACCACCATCGACTATTAACCCGCCACGAGAGAAAGAATAATAACCAATTCCAGAGACTCCAGCCCTACCAGTTATTTTAGCAATAAGCGGTAAGCTAACTTTTTTTTCATAGAGCGAACAAATGCCTCGGCCAACGCTCATCCCCAACTGAGTCCCACTTCCCAGACCAACCTTACCTGAAAAAAAATTAACAATTTTTATATTGACACCTCGGTTCGAACCAATATAACTCAAAGTATTCTTAGCAAAATTTTTAACTTTCTTCCTTAACTTTATATCAGCCCCGGTAACAATAATTGAATCGGAGGGAGAAAAGATTATTTTAAGAATTGGTTCCGTAAGCGCCACTCCTATTCCACCGCAACCCCGGCCATCAAGCATATTCATCTTAAGACTATTAAAATGTAATCGACCGGCAGTAGTAATAATTACTTTTTTCAACATATTCTATAATTGTTGTTTTTTAATTAAATCGATTGCCTTCTCTAAAATAGGATCGGTCTTTGTAGGGTCTATATTAGGAATTGCCTGTCCACCCAATAAACCACAGGCCAATTTATGTTGTTTACCAAAGGCAACAAACTTCTTGAATTCGAATCCATTAGAAACAAAAATATTTTCCAGAGCAGAAACTTCCTCTGGAGTAATTAAATTATTAGTTCCAACTTTACCATCAGCATTATATTCACATAAAGTGACGCGGTGATACTTCGGATTTAAAATCTTTATCAGATTAAGAGCATAGACAGGAGACATGGTATTAAATGGGCCACTGCCCATCAACATCGCATCCTTTAACATCATTAAATTTATTACTACCTTATCATTAATTGCTTTAGCATACTCTTCCGAAGCGCTAATAACATCTTTAACGGGATATAATTGATCAATCGGCATTAATTGCTCACGATTAAAAGCAGAATGAATTGAAAGATGAAGTAAAATTTTTGTCTTTCCAAAAACTCCCCGAGCGACATCATTCGTCAGAGATCTAATCGCCGAAGGAACTCCAGAGGTGGCAAAAATATGTCTATAAACCTCAACACCCAGAGAGTTCATGACTGAATTAGTAATCAAAATAGCTTCACGAACTTGACTATAGGAAAAACCCGGCTCACCCTGACCCATATAAGCAAACTCCCGAGGCTTATTAGCTCGATTTGCCTCTAAATCATCCAAAACCATAAAAACATTTTGCAAAGCAATCTCTTCCGCCGTCAACAATCTACGAAAAGGAATAAGATTACCAGTAACACAAAATTTGCATTGCTTACTTCCTTCAGACAAAATACAACCCAACGAAACTGAAGTTGTATAGGCGGCAATCCCCGCATCAATACTCTTTGTGTCCAAGTAAGTACGCTTATAGAAAGCGCCACTTTCTACGTATACATCGTCTGAGCCATCAAGCGCCCAAGCGTATCTAACTCCCTCTCGACCATCATCATTAACATATTTACCAACCGGTCTTATATTCAAGCTAATATTCATATAATTAAATTTAAAAATCAATTTTTAAAATAATCTTCTATAAATCAGCGATATTTTTATCACATTTTAACTTCTTTCCTCGACAAAAAGTTCTAGAATTATCAGATTTTTGACAACAAGAATGAAACTTATTATTCTTATTAGAAAAAAATATATAAAAGTAAGGACACAAATTTAACAAAACTCCTCGCTCCTGCAACTTACTATCTAAATAGAGCTGCTCTTCCCATGACAAATCTTCTAGCTCTCCTTTAAAAACATTTACCTGAGCAGTAATTTGCTGAATTCTTTTATACTTTTCTTCAATCGTAGGCAAAGCCTTTAATTCTTCGATGTAACCCTTCTCTCTAAAATCTCTAATTATTTCATCAACTAGATGCATATAATTTCACCAAAATTAATAATTATAAAAAAATAAGCGCAAAATAGTAAATATTTATCACTAAAATTATAGCATTATGTCAATTTTTGTCAACGAATTTGACATTAAAATATTTTTATGCTATAATAATTCTAGAACTTTTAAAATATAAGCCATGAAAACAAAAACAGACTTAGTCTATCAGGATTTAAAGTTAAGACTCTTGGCTGAAATGTTAACATTTACCAACAACCCAACTGAAAATTTTAAAATTCTAGATAAGGAGTTGAGTACGGTTAATTTAACAAAATGCAGTCTTCATGATTTAGAAATGGAAATCCCGGGATCCTTTACATACTTAATATACTTACTCCAAACAAATCATAAAGTTAATTTTGGAGTTTGCCCTAAGCTAAAAGTATGGTTTAACCAAGCCGGACTTCAAAACCGATGTCAACATGAAGATCGTTTAATGATGGCCCATTGCTTCGGAGTAATGGATCATTGTTCAATACCAGCCAACAAACCTTAACAAAACGTGGTTTCCAATATACCACGTTTTTTTATTTTTTAGGTAATAAAAAACCCTATATCTAGTATAGGGTTTTTGTGTTTTTTTGGTGGCTCTTAGAGTCACCAAAAAGATTTTGCTTATTTGCTTAATTTTTTGTGACTACAATTTTTTGATTGTAGTCGCCAGCATCAGTTTTTACTTTTATAAAGTAAACACCGGCTGGTAAGTCACCGTTAATCTTCAAAGATTCTTTGCCCGAAGAACCATCTGAAGAAATTGTTTGAACCTGTTGCCCAACAGAGTTCAATACAACTACAGTAGCTTTAGAATTTGATCCCAAATCGATATTTATCTCCCCACCATTTGAAGGATTGGGATAAATATTGAGCTGAGAAGATACGTTTGGTTGAAATATTCCAGTAGTGAGATCCAAATGTAAAATCGTTCCATTATTTCCAACTAGAAATACATTGTTAGGATTATTGTTTGGAGAATAAATGGAATTAATAATTACATTCAATGCATACCCCTTCCACTCGGAGCCATTGAAAATTATTAAACTATCGAGGAAATCATCAGCCCGCCAAACTATAATATTGTTAGCATCTAATCCGCAGACTATAGTATTGGTGGCAGGGGTGGTCCCATTTAGAACCTGACTAACGACACCGGAACTCTTATTAAACTGGTATAATTCTCGACCGTCAATATAAAACAAATTATCATCAGGCGACCAAAGCTTTCTCCATCCATAACCATAGTTACCGGAAATAACTTCGGTAAGGTTAACTCCATCATAATGATACAACCTTTGAGTATAAGGCGAATAATTATCGCCACCAGTCAAATATAAATCATTAGAGGAGCCGAACATTCCCTTAAAATCAATAGTGGAAGAATAATTACCAATTTGGCTCCAGATTGTGCCGTCATAGTGAAAAAGTGTTTTATTATACCCGCAGACATATATATCATTGGCCGAAAATCCAATGATATCAAAAAGGATCTCAGTAGTTCCAATATTTATAATACTAATGGTCGATCCGTTATAATGAGCAACAGAGCCATTAAAACCTACCGCCCAAACATCATTGGCTGAAATAGTCCAACTCTGGTTTAGAGTTTCATTTGATGGATTATTAATTTTAGTCCAGACAGCGCCATCATATTTCAAAAAGGTTCCATGATTACCAACTGCAAAAACAGTATTATTAATTCCCGATAAACCACCAATAGAATTATGATCCGGATCAGGATTTTCCATATTACTAAGTGTATATGTTTGGGCAAACACAGAAATAGGGCAAAGAGAATAGCAAGCGAAAGCAACAAGCATTAAAATAAAAACAACTTTTGTTTTCATGATTAATTGATTTGAAGGTTATACATTAGATTAACTATTAAACAAGCCTCTATTTTTAGGTGGGTTTAATAGTTAATCTAATTTACCTTGTTTTTTAAAGAACTGCTGAATTATTAATTATATTAATATTTAATCATAATACTTTAATCACGTCAAATGACCTTGAGCAATAAAAAACCCTATATCTAGTATAGGGTTTTTGTGTTTTTTTGGTGGCTCTTAGAGTCACCAAAAAGATTTTGCTTATTTGCTTAGTTTTTTGTGATTATAACCTTTTGGTTGTAATCACCAGCATCGGTCTTTACTTTTACAAAGTAAACACCGGCTGGTAAGTCACCGTTAATCTTCAAGGGTTCTTTGCCCGAAGAACCATCTGAAAAAATTGTTTGAACCTGTTGCCCAACAGAGTTCAAAACAATTACGGTAGCTTTAGAATTCGAGTTCAAGTCGATATTTATTTCCCCTCCATTTGAAGGGTTGGGATAAATATTGAGTTGAGAAGATACGTTCGGTTGGGATACTTCAGTCCCGGTAGTTATATCTAAAAGGGATATGCAGCCACCCCTACCGACCAAGAACACGCTATTCGGATTATTAGTTGGTGAAAAGATTGAATTAACATAACAGTCAGAAGGAAATGATTCCCAACTAACACCATTATAAACAACCAAACTATCATAATACGCATCATAAACCTTGGCAATTATAATATTATTGGCATCAAATCCATACAATGACTGAATAAACCCTGTATAAACCTGCTCAATAGTATTATTAATTCTATTGTAAGAATAAACAGCATTATTCCCCGCAATATAAAAGATATTACTATCTGGTGACCAAATTTCAGTAAAACCACCATCATCAAGACTTTTTAACTCAGTAAATACCAGACCATCATAATGTACTAATCTGGACTTATAAGGAGCATAGGAATCTTGCCCACAAAAATACAAATTTGAGCCAGATGTTCCCCACATCGAGAAAAAATGAAAATTACTATAAGAATTGGGGATTGAGCTCCAATTACTACCGTTATAATGCTTGACTGTTCCGTTAAAACCACAGACGTAAATATCATTCTGAGAAAATCCAAATATTTTTCCCAATGGATTGGAGTTAGCGATATTAACATTTTCAACAGTCGAACCATTATAATGGGCGAGTACACCATTTCCACCGGTCATCCAAACATCAGTTGGGCTAGTGCCATAAATAGAATAAAAGAAACCAAACTGAAACGGAATAGTAATTTGAGAC
>Ga0265297_10003487_pt1 | contig 28298 bp, 27 predicted proteins | sample Munlanlwell13791_FD_192502 | JGI IMG/M metagenome (GOLD analysis project Ga0265297, IMG submission 192502) | Leachate microbial communities from a municipal landfill in Southern Ontario, Canada - Leachate well 137-91 | ecosystem: Engineered > Solid waste > Landfill > Unclassified | place...
CGGATCTTCCACGGTTACCCCAGCGGTTCCTTCGCGCACACTCCATACTTCGCGTGCTGATGCCTTCACCGAATCCGTAATACGGGAGATGACCCGGCTTTCAATAAAGCACGGTGCAGTAAACCTTGCACAGGGATTTCCGGACTTTCCCTGCCCGGACGAGCTTAAATCTGCTGCGTGCGACGCGATCAATGCAGATGTGAACCAGTACGCGATCACGTGGGGAGCAAAAGATCTCCGCGAAGAGATTGCAAAGAGGGTGAAGACCTACAACGGGATGGATTTCAATCCCGAGACCGGGATCACCGTAACCTGCGGTTCAACCGAGGCGATGCTGGCCTCGCTCCTTGCAGTCATCTCTCCCGGAGAAGAGGTGATCGTACCGGAGCCGTTCTACGAGAACTACGGCCCCGATACAATCCTCTCAGGGGCAGTCCCCTGCTACGTGTCTCTTTCGGATGATTTCTCCATTAACGAAGAGGCGTGGAAAAAAGCCTTTTCCGGAACGACAAAAGCGATCATCCTCAACACCCCCAACAACCCTACGGGAAAAGTGTTTACGAAAAAGGAACTCTCGTTCATCGCCGATCTCTGCGTTGATCACAACGTGATCGCCATCACCGACGAGATCTACGAGCACATCCTCTACGATGGCAGGAAGCACGTCTCCATCGGCTCGCTTGACGGGATGCAGGACCGGACCATCACGATCGGGAGTTTTTCCAAGACATACAGCATCACCGGCTGGCGGGTCGGGTATGCGCTTGCCAATCCGGACCTGACTGCCCGGATCCGCAAGATCCATGATTTCCTGACTGTCGGTGCCCCGGCCCCGCTCCAGCAGGCCTGTGCCGCTGCGCTCCGCCTGCCGGAATCGTATTACAAGGAACTCGCTGCCGATTACGACCGCAAACGGAAGATCCTCTACAAAGGTCTCCGTGACGCCGGGTTCGCCTGCGAATTGCCAGAGGGTGCCTATTACATTTTCACCGATATTTCCGAGTTCGGGAAAAACGACGTGGAGTTTGCCCGTCATCTCATCGAGACCGTTGGTGTCGCTGCCGTACCGGGCAGCTCATTCTACCACGAAGGCGGCGAATCGAAACTCCGGTTCACGTTCTCCAAGAGAGATGAGACATTGCAGGAAGCCTGCCGTCGACTGAAACAATTGGCATGACCTGGGGATGCATGAAATTACAAAGCACAATTGCGGGAACGTCACGACGATGATCCCAAAACGTGCCCGTATAGAGTGATTCCTGAAGGCGGTGGAGATCATCACGGAAATTCCCGAAGAAGAATATGTACTGAAATGCACCTCGGCCTGTGCCGGGTGCGGAGATTCGCTTACCCTGAGGTACGTACTCAAGGCAACAGGCCCGGATATCGTTCTTGTTATGCCGGCCGGGTGCACCGCAGCCTTCCAGGGCATCTACCCGAAAACGGCATATTCAGTGCCGGTGGTCAACATCGCGTTTGGGGCAGCAGCCGCATGCGCTTCAGGTATCAGCAGGATGTTCCAGGCAACGGGAAGAGAGACCCGGGTCATTGTCTATGCCGGCGACGGGGGAACGCTCGATATCGGATTGCAGGCAATGTCCGGGGCTTTTGAACGTAGGACGGATTTCCTGTACATCTGCTATGACAACGAGGCATATGGCAATACCGGCATGCAGCGATCCGGTGCAACGCCGCTGGGTGCAAAGACGACGACTACCCCAACCGGTAAAACCGAGGCAAAAAAAGACATCGATGCGATCATTGCCGCCCACAATCCGCCTTACCAGGCAACTGCCTGCGCTTCGTATCCCCAGGACCTGTTCCGAAAGGTCCGTAAGGCCCTCACCTTCCATGGTCCGACATTCATCCACGTCCTCTCTCCCTGCCCACCCGGCTGGCGATACTCCGCTGAGAAGACCGTGGAAGTGGGCAGGCTGGCGGTGAAGTCCGGCATGTGGGCCCTCTGGGAATGCGAGCACGGGAAACTAACGATAAGCACTCCCACGAAAGCCGCGATGAAAAAACCGGTTCCGCTGGAAGAGTATCTCTCACTCCAAGGCCGGTTCAGGGGCATTGAGGAAAAGACCGTAGAGCAGCTCAAAGAGCAGATCCAGGAAAATTTCCGAGGACTTGCGGCTGGGGAGGTGAAGCCATGAGAAAGATCGTGACCGGTAATAAGGCAGTTGCCGAAGCAGTCCGGGAGGCAAAACCCGATGTGGTTGCTGCATACCCGATCACCCCACAGACCGAGATCGTGGAGACCCTCGCGGATTACGTCTCAAACGGCCAGCTCGCGAGCCAGTACATTGCGGTGGAGAGTGAGCATTCCGCGATGGCGGCATGCATCGGGGCGGCCATCGCCGGAGGTCGGACATTTACTGCAACCAGTTCCCAGGGTCTTGCCTACATGCACGAGATGACGAACTGGGCGGCAGGAGCCCGCCTGCCTATCGTAATGGCAAACGTGAACCGGTCGCTGGCTCCCGGCTGGAATCTCTGGGCCGAACACACCGATGCAATGCAGGAACGCGATACCGGATGGCTGCAGGTCTATGTCTCGACCGTCCAGGAAGCCTACGATACCATCCTCATGGCATTCCGGATTGCCGAACACCAGGACGTGCTGCTGCCGGTGATGGTGAACCTTGACGGGTTTACCCTCTCCCATATCATGCAGCCGTTTGACATGGTGGAGCCCGGGGATTTTATACCACCGATTCACCTGTCTGAGATGATCGATCCCAAAAATCCAAAGGGATATGGAACGATCGCCGGGCCAGCTGAATATTTCCGGTTCCGGTGGGAGATCGAACGCTCGATGCGGGAGGCGGTGAACGTGATCGAAGAGACACAGGCCGAGTTCGGAGAGCGGTTTGGCCGTACGTATGGCCTGACCGAAGAATACCGGTGCGATGATGCGGATGTGGTCGTTGTTTCTCTAGGCACGCTGGGAAAGGAGGCGGAAGTCGCCATCGATATCCTGCGAGATGAGGGCATCAAAGCGGGATCGCTGCGCCTGCGCTGGTTCCGTCCGTTCCCGGAACTCAACCTGGCCGGAAAGGACGTGGTCGTGATCGACCGTGATTACTCGTTCGGCTTTGGCGGCGTGCTCGCGCATTCCATCCGATCCAAGAACCTGGTGAAGGTGTACAGCGTGATTGCCGGTCTTGGAGGCCAGGAAGTCACCTATGACGATATTGCCGGCTTCATCCGTCACCGGCGGATTGGCGAGGAGTCCTGGTTTGGGGTGAACGCTCATGTTTGAGATTCGTATTCACTCGCGGGGAGGTCAGGGAGGCGTAACCGCGGCCCGGCTCCTTGCCATGGCAGCGCTCAACGATGGCAACTTTGCAACCGCCTGCCCGTTCTATGGTGCCGAACGCCGTGGCGCCCCAATTGTCTCCTTTGTCCGGATCGATAAGCACCCGATCAGGATCTACAGCCAAATCCGTAATCCCGACCTGATCGTTGTTCTCGATGCGAGCGTAATGCCGGCTGTCGATGTATTGCATGGCCTCAAAACCGGCGGGAGGATACTCATCAACAGTGCCCATAAACAGGATTTTGCCGGGTATGTCACGAACCATGTCGACCTCACCAGCATTGCACTCAGAGAAAACCTCATGGTTGCCGGCAGCCCGATCCTCAATACCCCGGTAATCGGTGCGCTCGCAAGAACCGGCATCGTCTCGGCAGATTCGGCAAAATCCGCAATCCGGGGCATGTTTTCAGATGAACGCAATATCCGGGCTGCCGAAGCTGCATATGATGAGGTGAGTACATGACCGGGAATGCAGAAAACGACCGGTTTGCCCTGAGCAGGCCGGTCGAGGGTTCCGCCGGCCGGACCGGCTCGTGGCGGGTCTTTGTGCCGGTCGTTGACAAAGAGAAATGCAATCAATGCGGGATATGCCTGCTGTATTGCCCGGATGCCGTGGTCAGCCGTGACCTTATCATCGATCTCGCCTACTGCAAAGGCTGCGGGATCTGCGCACACGAGTGCCCGAAAAAAGCCATTGCTATGATCCGCGAGGAAAAATAACGTCCAGATGCGCAGGAATATTCTCCCAAGGAATTTCTTGAGTCCACGCTCCGATTTTTTCGGGGGAGGGGGGGGTCGCATGGGTACAACATTTCCCTGCGGATCCGGGTGATGATGAGATTCTCCGTCATGAATATCAGGTACCAACCTTACAGTCTTGGCCAAAAAAATAAAACTGTACCCACGCGACCCCCCCTTGCCCATGCCGGATTTTGCCTAAAAAACTGTTTATTTCACGTCATAAGATGAGGAGCATGCAGGCATTTTGGGGGAGGGGGGGTCGCGTGGGTACAACCTGCCGGGCCGGTGACAAAAAGCGGTACTCGCGTCAAAGGAACGGAGGAACCAGGAACTCCACTCCAATCAGGGAACATATCCATAAAAACAGGATTACCGGGGATGTGCCCCGTTCCGCAACCGGGACGAACTGTTCAGAGATCCCGTTGCGGGGTCAGGTCGCACCCGGTACAGGGCAGGCACATGGTCTTTGCAGCCCGCACATCAAGCCCGTGGCGTTCAAAGGCCGCTTTGTTGATCCGAGTCAACTGCAAAAGACGGTATGCTGACGGGCGTTCCACCACGATCTCACCTTTCCTGAGCGGATGCGGCGATATCGGGCGCAGGTTGGGGATTACACCAAGGGATGTGAGCGTCTCAACCCCTTCCTCCACGCAGCCATCGGTTTCCCCGAGCCCGATGATGAAGTTTGAGGATACATGGTTCTTCCCGAAGACCCCGACTGCCCCCTCAAGGGCCGCAAGAATTGCGTCCAGCGAGAGCCCCGGGCAGACGCGCCGGAAGATCTCCCGATCCATGGTCTCCACGTTATATTTGATCTCACAGGCGCCGGCTGCATACAGATCCTGGGATGATGTGTCCGTGGGGTAGATTGAGACACCGATCGGCACATCGAACCGGGCGGCAAGATGCCGGACAACACTGATGATGTATGCTGCTTCCTTCTCCGTTGATTCGGCCACGCCGCTTGTCAGGGAAATGGCATGGATATTCCCCTGATTCTGTGCTGCTTCCACAAGGGAGGTGATCTCCTCAATCGACTTCACCCTGCCATTAAGGCGGGGCACCGGGCAGAATTTGCAGTCAAAGATACAGCGTTCACTCACCGTGATATAGGCCTGCTCCGGGCAATGGCACAGGGGCAGTTCGAGCTGGCCGTACGCAATGATGCGACCTTCCTTCTGGACCGCAACACCATCATGCCAGGGAATTACCTTGAGCAACGATTCCGGTTTGATCGAAAGGCGTACACGATGATCACCGGATCGGATGAAGAATGATGACCCCCCGGCACCCGGGCCTGCCGTTGCCGTTGTCCTGAAGTGGGGCGGGAGCAGCGAGGGATCAACCTCAGCACTGCCGATATTAATCAGGAGGGCTTTTGTTTCCGCTGTCAGACCGTGATCCATGTGAGTACCTCCAGAAATGTATCGGAATGGGGATGCATCTACCAGAATTCGAAGAAATGCTTTTGCATTTCTTCTCTTACTCGTGGTTCTGACGAACCACTCGTAAAGCCAAGGCCCGGATTTGAACCGGGGTGTAGTTGATCTGCAGTCGACCGCGTGGCCACTCCGCCACCTTGGCAAATGTACGATTGGGAATGTGGTACACTATTATGTAAACCACGGAGATATTTCAAGAATAATTTACCAGCAGATTTTGCCGCAAAAGAGATAATTCCGGGACACTGTCGTCAAGAATTGCCCGGTTATTACACTATAAGTCGATTTTCCCCCTAGTTTACATTCACCACGTACATACGGGCGATACACCCGGAACTCCCTTATCGGGAGGTGATCATTCTGGCAACCATAACACTCGACAACCTGAGTATGCAGTACGGCAACAACGGCTCCCGTTACACCGCACTGTCTGAGGTTAATCTTACTATCAACGAGGGAAATTTTATCTCCCTCATCGGCCCGTCAGGATGCGGCAAGAGCACGATCATCGATATTGTGTCGGGACTGAAAGCACCGACAACCGGTTCCGTCCTGATCGATCGTGAGCCGGTCTCCGGGCCCGGGACCGATCGCGGAACGGTATTCCAGGATTACTCCCTCTTTCCCTGGATGACCGCATTTGAGAACATCTGCTTTGCCATCGAACATACCGGGGGCTGCCAGACCAAGACGGAGATTGAGAAACAAGCGGAAGAGTATCTCAATCTGGTTGGTCTGAAAAGGTTCCGGAACGCCTACCCCAATACCCTCTCCGGGGGAATGAGGCAACGGGTCTCGATTGCCCGCATGTTCTCCATGAACCCGAAAGTATTCTTAATGGACGAACCCTTCGGCGCACTGGACTCACTCAACCGGATCTACATGCAGGATCTCCTGCTGAACCTCTGGTCTGAGGGGGAGCGGCATAAAACCGTTCTTTTTGTAACCCACGACGTGGATGAAGCGCTCCTGCTCTCGGACAAGATTGCGGTCATGACCCCGTCCCCGGGTAAGATCAAGGAAGTGATCGATGTACCGTTCTCGCGACCCCGGTGCCGCAAGAGCCTTAGTGCAACAGCGGAATACCTTGCCCTCAAATCGCATCTCCTGTCAGTTCTCTACTGTGAGATGATGGGAGAACTCGCACAACAGGAGCGGAATTTCCGGGGACTGGCATGATGGAGAAGATCCCCCGTACTGCCATAGCGGTATATCTCCTCCTTGCACTGGCACTTGCAGTGCAGGTTCTGGTACCCGATGCTCCCCATCTGGCTGCAGCGGATGCCACCGCATTCATCGGGGTACTGGTCCTGCTCGCGATCGTGTTCACTGCCGGATTGGTTATTCAGAAAAAGGACGCCCGTGCCGTAACAGACCTCTTTCTGGTCATCACGGTAGTCATGGTACTCTGGGAAGTCATCTTGGGAAAATTATCCCTCCTGGACCCGCTCCTCTTTCCCGGCCCGGCTCAGGTCTTCCAGATATTTGCATCCGACGGGCAGCAGATGCTGTATGGCGCGGTGGGATCGCTTTGCATCATGGCCACCGGCTATGTCCTGGCCCTCATCCTCGCGATTCCCCTGGGACTCTACATCGGCTGGAGACGACGCCTCTTTGATGTCGCCTATCCAATCGCAAAAGCGGTATCTCCCATCCCGCCTACCGTGTACCTGCCCTACGCGATCGTCCTCCTCCCGACCTTTGCCTCAGCATCAGTTTTCCTGATCTTTATCGGGGCATTCTGGCCAATCCTGGTGGGCACCATTTACGGTGTTTTTGCCGTAGACCACCGGATCATCAACTCCGCCAAGACCCTCGGGCTTACGGATCGCCAGATGGTCCGGCGCATTCTCCTGCCGGGAGCCATGCCCTCAATCTTCTCCGGGGCAATGATCTCCCTGATCATGGCATTCATCAGTATCACCGTGGCAGAGATGATCGCCGCCACCTCGGGTCTTGGATGGTATATCGAGTACAACCACCAGTTCGCAAACTATGACAAAGTGATCGCAGGAATGATCCTGATCGCCCTTGTCGTCATCGGGGTCATGTTTATCTTTGATCGTATCCAGCGTCATTGCCTGCGATGGCAGCAGACAGAGTAGAGGCAGTTCCTGCCCGTAAATAAGGATACATATATATGACCGTCCAAACGGAATGGACAACAATAATTAACCAGACGATCCTGCCGACTGGCGATGAACACTGACCATTACCGGATGTTATTATGGAGCCTGCTACCCCCTGTTTCAAAAAGACCGCGAGTTACCGGGTCCTGATCGATCCGGACGGCACCAGCCATATCAGGATCATCCGCAGGGTCAACTTCAGGACCCTCCTCCTCGTCTTCAAGGAGGTGTACCTGGAACTGAAGAAAACTCCTGATAAACAACCCCACATCACCATTTACCTCTCAAAGTCGCTCTCCACGGAGATGTCAGAGAATCTTACGAATTTCCTGGATTTCGTTGATTCCTGCCTCGAAGGTACCTTCGAGCTGAGGATTGTTGAATAAATCTGTATGCAATTATTGCCGCAATTTCCCGGATTACTGAATATCCGGTGCTTTTTTGCTCACAAGTCCACGTATTTAATTTATTTTTCAGAATGGTATACTGGCAATCCGCTGATCAGGATCTCATATCCCGGGTGATTGTTCTCACACGAATTCCGCATTCAAACGGATTTTTTAAAGACTCATCCCTTTCCCGGGTTTTACCGGGATACCTGCGTGATACGCCGTTAACAGGAGCATAATTCATGAAAAAAAATACCATGTACCTCTCCATCACCCTGGTTCTCCTTCTCATTGCAACCATCGTGTTTGCCGGATGCACCAGTACAGATAGTAAATCCACGACAACGCCTGCTGCGATAACAACCGTTGCGGCAACAGTACCACAGGCAACCCAACAGGCGCTGAAAACGCTGAACGTAGGATATCTTCCCAACAACGGGGGAACGCTGATATTCGTGGCCAAGGAACATGGCTTTTTTGCCGAACAGGGCCTGAACGTTGAGCTCTCCTCGTTCACGAACAGTGCAGACGGGACCAATGCCATCATCGCCAAGAAGATCGATGTCGGTGGCTTTGGTCTTGCCCCGCTGATCTTCATATCAAAAGGCGTCAACGAAACCATCATCGGTGGCCAGATGGGCGAGGGCGCAGCAGTATTTACCACTCCGGATAAAGTATCCCAGTTCAAGGACCTGCAGAGTTTCAAGGGCAAGACCGTTGCCACCGTGCGGGCCGCATCGGGCGACATCCATTTCCGGGGAGCGCTCCAGGATGCAGGACTCGATCTGAAGAAGGATCTCACGATCCAGGAACTGGCATCTCCCGCCGCAGTTGTCGAAGCGCTGAAATCCGGTAAAGTCGATGCGGGTGTTCTCTGGACTCCCTATACCGAGACCGCACCAAACCAGGGCCTTGTCCTGTTATGGTATACCGATCAGTATTACCCGAAGCACCCGTGCTGCCGTATTGCCGTGCTGACCGAAAACCTGAACGCGAACCGTGATACCTTTGTCAGTTATGAGAAAGCGCTCATTCGGGCATACAAGTTCACCAAATCGAATCCTGACGAGACACTGACTGCGGTCGCAAAGTACGTCCAGATCAACCAGACCGATCTCAGTAATGCAATCAACAGCCCGCACTTCTATATCTCGCCCGACCCAAACACCAAGGCAATCGAGAAGACATACGGCCTGATGAAATCGATCGGGTACATCAACACCACGGTGAATATCGATAATCATATTGATGCAACCGTATACAAACAGGCACTGGACGAACTGGCACAACAGAATCCGAACGATGCGGTATACCAGCAGCTTCTGGCAGATTACCAGACCCAGAATTGATAACCCGCAAAATTTCCCCCATTTTTTATTTTCACGTAAGAGAATGAAGACAACATTACGGATATACAGGTGAACCATCATATGACATTCAGCAGCAGACAACGCACATTGGTTATTGCAGGAATCATCGTCCTCTCCGGGGTATTGATCGTGATCACTCCATGATACATCTTTCCCATCTGTGAGGCACACGGAATTACTTCCCATTCAATGTCCCCGATGCCGGAGAAGATGGGGGACGGCCAGTCCGCTTCCATGACATCAGGTATGCTCATGAAATGCGGGTACACGGCGCGGGCAGAAGCAGCCGTCGGCATCATCGTGATCCTTACCGGTCTGGCTCTGTTCGTCCAGAAGGTCAACAAATACCGCAAGGTACTTGGCGGTGCTGTTGTCGGGTTCGGTATCCTCACAATTCTTATCCCAACGGTCCTCATCGGTGTCTGCAATGCACTATCCGCACCCTGCCGGATCGGTACGCTTCCCGCTCTGATTCTTCTTGGTGCTCTGATCATCGTTGCCGGTGCAATCGTGGTTCTTACGCACAATGAGATACCCACAGAAACTCACTGAATCGCGATGATCCGACTCATCCTGAAAAATATCATCTACCGCCCCATCAGGAATGGGGCACTCATCCTCTCATTTGCCTTCATAGCCGCAAGCCTCTTCTCAGGAAATTACCTCACTACGGGGGCTGCCGACAGTATCAGCGAGGAGATCTCCCAGCTCGGCGCCGATCTCATCGTTGTTCCGGAACAGTACAGCGCGGAAGGAGAGGCCGTGCTCCTGCGTGGGGAGCCGTCCACCTTCTTCTTTGACCGCAAAGTACTGGATGACGTGGAGCACGTAAACGGGGTCGTTTTAGCCGCTCCGCAGATCTACATCGCCACGCTTCCGGCAGACTGCTGCTCCGATCTCGTCCAACTCATCGCCATCGACCCGTCCCGCGATTTCACGATCGCCCCCTGGCTCAAAGAGAGCCGGAAACAACCCATCGGGAAGGACGAGATCATTGTCGGCAGCCAGATCGTGGGCGATGTCGGCGCCACCCGGTATTTCTACGGGCACGCATTCACCATTGCAGGCACCCTCAAGCATACGGGAACTGGTGTCGACCGGACCGTCTTCCTCCGGGCAGAGGATGCACGGGTCATGGCCGCAGAATCTGCAATAACGGCCTATGAACCGGTTACCCTCCCTGATGGAGGCATCTCGGTCATTCTGGTGAAAGTCGCGCATCCCGCGGATGTAGCGGACATTGCCCGGAACATCGCGGAACAGGTCCCGGGAACAAAGGTGATCACCCCTGACTCCCTCGTCAGCCAGGTGGCCGGTCGTCTCTCGTCGATCACCCGCCTTCTGGCAATGGCGGCCATTATTGCGACCCTGGTAACCCTGCCGCTCATCGCGCTCATCTCCGTCATGACGATGCAGGAACGAGTCCGGGAGATCGGCATACTCCGGGCGCTGGGTGCAACCCGGGCAAAGATATTCGGCCTCATTTTCGGTGAAACGGTGCTTGTTGCGGCCATTGGGGGATGCATCGGGATCGCCATCTCAACGGTCCTGCTCATCCTGTTCCAGGAGTATATCGCATTCACGGTTGGAATTCCCCTGTCCGTCCCCACCGGTGGATCCTTACTCCTGAGTGCGGCCTCTGCCGTAATACTGACAACCGCCATCGGGGGGATCGCCGCCATTCTCCCCGCCATAAAGGCCGCAGGGATGGATATCTCGGAGGCCATACGGAGTGGTGACCTGTGATCCGGGTGACCAGCCTGACAAAAGAATACCGGGACGGCGACCGGGTAATAAAACCGCTCGACAGGGTTGAATTCTCCTGCAAGAAAGGGGAGTTTGTCCTCATCACCGGGAGATCCGGTTCGGGAAAGACAACCTTCCTGAATATCCTTGGCGGCCTTACCCGGCCCTCATCAGGTACAGTAATGGTAGACGGGAGGAATCTGTATGCGGTTTCCGATGCCGAACAGGCTGCAATGCGATCGGCAACAGTCGGTTTCGTGTTCCAGTTTCCGGGCCTGCTCTCTCCGCTGACCGCACTTGAGAATGTTGTTCTTCCTGCGGCTCTGCAGGGTCACGGTGCGGATATGATCGGGCGCGGATTTGACCTTCTCACCCGGGTTGGACTGGAAAAGAAGGCGGGCTCGATGCCATCCACCCTATCAGGGGGAGAACTCAAACGCACGGCCATTGCCCGGGCATTGATCAACAATCCCCGGCTCATTCTTGCTGATGAGCCGACCGCTGATCTGGATGCAGAAACGGAGCGTGAGGTGATGGAGCTCTTCCGCGAAGTCAACACCGCCGGGACCACCATGATCATGGTGACCCATAACACCGAACTTGCATCCAATGCATCGCGGGTAATGCGCATGGAGCGGGGAACACTTGCGGAACGATCAGGCTGATCACTCCCCAACAGGTTCATTCTGGGTCACGCGATCCGCACGATCAAAAACGCCAAATGATCAGCCGGACATCCCTTACTTTTTTGCAATTTGTCCGGACGCGGGTACTATAACTATCTATACCAAGGGATACCGGATTGCTGATGATCAGGTTATTTTTGCCGCCGTACCGGAATATATCACACCCCGCTGCACAGGTATATTCATGACATTACGATCCATATGCCGCAGGATCCGCCGCAGGAACCGTCTCCACATGAGATACGATGACTACCAGCCACCGGTTCTCTACTCCCTGAAAGATACGGGTTCCCCCCACTGGACTACCGGAGCGGGACTTATTCGGAATTTCCGGGGGAGTTGAACCGGGAAACATCTCGCCCCCCAAGGCACATGTACCTCCACCCGTACGTTATTCGAAAATGCGCGGGAGGAATGGAGCGGGTGACACATATGCACACCAAGCATATTATTTTTGCATACAAAAATGAATTGAATTCCCCAAATTTTTGTTTATTCTTAAAACAGGATGATTTCCAAAGGATTTAATCTATTTTTTTGCCAACCGTTCCGGTCCCGTGAAACCGAAATACTTAACAATTGTGAACCCAGAAGTTGTTATGGTGATCCACTATGAGGGATCGTTTTTGTTGTAAACACCAACACCAATAACAGCAGAATCGCACAGATCGGGCACCTGCCGCCATCGGCAAAGCTCGTATTCAAAGTGCTGGAATCGGGCGGACAGCTTACCCAGAAGGATCTCATCCGTGAGACCTCCCTGCCATCAAGGACCGTCCGGTACGCATTGAACAGGCTTAAGGATGAGCAGTTCCTCATCGAGCGCCACTACTTCATTGACGCCCGCCAGAGCCTCTATGGGCTGAACAAGCCAACTTCCGAGGTGAGTGCTGTATGATGCGGCCCCCCATGAATACCCTTGTTTTATCTCGAACCACCCCGTAAGGGGTCCACTATCCATCATTTACTTTCCCGTACGAACTGTCTTTTGTATTGTTTCAGTCACAGATGCCCTGTGTTGTTCTTTATATCCACGACAATCTGAATTGCGGCAAAACTGTCTCCTATCTTTGGGTATATTTCGATTCGGACCAACCGGATGTGAGATAACCGGGATCCTGCCGGGAAAAACCCCGTGCCCGTTCCCGATAACCTGACTAAGGTGTACCATGACCGACAAGAAATACTGGGACAAGGCCATCGAGACCCTGCCGCGGAAGGATCTGGAGAAATACCAGCTGAAACTCCTGAATAATGAGATTGCATTTGCCCGCAAGGGGTCCCCGTATTACAAGAAAGCACTGCCCGCAAAGAAACTCAATTCCGTTGAGGATATCCGGAACCTGCCGTTCCTCACCAAGCAGACCATCCGGGAACGCCAGCAGGCCAGCGAGCCATTCGGGGATCTCGTGGCGGTGCCCGAGAAGGAGATCGTGTACATCTCAGCATCGAGCGGTTCCACGGGAGTACCGACCGCCTCACCCTTCACGGCACAGGACTTCGAGGACTTCATTGACTGCCAGGCCCGCCTCTTCTGGCGGAGCGGTATGCGGAATACCGACCGGTACATCCATGCGCTGAACTTCTCGCTCTTCATTGGGGGGCCCTGTGTTCTGGGTGCCCAGAAACTCGGGGCACTCAGCATCCATGCAGGGTCCATTCCCTCCGAGCGGCTGTTGAACTTCGTGAAACAGTTCCAGCCCGGCTGGACCTGGACCACGCCATCCTTCGCCTGGTACCTGGGCGAGACGGCAAAGAAACTGGGGATCGACCCGGCAAAGGATCTCAGTATCCGGAATATCATCTGCTCGGGAGAACCTGGCGGGGCGATCAAGGAAACCCGGGAGAACATCGAGGAACTCTGGAACGCAGACCTGTACGAATACTATGGCCTCTCGGACATCTTCGGGGCCTGCGCAGGGTCCTGTACCGAGAAGTCGGGTATCCACATCGAGGAGGACCACATGATCGTGGAAGTCCTCGACCCCAAGACCGGAGAACCGGTCGGGGAGGGGGAGCGCGGGGAGATGGTCCTGACCACCTTAAAGAAGCGTGCACGCCCCCTCATCCGCTTCCGGACCGGGGATATTGTCACCTACACCGATGAGAAATGTGACTGTGGCCGGACGCACAAGCGCCTGCACGGCATCCACGGGAGAACGGACGACATGCTCATTGTCAAGGGCGTCAACGTCTTCCCGAGCGACGTTGAGGCCGTGGTCCGAGGCGCGGATTACCTTACGGGCGAGTACCGCCTCATCGTGGACCGTGCAAAACATCTCGATGTACTGACCATCGAGGTTGAGAACACGAAGAAGAAACCGTCAGAAGTACAAGTCCAGCTTGCAACGGCAATCAAGGCACGGCTTGGGGTGACTGCACAGGTGATTGTGCATCCCACGGGAACCCTGCCGCGGGAGACGCACAAGGCCAAGAGGATCATTGATAAACGGGCGAATGTCTGGGAATAATATTCTTAGATCCATTCACCGTTTTTCAACGAATGTTCTCCGGCCCTGATCCTGATATATCCCCACCCCCTGCGGGCTATGATACAGGGACCACTCACCATGCCCTTCCGGCATGCAGTCTCCCGATATAAAACGAACATGAACACCCAGCCGTCAGGGAAGATACAACCACAGAACACAGGAAGGAAGAATACATGATATCCGTTCTCTATGTCGACGATGACACCGGACTACAGGAGGGAGTGAAAAAGGTTCTCGAAGGCTCCGGTTACTTCTCGGTAGATACCTGCGGGTCCGAAAAAGAAGCACGGGAACGGCTGATACAGACCGCGTATGATGCCATCCTTTCTGAGAACCGACCCCCGGGTATTGACGGGATCCAGTTTCTCCGGGAGGTAAAATCCACAAGCCCATCGGTCCCCTTCATATTTTATACACGGGAATACGCAGGAGATGTGATCCTGGATGCTCTCAACACCGGCGCTGATTTCTACCTGCGTAAAGGAGAAGTCCCGGAGACACAATTCGCCGGACTGGCCATCCGGATCTCATCCCTTGTCAATTATCGCAAGTCAGCCCGGCAGGAGGGTCACCTGGCCCGCCTCTATCGTATCCTCTCGCAGATCAATACGGCATCTGCCAGTCTCAGGAACCGGAACACGCTGATGGAAGAGGCCTGCCGGGTGGCCGTTCACGACGGGGGCTTCCGGATGGTCTGGATCGGCCTCATCCACCGCGACACCGGGCGGTTTGAACCCGTGGCATACTGCACCAGGACAGGGGATCGCCTGGATGCACATCCCCACCCGGACGATGCCCTGCTGATTGATGCCCCGCCCACCAGTATCGCGGTCCGGAAGGGATTGTATTATGCCAGCACCGACAACCGCCACGATCCCTACCTGGCCCCGTGGCGCACGCAATTGCTCTCGAAGGGATTCATCTCAAGCGCTGCATTCCCCCTCCGTGTTGGGGACCGGGTGATAGGGGCGATAACCTTTCACGCGAGGGAACCTGCCTTCTTCAGCGAGGAGGAGATCCAGCTGCTGAGCGAGATGACGGATAACCTGTCCCTGGCGTTCGAGCTGATGGAGAAAGAGTACAGTATCGCCGAACTCACCCGGCTCAGCGATGCCCTCCAGCTGGCAAACAAGAAACTCAACCTGCTCTCGAACATCACACGGCACGACACCTTAAACCAGCTCACGGCTCTCGGGGGGTACATCGAGCTGGCACAGATGCACGCAACCGACGCAACGATGCTGGAGTATATCAAAAAAGAGTGCAAAGCCGTGGACACCATCCGGCAGCAGATGATATTCACCCGGGAATACCAGGACATCGGCGTCCAGGCCCCGCTCTGGCAGGATGTGCAGGAGATCGTAAAACGGGCATCCTATACGGCCAGTATGGGAATGATCCAGGTTCTATCAGATCTTGGGGGCATCGAGATCTTTGCCGATCCCCTGCTGGAGAGGGTCTTCTTCAACCTCCTGGAAAATGCCAAAAACCATGGAAAAAGCGTTACCCGGATGGAGATCACAGCACGGGAATCGGATGAGGGGCTCATCATCACCTGCGAGGATGATGGAGGAGGAATACCGGATATCGAGAAGGAGAACATCTTCAACCGGAAATTCTACAAAAATACCGGGTTTGGCCTCTTCCTCTCCCGCGAGATCCTCGCGATCACCGCCATCCAGATCAGGGAGAGCGGCACATCCGGAACCGGGGCACGGTTCGAGATCATTGTACCAAAGGAAAAATTCCGGATCTCCTCAAGGACGGTGAGCCGATGATGGCCCGTCCTGGACCATCCCCCGGTGGAGCCGGGGAGTTAATTATCCGCCTGAAGGAGGCCGGCATCTCCCTCATGCGCATCAGTCGCGGAAATGCAGACCACGAAACCAGTATACGAACACCGAGGAGAACACCATGATATCAGTCCTTTACGTTGACGACGATCCGGCCCTGCGGGATATCGGAAAACTATTCCTTGAGAAGATCGGGAACTTCACCGTTGAGACCTGCAACTCAGGTCCTGAGGCCCTGGAACGGCTGGAACTGGTGTCGTACCATGCGGTCCTCTCGGATTACGATATGCCGGAGATGAACGGCATCCAGTTCTTAAAGGAAGTGCGTTCACGCTACCCGACCCTTCCTTTCGTCATCTTTACCGGCAGGGGGCGCGAGGACGTGGTGGTCGAAGCCCTGAACAACGGCGTTGATTTCTACCTCCAGAAAGGCGGGGAACCCAAGAGCCAGTTTGCCGAGCTCTCGCACAAGATCAAGGCCGCGGTCCAGCGCCGCCAGTCCGCGGAACAGATCAAGCATCTCGCCCGCTTGTACGGCGTCCTTTCCCGGACCAACGAAGCGGCCACCAATATCCGTGACCGGACAGCCCTGCTTACGGAAGCCTGCCAGATCGCCGTCAAGGAAGGCGGATTCCAGATGGTCTGGGCGGGACTGGGCGGATCGGCACCAGGAGCTCTTGACGTGGTCGCCCACTGCAGCAATGTGGGAGACCCCTCCCTGCCACCGGTGGTGCCGGGTGACATACTGCCGCGGGGTGCCCCCCCGACCGGTATCACCATTGCCGAGGGACGCTACTACGTGATCGCAGATATCCGCGAAGATCGGCAGCTTGCCGACTATAAAGACCAGTTAATGGCAAGTGGGTTCCGGTCGAGCGCCGCGTTTCCGCTTCGTATCGGAGAACGGGTGATCGGCGCCATGACGTTCCATGCACGGGAACCACGGTTCTTCGACGAAGAAGAGGTGCAGCTGCTCCTCGAACTGACCGACAACCTCTCGATCGCCCTCGAACTCATGGAGCGGGAGCAGGATATCACGGAGCTCAGGCAGATGGGAGATGCGCTCCGCTCCGCGAACAACAAACTGAACCTGCTGAATAACATCATCCGGCACGACACCCTGAACACGGTTGCCGGGCTGCTCGGACTGGAGGACATGGCGCTCGATATCACCCAGGATGCGGAAGTAACGGACCTCCTCACCCTGATCAAAGGCTCCACCATGAAGATCCAGCAGCAGATCACGTTCACGCGGGAATACCAGAACATCGGGATTCATTCCCCCCAGTGGCAGGAGGTGACGGAGGTCGTAGAGCGGGTCGGTGCACAGGTCGATCACCGCGATATTACCCTCGCGATCGAGGTTAAGGATACCGAGATCTACGCTGATCCCCTGCTGGAGAAGGTCTTCTACAACCTGCTGGACAATGCGTTGCGCTACGGGGAGACCCTGACTGCGATCCGGTTCCACACACAGGAACTGCCGGACTCCCTGATCCTGATCTGTGAGGATGACGGTGTCGGAGTACCGGCACATCTCAAGAAGCGGATCTTTGAGCAGGGCTATGGGAAGAATACCGGGCAGGGACTCTTCCTTGTGCGGGAGATCCTCGCTATCACCGGCATCTCCATCACCGAGACGGGCACGCAGGGAAGAGGGGCACGATTCGAGATGATCATCCCCCGTAACGGGAGCCGTATGGTCATGGCCAACAACCAGACGGCCACAGAACCTGCCGGAACAGGATCGGATCATGCCGTGATCATGAGGTGAACGAGTATGACACTGCCACGGATATTTCTCGTTGAAGATGATGAGATACTGACAAAAACCACGGAGTGGAGAGTACGGAAACTGGGATACGACTTCCTGGGCAAGGCAGCGAGCGGAGAGGAGGCACTTGCGCTCATCGCCACGCTGCACCCGAATGTGATCCTCATGGATATCAACATTCACGGGGAGATGGACGGTATTGCGGTTGCGGATATCGTCAAAAAACAGTTCGGTATCCCTGTTATCTTTCTGACCGCCAACATAGAGACGGAGACCATTGCACGGGCCAGGGAGACCAACCCGAAAGGGTATATCGCGAAACCGTTTGACGATAAGGATCTCAGGGTGGCTATCGAACTTGCGGTACAATGATGCACCATACGATCATCCAGTCAGGGAACCATATCCCGAGGAGATCGTAACCCACCCAATCGTCACTTTTTAAAAAAGGTTGCCGGGAATGCCGGCATCTTACCGGTGCAGTTCCCATTGCACCGGTTTACAGGGTAATCACGATACCGATGGAGCGCGGGTGCGACACTTATTCCAGGGGAAGCTGGTCCGAATCGAGCCGTTCCAGGATCTTTGCCGAGGTCTCGAACCGGGGTTTCTCTTCGCGCTGCACCCGCTGGTAAAACTCGCAGTTGAGACAGTTACCGATCTTTGCGGCATACGTTCCCTGGACCTTACCCCCGCACATCGTGCCGCTGATCGCCCAGCAGGCCCGGCCGCCATTCTTCCCGTGGTTGACGCCATCCGTCCGGGACTCCGTTGCTGCCGGGCAGACCCCGAGGTCTGCTACCTTTGCTCCGCCCGGCTCACGGCCGCAGTTCTTGAATTCCCAGCAGTTCTGTATTGTCATACCGGATCACTTGCTTTCGGAGCTATAAAAAGAAGGAGAAAACGGTAAGAATTACCCGAACTATCAGGACACCGGGGGCCAGAGGGACATCCGGGCCGGACCGTGCACCTCCCATAAACGGGGCAACCATTGCCGCAATCTTCACAAAGATACAGGTGCAGGTCGACCTGCTGATCAATGCGGATACCCTCGGTATCCTCACGGTATTTCCGTTCAAACAGGAGTGGAAGATCATGACATCGCTGCAACCGGATGAGCATATCATCGAGGCAATCGGCAGGTCACGGATCGTGATCCGGGATGGCGTCATCGTAGAGGTCGGGGAGGCCAGGATCAAGGAGTGCCCGCTGGTAAAACGGTTCGCCCACCCGGTCCCAACAATCACCAAAGACGCAGTCCGGGCCAACATCGAGCACCGGATGAAGGCTTTTGGCATGTGCACGCCCCGCCGGGACGTGCTCGACACCCGGGAGTTTGTTGGATTCGGTGCAACGGAACTGCTCGGCTTTGCATCGCATGCGGGACTGATCGATGCTGCGGTGCTTGCGTGTGACGGTGCCGGTACGGTCATTGTGCGGAAGCCTGCCCTGATCCAAGGGGTCGGGGGACGAATGTCGGGGCTCTTCTCGACCAGTCCGATCCCGGAAGTGATCCGGCGCATCGAGGAGAACGGGGGAATTGTCGTAGACAAGGACCATGCCACGCTCGACCAGTTCAGCGGCGTGAAACGGGCGCACGAAGAGGGTTACCGGAAGGTTGCAGTCAGCGTTGCCCGTCCCGAGATTGCCCGTAAGATCCGCGATGCGTATCCCGACACCCTCATCTTCGGGGTTCACGTGACCGGGCTCACCCTGGAGGAGGCAGAGTCCATGGTTGCGGCAGCTGACCTGATGACCGCATGTGCCTCGAAGACCGTGCGGGAGGTTGCCGGAGCATCCGCGCTTGTCCAGGCCGGGGTCTCGGTGCCGATCTTTGCCCTCACGAACCGGGGCAAGGAGGTAATCATTGAGAAGATCCGGCAGAGCAATGAACCGGTTCTCATCAAACCCACGCATCTCCCCTCGCTTGATGCCAGCCAGCCAGATCCGCTTATCTGATCTATTCGGTTCAGGGTTGTATAAATCTGAAATCTCCCCGTTTTTTATAAACCGTTCCGACACCCGGAAACTGACGGAAGCCGGAAGAATAGTGTCTCATTTTTTCCGCTATTTGCCCGGATTGTGATCATCCCGACAAAGATTGCTCAAATCAGACCTATTTAGCAATTATATCGTGAATATGCCTGTTGCGGCAGGATCTTCCTGCCCGTAGGATAAGGAATGACCATGATGATGAAGTCAGAAGGTGCTAAACACAGTGATGGTTGTAGCGAGACGGCCATGATGACTGCAGCAAAGTGTATGGACATGCGAATGGAGAAGGCGGTCTGTGATTTCCAGGCTGTCATGTCCCAGTGCATGGCGCAGTGCATGACCGCCCGATCCATGGAACCTATGCAGATGAACGCTCCCATGATGAAGTCCATGAAGGATCTCTCCATGATGATGACCACCTGCATGAACTCCATGAGCATGGACGCATCCATGATGAAGTCCATGAAGGGCCTCACCATGATGATGAAGACGTGCATGGACTCAAAGTGCATGGACGCTCCCACCATGAAGTGCATGAGCGAGATGCAGATGATGATCTCCCAGCACATGGATGCCATGTGTATGGACACCAAGTGCAGCATGGATGCCAAACGCATGGACGCCATGTGCATGGGCTCCTCGATGATGAAGTCGATGAGTGAGATGCAGATGATGATCACGAAGTGCATGTCCCAGTGCATGGAGACCGAATGCATGAAGATGCCAGCCATGGCATCCCAGTGCTCGGAGTCCCGCATGAAGAAGGCACTCTGCGAGATCCAGATGATGCTCCCCCAGTGCATGTCCCAGTACACGAACGCCGGATGTCCCGGAAAGATGATGCCGGTACACTGACGATTACGATCAGCCGAAAGTCAGGTCCCGGGCGGGAAAGAGATGGTACACTCCCGTCCCGGGCCCTTCTTTTCCAGGGGTTATAACAGACTCTTCTTATGTTCCGGCTATTGGCTGGGAGGGCCTGCGATCCCGTTGCCAGACTTTTGGTACCCTACTCAGCAGGGCTGTTTAAAAAAAGGGTGCAGTTGCCCGATCAGATCCCGTCAAGAGCGTACGCAAGATCTGCAATGAGATCTGCCGGGTCTTCGAGACCAACCGAGAGACGGAAGATCCCGTCCCCCGCAAAGGTCCGGTAGGACTGCTCCTGATCCGGTGTCAGCCGGAAGGAGGTCCGGAGCATCTCCGAGGTAGGGAGATAGAAGATGAGGCTCCGGTGGTGGCCGAGCGAGACCGCGTAGTGGATAACGTTGAGCCGGTCCGCAAGGATCGTTGCCGCACGGGCACCGTCCCTGACCTGGAACGTGACCATGCCGGAGAAGTTCTTCAGCTGCCTCTTTGCCAGCTCGTGCTGTGGGTGGGACGGGAGCCCGGGGTAGATGACCCGGATCACCTTCGGGTGGGACTCAAGGAAGCGGGCAACGGCCAGGGCGCCGTCCTCGTGGGCTTTCATCCGGAGGGGAAGGGTGGATGCACCCCGCTGGATCAGCCAGGCATTGAACGGGCTTAAGATCCCGCCGGTCCGGATGGCAACCTCTTTTCTGATCCTTGCCACATCCTCCTTTTGCCCCAGCACGGCCCCGCCAATTGCATCACCGTGGCCGCAGATGTACTTGCTCAGGGAGTGAATCACGAAATCAGCCCCGAGCCCGAGCGGCCGGATACCCACGGGAGAGGAGAACGTTGCATCCACCGCGAGCTGTGCGTCATGCTCTCGGGCGATTGCCGCAAGCGCAGCGATATCGGTGAGGCGGAGGATCGGGTTTGCCGGGGTCTCGGCATAGATGAGACGGGTGCTCTCCTGGAGCGCAGCCCGGACATTCTCCGGGTCGGACATGTTCACCTTGGTCACCGTAATGCCGAACCGGGGGAGAAGCTCGTTCGTCATCTCGGCAGTTGCCGCATAGGAGACGTCGCTGATGACGAGATGGTCTCCCGCTGAAAGGGTATACAGGACCGTGGCGGTGACTGCTGCCATCCCGCTCCCGAACGCAATGGCCGCCTCAGCACCCTCAAGCGCGGCAAGTTTCTGCTCCAGCTGGTCGACCGTGGGGTTCTTCCACCGGGTGTAGAGGTACGGCGTGTTCTCGCCAAAGTCTTCCGCAGAGAACGAAGCCCCTGCGTCAGCGATGAATGTAGTCGACATGACGATCGATGGTGCGGACGCGCCGGTCACCGGATCGGGTGATTCCCCGGCATGGATCGCGTCCGTGCGGATCCCGCGGGGGGTTTGTGATGGCATGGTCATAGTATCGGACCGGTCCTGCCGGGACAGCCGGCAGTAGTATTCCGGTATGCGTGTCAGAGCGGAGCGTCGGTGATGTTGATGCCGGCGTCAGCCATCTTTGCACGGATCATATCGGCAACATCGAACTGCTTCTTCGCCCGCAGCTCGTTCCTGATCTCAAGGAGGACACTCAAGGGAGCGCTCGTCTCCCTGAGGAAGTTGATCCCGAGGATTGCGCCGCATTCCTTCAGAGCACCGATATCTCCCTTTGTTGCAAGGCGCTGGATTGCCGCGAGCGCCATTGGCGTGTTGAGATCGGCCTCCATCGCATCGGTGAAGGCCTTCCGCCCCTCTGCATCGGGGCCGTTGTCCTTCGTTGCCACGGCACGGATGTGCTCGAGCCCTTTTGCCGCGTTCGCAAAGCCCTCGTCCGTTGCCTGCATCGGCGAGCGGTAATGGGAGAGGAGAATGGCATACCGGAGCACATCCTTGTTCCAGGTCTTCAGCGCATCCCGGATGGTGATAAAATTCCCAAGGGACTTGGACATCTTCTCGCCTCTCACCTTAAGGAAACCCGTATGCATCCAGTACTTCACCATCGGGTGCTTTCCTTCAAGGGACTCCATCTGGGCGATCTCGGCCTCGTGGTGGGGGAAGATCAGGTCAAGTCCCCCGCCGTGGATATCGTACTGCTGGCCAAAGTACTTCTCCGAGATCGCAGTGTCCTCGATGTGCCACCCGGGCCGTCCCCTGCCCCACGGGGAATCCCACGTATATTCCCCGTATTCCCCGGTCTTCCAGAGCGCAAAATCGTGGGGATTGTGTTTTGTGGCATCCGTCACGCGGCTGACACGTTTTGCCCGTTCCTGGCCCGAGAGCTCCCCGTTGCCATCGAACGTGTCCAGGTTGAAGTAGACACCGGTTGCCGTGACATAGGCCACACCCTTCGCAATCAGGCGTCCGATCTGGTCTATGATCTCGGGGATGTGGGTTGTTGCCCGGGCATAGTAACTTACCGCATCGATGCCAAGGGAATGCATGTCCCGGATGTATTCAGATTCGAATTTCCGGGCAAGGGCATTCTGGGATACGCCCTCTTCTTTTGCCCGGTTGATGATCTTGTCATCCACATCCGTGATATTCTGGAGATAGAAGACCTCCCGGCCGGTTGACCGGAGGTACTTTACCAGTACGTCAAAGACCACATACGTCCGGGCATGGCCGAGGTGCGAGTAGTCATACACCGTAGGACCGCAGACAAAGAGGTACACCCGATCAGGATTGAGGGTCACCAGCGGTTCAACGGTTCGTGTAAGCGTACTATAAAGATTCATCATTCAGTCTCCATTACAAGACGCCGGCGGAGAGAGTCGAACTCCCAAACATCCGCTCTGCAGGCGGAGGCATTAACCGTTCTGCCACACCGGCTTTTTTGTTTTTTTTATTCAGCCCTGTTCTCTAATCAGGACCGTTGTTCAACATCTGGTACAATTCGGGAAGTTCCACGATACCCTTCCCTGCCGGGTATGCTGAAACATCCATCGTACTGGGATATTAATCACACCTTCATCCACCATCCTGACATCCGTTATCCTGCATTCAGATCGTCCCCAGGGCCTGCCCGAGATCCGCAATAAGGTCTTCGACATTCTCGATACCCGCGGAGACCCGGACAAGGGAGTCCTTCACGCCAATCTTCTCCCGGTCCTTCTTCGGGACGGATGCATGCGTCATCGTGGCCGGGTGCTCGATGAGGGACTCAACCCCCCCAAGGCTCTCGGCCAGGGCGAAGAGATGCAGATTTTTTAAGAACCGCCGTGCCTCCGTCTTTCCTCCTTTCAGCTCGAACGAGAGCATCCCGGAGAACCCGCTCATCTGCTTCTGTGCCAGGGAGTACTGCGGGTGGGAGGGGAGCCCCGGGTAGTAGACCTCCCGGACCTTCTCGTGGCCTTCAAGATACCAGGCGATCGCGAGCGCATTCTTCCCATGGCGCTCCATACGGAGCGCAAGCGTCTTGATGCCCCGGGCAACGAGGAAACTGTCGAATGGCGAGAGGATCGCGCCCGCCACGTTCTGGTTGTACCGAATCTTCTGGAACAGGTCCTCGTCCGAGAGCATCACGGCCCCGCCCACCGAATCGGAATGCCCGTTGATGTACTTGGTGGTGCTGTGGACCACGATGTCCGCACCGAGGGCCAGCGGCTGCTGGAAGTACGGGCTCGCGAAGGTATTGTCCACGATGACCGGCACTCCGGCATCGTGACCCATGCCGGCAATCTCATGGATGTCCGAGAGCCGGATCAGGGGGTTGGTCGGGGATTCGAGCCAGACAAAGCGGGTGTTCTTCTGTATCGCCGCTTTCACGTTCTCGGGGTCCCGGGCATCGACGTAGGAGAACCCGATCCCGAAACTGTCGTGGAAGACGTGGTTGAAGAGCCGGCGCGTTCCCCCGTAGAGATCGTCGAATGCCACCACGTGGTCGCCCTTCTTCAAAAGGGACAGCCCGACCGTTGTCTCCGCTGCAAGCCCCGAGGAGAAGGCAAGCCCGTGGGCGGCACCCTCGATGGCGGCGAGCTTCTTCTCTAAAGCAAACCGCGTGGGGTTCCCGCTCCGGGAGTACTCGTACCCACCGGTAGGCGCCTCGACATCCTTCCTCGCAAACGTGGACGAGAGGTGAATGGGGATGACGACATCACCGCTGGCACCGCCGGTATAGATCGGTTCCTCGCCCGCATGTACTGCATCGGTCTCAAAGGCCATCTTAAATCACATCCTCGAACCCGTTCGCCTTCAGCCAGTCGTCATTGAAGATCGATGAGAGGTAATTCCTGCCCGTGTCCGGGAAGAGGACGACCACGATATCGTCTTTCTTGAGCGTGCGGGCAAGGCCGGCTGCGGCATAGGCCGACGCCCCGGAGGTCCCTCCCACGAGAAGTCCCTCTTCCCGGGCAAGCCGGCGGGTCATCCGGAACGCATCCGCGTCCTCCACCACGATGATGTCATCGACAACGCTCAGGTCCACGGTCTCCGGGATGAAATCCTCCCCGGTCCCTTCCACCTTGTAGGGCCCGGTCTCGGGCTCGGTACCATAGAAGGTATGGTGGTAGATCGAGCCCTCGGGGTCGACCCCGATGATCTTGATATCGGGGTTCATCTCTTTTAAGAACCGCCCGGTCCCCGAGATCGTTCCCCCGGTCCCGATGCCTGCGACAAAGTGGGTAACCTTGCCATCGGTATCCCGCCAGATCTCCGGGCCAGTGCCCGCATAGTGGGCAGCCGGGTTGGCGGGGTTCTTGAACTGGTTGGGGACAAACGATCCCGGGGTCTCGCGGGCCACCCGATCGGCCACCTTGTAGTAACTCCGCTCGTCATCAGGTGCCACGTTGGTCGGGGTCCTGATCACTTCCGCACCATAGGCCTTGAGCAGGATCTCCTTCTCCTTGCTCATCTTCTCAGGCAGGGTAAAGACCGTCTTGTACCCCTTTGACGCCGCATAGAGAGCAATCCCCGCACCGGTATTGCCGGACGTGGGCTCGACCACCGTACCGCCCGGTGCAATCTTCCGGTGCTGGAGGGCCCGGTCGAGCATGGACTTGGCCGTCCGATCCTTGATGCTCCCACCGGGGTTCAGGCTCTCCATCTTGGCGAGCACCAGCGGGGCCGTCCCGGGGTGAAGGGTGCGGTCCAGCCGCACGAGGGGGGTGTTGCCGATGAATTCGGTGATATTGTTGTAATATTTCATGGATCTGGTTCCTGATGTGTTGTGCCACGCGGGGTGTATTCTTCAGGCAGGTGATGAGTTGGGCAGCACCCGTGACCGGCTGCTGCCCGCAAAGCGGGGAGATGAATTGTATCAGCGACAACACGCGAAGAAGATCGTATCAAAAAAGGAAAGGGTAAGCCGGGGCTCACGGGATGAGTTGCCTGACCGTCGCATGGGCCATGCATTCGTGTCCGTTAAGTCGTGGTTCATGGTTCTTTTGATCCTTCCTGCTCTTTTGGGCTGTTGTAAGGTTGTCTACTAGGTTCGTTTCCGGTTTAATAATACGTTCAGATGGGGGAAATTTTGGTCATATCTCCCCAAATACCGGGTATTTGCGGCAACTCTTGCCGCAACTTTTAACAGCGTTCAGGGCCCGGTCCTCGCGTGTTAAGGGGCCCTGCTCTGCACGACATTCGCTGCCGCTGTTGCAAAGACGATCTGGTTCTAGATCTCAATACCTGTCGTAAAGCTGGCGATCGATTCCGTCAGCGGCATGGCGGGGCTGGGGATGCCCAGCTCCGAGCATGCCGGCATGATATGCCAGTAGTGGACCTTTCTTCTGAACTCCTCGGTTTCCGAGAAGAACCCGAATCCCACGGTTCCGTAGGTCACAGGTACTTCGCCTCCGCCCGCGCATAGTCTTCGAAGACCGGGTTTGACGAGTAATCGTAGTAGTGCATGAGGGTGCAGGCAGTGTTCATGTGGGTACGGGCCCGTCCGAGCCGGCTTAACATCTGGCAGGTGTCCAGGTAGAACTCCACCAGATCGTTCTCTGTGCCGTACGTTTCATCATCCTGAAGGCTGGTTCCCTGCGTAAAGAAGAACCGGTCGTGCTTGTGCAGATGGTCCTTTGCTTCCGCAGCCACCCTGTCAAGATCGTCAATAGTGGTGACGATTTCGGATAGGTTTGCGAGAATCTTCTGCCGGTATTCCCGGCGTTTTTCCCGCGCTGCTGTTGCCTGCATGATTGTGAATAAGAGTCGTCTTATATGCAGATAAGGCATAATTTAGCGGCAAAAAATGCGGGATAATATGATTGATGGGAATAATTGTTGCAGGATCGGGGAGCAGATCTCTGCATATTTCCCGGCGTAAAAGGGACAGGGGGAGATTTCCCCCCGCCCCATTTGTCCTTATCGCGTTACTTTGCCCCGCTCGATCCCATGTAATCAAGCACCCGGTCCCACATGACCAGCAGGCCGGGGATGATGACGTAGGCGAGCAGCCCGGTGCCGAGGAAGGCGCCGGTGATGCTGCGTTCGTTGTCCCTGATCTCGCCTCAAGCGAGTGCCGTTACCGAGTCTGCCCAGGTCTCGATCACGGTGCGGATGGCGTCATCCTCATACGATGAGATGGTCATCTGTCCGCGGGCGATGTTCACGAAGTACAGTTCCCCGTTCGGGTCATGGCACTTCAGTGATGTCGCGAAGGTGTCATGCGCAGCATCATGGATGATGGTGCCCCCGTGAGCAGTTACATTGGCCGTGTCGGCAAGGACTGCCGGGATGCCGGCGTTGAACCCGGCAAGGGTGTTGTAACTCTCGGAACCCGAGCCGATGGTCTTTGCATCGGTGTCCTGGTACACGAACTTTGCCGTGTAGGTCTCGCGGACCTTTTCTACGGGCGGGTGGCTGGCGCCCGAGCTCATATACGATACACACCCGAAAGGGTTGCTGGTGACGATCGACTGGACGATCGTGTTGAACGCGGTGATGTTCGCAATCGGTTCTGCGAACTTCCGAACTGCGCTCTTGATGTTGGTCTTCTGTGCGAAATCTGCCATGTTGGATTCTCCAGAGGGTTCATCTGAATCAGCAGGGAAGCTCCGCTTTCCTTCTGTTTGGTGAGGTCCATGACCTCTCCAATCCTGAGGGATGTGAAGAACTCGTCAACGTTCTTCGAACATCTTCAGGTCATCTGAATCCGTTCTCGCTGTTATCGTCTCAGGAGCCCCTTTGACATACCAGTATGGGCGTTATGAGGGGATATCCCCGGGAACGGGGGATGCAACCGGGGCCGCCTCAGGCCCTGATGGGGAAATTGTGCAGGGAGCGCTGCGCACCGGTTGTACCGGGCATGCCGGTGCAGCGGTTCCTGTAACGGGGGCAGATTTGGCACCGGTTTTCATGATCTTGTCCATAGTGCCGACGTTGCCGATACCCCAGTCATACACCCGATAGCGGAGCAGCCCATTCTCGCGGGAGAAGATCCAGAACTGGAGGTTGTCCTCGGGCGACTGCCAGACGAGCGCCATCTGCCGGATCAGCGTATCGTAGGCATCCCGTGCACCTGCGGCGTTTGCGACCGGCTCCCGAGGCCGGACCACCCGGACCAGCAGGGTGCCGTTGCGGTTCCAGGCGAGCAGCTGGAACGGGAAACCGGGTTCGAGCACCCGGCTCACCCGGTAGCCTTCG
>Ga0265297_10003488_pt1 | contig 28289 bp, 26 predicted proteins | sample Munlanlwell13791_FD_192502 | JGI IMG/M metagenome (GOLD analysis project Ga0265297, IMG submission 192502) | Leachate microbial communities from a municipal landfill in Southern Ontario, Canada - Leachate well 137-91 | ecosystem: Engineered > Solid waste > Landfill > Unclassified | place...
ATTTATACCTACTAAATTGGTCTGCTTGAATTGGTTATTAAGGTTAGCCTGAGCTGAGATAACATTCTTAAACGGCGAGAAGGCATTGTTGATACCAACCAGGTTAGTCTGGCGGAATTGGTTGCCAGAGTTAAACTGAGTCGTAAAGGTATTGTTGTATGGCGAGAAAGCATTGTTTCTGCTAAAAACATTATTTTGCTGAAAATTATTACCAGAGTTAAACTGAGTTGTAAAGGTATTGTTGTATGGAGAGAAAGCATTGTTTCTGCCAAAAACATTATTTTGCTGAAGCTGATTGCCTGAATTCAACTGGGCAGTAAAAGTATTGTCGTGCGGCGAAAAAGCATCATTTTTGCCAAAAACATTGTTTTGACTGACAAGTCCATTTCCAATATTAATTTGCAATTTTCCTGAATACGCACTATTGCCACCAAATACGTTGGTTTGGCTAACTCCTCCATTGCCGATGTTAACCCCACTGCCAGAATAAACACTATTGCTGCCGATTAAATTATATTGGGTTTTTGTCCCGTTGAAAAAACTGACTGCCCAAGATGTTGAGCCGCCCGGGGCCCCATTGTTGCTAAATAGATTAAATTCTGTTGTTGACGGCCGAAGAACGCTGGCATCTACTCCTGTGGCAAATTTAATACCTTTCTCTACCATAGGGCCTACTGCTTGCGCAACAGAATTAGTAGGCTTCAAAGTCAAAGTCACCGTGGTGCCGGTGCCGGCATTAAATTGCCAACGGCTGTTAACCGCACTGCTGGCCCCAAATGCTTTTAAGACAGGTGCAACAACGGAACTAACATCAATATTATACGAAGTTCTCTGAGGATTTGTATTGTTTGTATCATTTTTTGGCGGTGGAGGCGGCGGAGGTGTAGGCTTTGATTCTTGCGGATCCTGCGCATAAACATTCCCGCCTAACACAAGTGAGTTTGCGCCGGAGAGCAAAGAAAGCAAAACATTTTTCTTGGGAACGCTGATTGGTTTTTGGTATGAAGACTTAAGGGTGCTTGCGTAGTCGGGGCCGGCTGCGGAAATTACATCCTGATACAACATGCAGAAAACAAGAAAAAAAGCTACCGTTCGGATAAACGGTTTTATCCGCTCTTTCTGCGTTTCGTTAAACACGCCTGAATATTGTTGGTTGCTACTTTCGTCCATTTATTTCTCTAATAAATAAACAGAAAAGTAAAACTTCCCCCTTACCCCCAAGAATCTATTTTTATCTGGCTTTCGCCCCACCATATTCGTTTAAAAATAAAAAAGCCGGATTACCGTTTTGGATTTCGGTAACCCGGCTGACCTATTGATTCATGCAAGAAATAACGATTTTATCTCGCTACTCTTGCTCTTACTTTTTACTTTTAGGTCCCGTGGCTTTGCGCGCCTCAACTTACGTTGAGGTTTGCCCTTATCGTCTCCCAAATTTATCTTCTCTTATTACCTTTAAAATATAACATATTATATATATAAAAGTCAACCCAAAATCCGAAAAAGATGCATATTTTTTCAGTATTTTTAGCCTAGCCTAGGAATAAAAAATTTTCGTTAATTTTTCCTTAAAAATGCAAAAACCAGACAGCACAGGTAGCTAGACATCTTCCTTTGGATATTCCAACCCACTTTAACATTTTGGACAATTTAATTATAACTCCTTTTAAATAAATGACTTATGAATTACTTACATATTATATACTATCAACCCAGAGCCCGAAAAGGCAAAGGATTAAGTAGCTCATGCTTAGCAACGGGTTATTTACCTTGATAATTTAAGCCTTAATTTCTAATCTATTTCTGTTGTTTTACTAAACATTCTTCTGTGCGATCAAGTTCTTTGTAATTATAAAACCAAATCTCTAATCACCAGTTTGCCCGTCACCTGCTCCTCCGCAAGAAAAGAATTTTTTGCCGACTCTTGCAATCAGGACAAATTACCATATTTAGTTTAAATCTACAAACCACCTCTTTGCTGCGTTATTTGAACATAAGTTTACAAACTTATATATGTACGCTAGCCCAATAGCCCAAGCTTCAAGCCTATAATATCCACTAGACGATATATACCCATATTTACCACTAATCTGGACAATTCATATATAAATACTTAATTTACAGTATGTTATGAATCATATCATTATTATATTATTGCCTGATTTATGCAACTTTGTTATCCAATTCTAGGCCTTTGCCTGAGGACATTATAAAGTAATGGATATTGCCTTTTTTGTCTATTTTAGACTACACAGATAAATAGAGAAATTAACCCCTTCACCAAAGTATCAATAGCACATAAATACGGCTAATTTAGATTTTTGACAGAATAATACCAATAGGTTAAAAGCCTGAATTTTGAATATCTTGCCTTGAGAATACATAATTATTGGCGCAATTTTCAGTGCAAAAGACCCAGATCCCCGGGTACATCTCGCAGCCCCACAGGGTGCGTTGTAGTGCGCCCTGCGTGCTGTGCTAGCCCGCCGAAAACAAACAGGGTACTTCTTGCCCAGCAGGCTTTCAGCCTGTTAGGCTAGCAATGGAGATAGCCTGCATTAACACATATCTGAAGCATCTATGGAGATTCGCCCCTATCAAGCATATACGCTAAATGGCCAATAATAATTTGGCGCTAAAGCAATGCCTTTGCCCTTACGATAGGCACAGCTTTTAATATGTTTAAGTGAAACCCCCTCCGGTAAAGTCCGGGGGCTTCCTCCTGAGCAGAAATCCCAAAAGAACATTCATCCCCCGGCTAAAGCCCGAGGATTTCTGCGCATCGATTAAAAATGAAAACGTTTTTATTTTTAATTAGTTTTAGCCTTGACAACGACTTTACTATATGTTATTGTTTAATTGGACAAAAGCACAAATAACAAAATGGTAAGAATGGGGAGGCGAAAAGTTCTCCCCTTTTTTATTTGGGGAGAAGCAGGAGGGCTCGATGAAAAGAAAAAGCTCTCAGAGCTTCAAAAACCTAAACTTCCAAAACAAGAAAATGCGGCACGCTTGCATGTATGTAAAAAAATTACTTTATGCAGGTTTTGTCAGCTTTTACCTCCTCTCTTGTTTATCAATAGAAACATACGCTTCTTCCTCGGTCAAATCGCTAGGGCCTGTTCCCTCCCAAGGCCGCCAAGATGAGATTCCAATTCCGGGAAAATCTGATAGAATAGAACTCCCAATTCCATCATATACCCCAACCAGCTCATCGCAAATTGGCAAAGCTGCTGAAAACCAGCGCGCCGCGCTTATGGCTATAGATCAAAATATAGCCATGACAAACGCTATAACAAATTATCAAAGCGGCTTAGGCATTTCTCCTGTTAACAAACAAACATCCAGCAAAGCCCCCGATACCAAATTGGGGCTTAATCAAAATTTAGGTCAGGCATTAAAGCAAACTGCGCCGGCTCCACTTAAAGCGCCAGCGGAAACAGCCGCTCCTGAAGCAACGGCACCAAAGCCAGCGGCTAAAACAAAACCGCTTGCGCCTGTTACGCAGCAAACACCTAAGCCTATTTCACCTATGCAATCTTTGCCAAACAATAGCTTTGCACGGACATCTGCAAATTACAATATGCCTTTATCGGTTACTCGTATACCGAATTTAAACAGCACTTTTAAGCCGGTTAAAATGGATATGCCTTTCGAAATTGCTTTAACTAATTTAAAGTATACAAGTATTCCTAAGGTTAATTTGCAGATTAAACCTTTGCCGGCGATAAAACCAATAACTAATCCAGCTATCAAAACTCTGGAAATGCAGCCATTTAACAAACCTGTGATACCTAAAATAACTCCTATAAATACGGTTATGGTTAAACCAATGCTCAACCTTAAACCAATAACAATGCCCAAGCCTATAGCAAATACACTAAGGCCTATGCCAATGCCGAAGCTTGTTACCCCTACAATGCTAAAGATTAATCCCATAAACAACACATTAGTAAAACCTATAGCAAACATTAAGCCGCTTACAATGCCTAAACCTATAGTAAATACCTTAAGACCTATGCCTAATATTGCTATCTCTGCGATGCCTAAGATTAAACCCATAGATAACTTCGTGGTTAAACCTATAGCAAGCATTAAACCAATAGCAATGCCTAAGCCTATAGTAAATACTTTAAGACCCATACAAACACTTTCTTTTGTAAAATACACCATCCCTCCAATTACACCCATGGGAAATATTATGGTTAAACCCATAGCAAGCATTAAGCCGCTCACAATGCCTAAGCCTATAGCTACCAACATTAAAGCTATGCCTATGCCTAAGTTTGCCCAGGTAGATATTCCTTCTTTAAGCTATATGAGCAAAACGTATAACTTCGAAATGCCTAAACAACTGGAAGCGATAACTACGCCTAAGATGACGCCAATTAAAGTTGCGCCCATACGTTTACCTGACGTAGAAATTCCGCAATACGCTATGCCTAAACTTACAGTAACTATGCCGCGCGTTATAGTAACAGAAGTAAAATATCAGACTATAAATACGCGGTATGTTGAAAAAACAATTAAGCTTTACGATGCAAAAGTTATGCATGATGCAAGCCGTATCAACTCAATGATTTCGCCTGCTAATAATTTGCAGAAGTATTTTAGCGGCAACGGTGCGCCTAAAATTGACCTGACAAAATTCATTCAAAACACATCCGGTCAACGTAAAGGAATCATTACTCAAGCGCAAATTTATACAAATAGCGTTGAAGTGAAGAAATTAGAAGCCCTTGATACCTGGCGCAATGAATATGATAAATTTATGGCGCTATCTTCGAATATCTCTAACGTCGTCAAGGAAACAGGCCAGATTGACCCTGCATCTTTGGATTATCTTGAAAACGTAAAAGAAAATCTTGATACACTTACCCGTAACATCACGGATATGGGAGTAGATAAGAAAGCCATGCAGCAGGTTATAGAAAATCCCGGCAAGGCAGTCGTAAATCCTTTGATGAAAGACAGAGCACCAATGCCATCTGTGCTGGAAAATCCTTCTTTAAAGGTTTTTCCGGGCAGCATAGCGCCTAAAGTTGATATTTTAAACAACTTCTCTCGCGGAGTAAGCAATATATTTACAGCAACGGTACACGCGGAAGAGCAGTAAACTAAGGTAATTACAATTCGCGCTACCTTTTTCTTTCGCGGAGAAATCGCAAAGTAAGGTTCTGATAAAAACTATCAAATCACACCTCTAGAGGTGTGATTTTTTATTTATAGGGTTACTAAATAGAGCCGGGTAAAAACAGTTGTTTTGGCTGGTAAAATTCTGGAACCCGCACGAGCACAGCCCATGGGCCATGTTCTTGAGCCCACTGCGCTATTTGACCGCGGACTGCCGAAGGCGTGCCCGCAATCATCTGGCAAAGGGATTAACTTGCAGGGTAAAAATTATTGCATTCCGGCAAATAGCCCTTCCTTGATGAACCTAATCAGAATAGGGCCTGCAACTATAATCAGAATAACCGGCAGAATGCAGAAGATAAGAGGAATTAACATTTTAAGGGGGGCTTTCATTGCCTGGCGTTCTCCTCTATGAAAACGGCGCATACGCGAGTCTTCGGAAAGTATCCTGAATGCTTCTTCAACCGGGGTTCCCATTCTATCTGCCTGGATAAGAGTCCTTACGAATGAAGTAACGTCGGGAATATCAAGGCGCCTTGCCATATCACGAAGCGCTTCGACTCTGGGTTTACCGACGTTTATCTCCTTTAGAACCAATACAAGCTCTTCAATCATCGGGTTAGGTTTAACCTTATCAACAACCCAACGCACAGCTGCCATAAAATCAAGGCCTGCGCCGACGCAAAGCCCCAGCAAATCTATTGTTTCAGGAAGAATCCTGACGATAGAATATTTTCTTTTCTTAACCCGGGAGTTAAGGATAACATCAGGAAACATCAAGCCAACCATTGCGGCCACAAAAAGCCATAAAGGGTGTTTTACGCCTAACAAAAACAAAATAAGGGGTAAGCCTATAGCAAGCAATTCCTTGCCAGCCATAAATTCTGCCGGCGTTGTTTTCCATTTGGCAAGATACATCTTATTTTTGATAGGCTTTTCTGCCTTAAGAATCCTAAGAAGCCCTTCGTTAAGCGGGGCAAAGGGGCTTAAGAAGAAGGAGAAAGCTGATTCTGATTCTTTTATTTTCTCGCCGAATACCGATATGAATTCCGAAGGGCGCGGAAAAAGCGAGAGAAAAAAAACCGCACTGCCGGCAATTAAAAGCAGAAAACCTACCGCATACCACATTATATTTCTATCCTTCCAAAAATTATTATTAGAATAATGCCTACAACCTGTAAAACTACAGCCACAATAAGAAATATCCTGCCTAAGTCGTCCCTCCACATAACATCGAAATGGTCCGGACGGATTTTGCGCACAACAACAAAAAATACCGGGCCAAGCAGTGAAATTATAATTGATTGGAGGCGCGCCTGAAGAGTTAAGGTGGTTACCATCTCGCGCAGCTTAATCCTGTCTCTTATTGTTTCAACCAGGCGCGAGAATACTTTTGTAAGGTCTCCTCCGGTTTCCCTTGCAACAAGTATGGCAGAAGTGATTAAAGTCATTTCTTCCGAAGGCATTCTTTTCTCAAGCCTCAGCAACGCTTCCTCAAGTGTGACGCCTACTTTTATTTCCCTGTTTAATAGCGAAATTTCGTTAGAGATAGGGGCAGACATTTCATCCGCAAGCACTTCGAATGATTGAGTCAGTGTTAAACCGCCCTTTAAGCAACTATTCATAACCATAAGCCCATCAACTAGTTGAAGGATGAATTTCTTACGCCTGCGCCTGTCCATTGTATTGATAAACCAGCCTGGGATGATTGCGCCAACTGCCAAAAATATAAGCCCCATCCACCACTGTTTGGTTATTATAAATGCCAAAGAACCCGCAGTCAGCGCAGTTACAGGGAATAAAAACATAAGCATCCGCTTATTCAAAAAGATAAACATCTGTTCGAATTGGGCGGTTGCCGTTTCTGCTCTTTTCTTCTGCGCTTCGTCGTATTTCTTAAGCGCTTCAGTGATACCGTAATAAGAAAATATAAGGATAGCAGCTGTAAGTAGTATATATCCGAGAATTAGCATAGTTTTGTTATTAAATAATTCAATTATACGTTCTTTAGGTGAAATTTTCAATTAGAAATTGAAATAATTTCTGCCCCACAAAAAGCTTCGATAATTCATTTAAGCTTCTTAAACCAAGTAAAAAGGGCTGTCATAAAGGTAAGAGTTAAGAATTGAGGCTGGCGGGTAGAAACTAAAAGGAGGGTTAAGGCCGCTTAAAAGAAAAGTAGAGAGTGAAGGGGGCTACGAAAGGCAAGATTGGAAGTGACTTCACTCTCTACTTAGGAATCTACTCGTTTACGGGTTGTTTTTCTTTAGTATCAAATCCTCTTACGGCTTCTACATTGGGCTCGTGTAGCGCAATATAATAAACACCCAATCCGTTCTCTGTATCAGGAGTTATACTTAATATTGCAAGCTCGTTAACTTTTGTGAAAAAATAAACATTATGCGGAGCAGTTTTTTGTTTTTCCGGAGTATAGCCCACAAGCTCCTGATAACCTTCATTTTTAAAAAGCTGGCGATAAAACTCAAGAACTTTTGCCTTGGCGGTGGCTGTGCCATACTTATATGTTGTAATTACAACGAATTGCTGCGATTTATCTTGTTTTTGCGACAAAAGCTCTGTATCGCGCGGCATAAGCTTGAAAACCTTTTGAGCCTCGGCAAAACAATTTGCAGTAACCAAGAAAATAGCCAGCGCCAGGAATAAACTGTAAATTATAGCTTGCGGATTATAAATTTTTTTAAGCATTACTTGCTGCCCTTGATTAATCTCTCGTGTCTTTCGCTTTGTTTATAGTCCAAGTTGGGCTTTGATAAGATAACATAATAAATATTTAACCCATTCTCCGATTTAGCCGGTACAGTTATCGCAACCGATTGATTTTCTTTTTTAAAAACAGAAGTTGATGCTTTATCGTTTGTTTGTTTTCTTACACTGACATAACCTTCTTTTAAAAGGAAATCCTGGTAAAATTCCAATACGTTCTCTTTCGTGGTGCTATAGCTGTATTTATAAGCTACGCCGGAACTAATTTTATTTGCTGGGCTTTCCTCCTGGGATAGAAGCTGTGCTCCAAAAGGCATAATTTCAGAAATTTTTTCTATTTCACTGGCCCTTAATACCGGTATTAACAAAAAAATAAAAGCAAAAATTAAAATTTTCTTTTTCATTTTTAAAATATCAATCCTTGATTTCTCCGCCGCCTATGCCGTCTCCTGCAGACTGATAAAGGCCGGTTATACGGCGTGAAATATAGCTGGACATTAAAACAAGTATTACCGCAATAACAGCAATCAATGTTGCGTAAACCAGAAATTCCTGCGCTTTCTTTTTTTGTTTCATAAACTTTTTAAAAGGCACTGATCAAGCCGGATGAATGGCTTGAGCTTGCGCTTTTACCGTCAATTTTTCCGCTGCCGTCATAATTAAAAGTTGAAACAGCGCTACTTTGAACCGGCGGATAAAAAGTCATGGTATCCATATCGCCGTATACGCTTTTTATGGGGCTGCCCATATGAAATTGGAAAGACATTGCCGAGACAGTGCGGGAATGGTGGATATCTTTGATATACTTAGGGCTTTCCGGCTCAAGGTCGCTTGAGGACCCACGCTCTATTGTTTTATTATTCTTAAGCCCCTCAATTGCCGATCGCCACTGATCACGCCCATCCTTGGAAGCTTGTTCGCCTAAATCCATAAAGGTGTCACCTAAATCTTTAGTCTCGCAAATACCCTTACCAAAACAATCGAAGATAAGAATGCAGGGCCAGTCCCAAGGACATTCTGAATAAGTGCTTATAGCCTCGTTAAACCAGTCAATCGCTTCGTTATAAAATTTAATTGCGTCGTTAACTTTCCGCGTGGTTGTTTCAACATTATCTTCTGCGGTTACCACGGACCAGTTGCTAACCTGTTCTGTCTGGACAATGACCGTTACCATATGCGGCCTTCCTGAGCCATCCACCCAGAAAAATGTTTTTGGCTCGCCGCTTTGCACGCTTCCCGGCTCAAGGCTCTGGAGAAATGCGCTATACATTTGCTGTCCAAGCCTGCCAAGCCTGTGAGAAACTCCTGCATTTTGAAAAGCAATTTTATACCCCTGAGAAATCGAGGTGTCGTAGTAATTCTTTTGGTTGCCGCTTTCTCCGTAAAGATTGTCCGCCTGATTTTTCATATCTTCCCGCTGTTTTTCATCGTAAGCCTTAAGGTCTTCCAAAAGTTCATTGCAGTTTTTTATTTCTGTCTCAGCTCTTTCTATGGCATTCTCAGCCGGGGTAATAGAATCCCAGCATAGTTCTGCACCTATGGCTTCTTTTACATACTCTTCTAGTTTCGTTTGCACTTTTTCCATAACATCTTTAAGAATCTTGGGTATTTCGCCCTGCCCGTCACCATTATCGGTAAGCTCTTTGTCGGATTCCTTTTTGTTGTGATCGCTCTGGTGGGTGCCGTTTTTTTCTGCTATATAATTAAATCCGGTTGCCATAACAGAAGCTGTAGCGAGCGCGCCTGCGTCAACTGAATTATCCGTGAAAGTTTTATCTTTTGCGGTTTTACCTACCTCTACAACTATAAAAGCAGTAAGCACAAGCGTAGCCATAACGGTAAATATATATACGGTAACCTGGCTTTTTTTGGGATAAGAAATTGCTTTAAAAAGGTTGGCAAACATAGTTTATATTTTATTAATTTAATTATAAAATTGATTCACTTGCCCTGGGTTTCGCTCAGAGACCGGCTACAATCTTACGTTAGTATAGAGCCTGCGTTCAACGAAGCATCTTTGCTAGAACGCCGAAGCAATACCGCCGCCGGCTAAATACGTGGGCCAGACAGCCATACTGCTTGTTTCCTGCGCGCCTTGTTCGCTTACGCTTCTTCCACCGGGGCTTCCCGCCATAATCCTTGTTGCTTCATAAGTTGCCTGCCTTGCCGGAATATGCGCGATACCCCAGCCGAAAACCCCCATAGCACCGCCTAAAACAGCCATAACTGCGGCATAGGCAACGGTTGCCTCCAATGCGCTTTGAGCTTTACGTTTCATATTAATTGCCTCCGCTATAGCTTCTTGAATCCCCACTACCTCTTCCCTGAGGATACTCCTGGTTATTTATTTTATAAAGCATAACCTCACCTGTAAATCCAGAATGAGTCGAACTTGTCTGGTTATTAGATGAATTTATAATAACGCTTGAGCCTTTGGTAGTAACGTATAAAGGCTCGATACCTCCTGACGCGCCTTCTCCAAGGTCATATTCAGGCATATTTACTTTTACAAAAGTTGTGCCCTTAGGATCCTTACCTTCTCCTGTTACATCTTCAATTGCCCAGTTAACACAGGCAGAGCCGCTTGATGTAGTCTTCACGCCAATAATCGGTTCGCTGACGCTAGCCATTCTACGGTCATCCCAGGTGCCGTAGCTTGTGATTTTATTGGTGTCGTGCGCCTGCTTGAGGCCGTTTCTAAAAGCTTCCATAAGCTCAAACTGGTCATTATTAAGCTTACAGACATAGGTAACCACAAAGCCAACTGCCATTAAAAGGAGCGGGCCTAAAATAGCCAGCTCAATCATTGCCTGCGCTTTTTTATGAAACCATGTTTTTTTCATATTGCTCACCTTTATTTTAAGGTTTTGGCTGAACTACTCTAGGGTCTTCTACTGCCTGATGCTCGGGATTATCCTGGCTTGGCGGCGCACTTGCCGCATCCTGCACATGTAAACTGGCAGAGCCGATTACAACAGGCGGCGGAGGCGCAGTTAATGTAGTGTAGGGCGCGTTTGAATCTGATATTACTACGGTATCGCCGCCCACCTCTTCATACCTATCCTGCGTAACAGACTGTGATGAAAATTTGAGTGTTTCCTGCCATATAAACGGTATTGGCTGGCTTATATGCTCATCAGACTCACTTTTTATAAATGCCTGGAAATGCCGCGTTAGGGCATAATTTAAACCCATTATTGCGGCAATAACTATAAATATTAAGACGCTATATTCGGCTAATGCGTTTGCTTTTTTCATTTTATTTTTCTTTTACTAAAACTAATTTTAGCCCCTAACACATTCCAAGTCAATCATAGAACCGCAACCGTTATTCCCCTCTTGCCGGAGGGGTATTAGGTACCTCCGGAATGTCCGGAGTGCCAAACTTTTTCTTGAATTTATCCATATCTTCTTTGCTTATTAAATTTTTGTATGCAAGATTTTCCGCGGGAAGCTCAGATGATTGGGGCGTACCTGTTATTTTGCTTACCTGGCTTCTCTGCATTGTCCCCATTGACATGCTAAACCCTTTTCTGCCTTCATAGTCAAAGCCGCTGGTGCCTATACGGGTTGTGCTTACTCCGGTATACCATTTTCCCGGGCTATATTGCTGGCCTGATAACTTTTCTCCGCCCAGGTTATCAACGTTTTGCTTAAGCAGCCCCTGGATGCTTCTTCCAAAGTAATACTGCATGGCCATAAGTGCGGCTACTCCAACACTGATAAGCAAAGAGTATTCAATAAATGATTGTGCTGATTTTAGGCTGCCCTTAAAATATTTCATATTTTATTTCGCTAAAATCATTGAGCCGGCAAAGGACCGGGTAAAGGCTCAAATTCTTTTTTTGAGTTAGACCTAAACGTCCCATGTATCGAAAATGTATTAATCGGCCCGGGAAACATCCATTCGGTAGTTGAAACTTCGGAGTTAAAATGCTCATGCAGTTTGGTATTCCCAAGGGCATATGGCTCTGCCAGCTGGTCGCTGGTAAGCTGGATTCTACCCTCTAAGCTGCGTTTTACGTATGCCTGCATGATAAGCGCAACGCCTATCATTACTGCTATAAACAGGGCATACTGTAGCGTTGCCTGCGCCTTTCTGTAAGTATTCATAGTAGTATTATACACTCCCTTTCAAACTTGGCCGATAGAAATCCTGCATTTAAATTCCACTGGGCGTAGTGCCTTTATCCTTGCCTATCCACTTTTCCTGATCAAGCGATTTTATCTGCCGTGTCGAATTCTGTGTCTGCTTCATGCCCCCGATATTAACTGTGGTTTGCGTGTTATAACCTTTAATAGTGCTTTCAGTCATGTTCGCGGTTAAATTCGAGAACATATTGTCTTGCTTAAACGTTAACCCTGGCGAATATTGCTCACCTATTTCATCGCCTGACGCCTGCAGTCTTCCCTGTACACTTCTTTTTAAATAATTCTGCATTGTAAGTAGCCCTCCTACTACAACGCTTATAAGAAGTGCATATTCCAATGTGCTTTGTGCATGTCTGACTTTTGTTAACACTTTAGCACCTCCTTTTTATTATTTGCTTTCAGTAGAACTCCATGTAGCGCTACTGTTATCTGTCGTAGTTATCCAAGGCGTATCGCTGCCCGGTTCAACATAATTTTCTGTTCTAACACGATTTTGCCACTGCTCTGAGGTTGTCTTGGTACCTGTTGTGGGTTCGTATTCTTGGCCATTTGAAAGGGCCATTGCTGCCTCGTGAATTCGTGCCTGAATAGCGCGCTTTACTTCAGCCTGTATGCCCATTGCTGCGGCAACAACAAGCGAAAGCAGTATCGCGTATTCCGCTGTAGATTGTGCTTTTCTTAATTTCTTTAGCATTTTATTTACACCTCCTTTAAGCTTAATTTCCGCCTACGTTGTTACGAAAATTGGTAGATGCATCTGTGATAGTTCCTGATGCTTCATTAAACATTTTGTCTACTGCCTTTGTCACAACGCCGTTTTGGCCCGTAGCTGCTACTACTGCTGCAACTATTGCCGAAAGAACCAGTATGTACTCCAAAATACTCTGGGCTTTTCTCACTACCATTTCAATTCACCTCCTCTAATTATCTTACTCCATTTATTGGATGATACAGATCAGCCCACACATGAGCAAACCGTGCATTGACCGATTTATAAACATAACCTGACATCGCTATAAGAGCAAAGATAATAATTGCTATTAAGGCTGAATAATCAAGGAAGCTTTGGGCTTTTCTCTTAAGTGTTAAATTTTTGTTATTTATATTTGTATCCATAAATTACTTGCCTTTTGGGCTTTGCGGAGTAGGGCTGCTGCCTCCAGTATGGTTGATATTTCCGTTCTCCGGATTACTATTAACCCAATTGTTGTAATTATATCCGCCTGTATAATTCGGTCCGTGATAAGGATCTGTATTGTTGGGGTTTTGTGTGTTTGTCTGCGGCGGCACATAATACGGCTCCCCTGGTACATGCCTGGGTGGCTGCGGGTCTTCTAAAATCGTTGCTGTAGCAGACCGAGTTGAATTTAAGCTGTCTTCTAAATTGATTTGCACAACATGGCCCACTCCTATTGTGTTTATAACTATAGCTACCATAATTGCCGCTAAGACCATTAAATATTCCAGAATACTTTGTGTTTTTTTTGTCCGTATTCTGTTAATATTAAGCCTCATATTTCTCCTTATATTTGCCCCGCGCCACGGGTAGATTCGTTTAATTCCTGGTTTAAATGCCTCTGCCTTATTTCCAGTATTCTTGAAACATAAAGGCTCATACCAGAGACAGCGGCCGACACAATCAAAATAAGAGATACGTATTCAATTATGCTCTGGCCATATATTTTTTTTCTGAAAATATTTAACATTTATTCTCCTTCCGGATCCGGCCCTGGGTAAGGGTCATCCGGTGTTGGGAGAGGTTCTTCCGGTACTGGAGCAGGTAAATTAGGCGCATCGGGATTGTTCACGAAATCCTTGGGTATTTTGCCGTTAAATGTCGGCTGCGGGTCATCCCAATCGGAAGGCCACTTGTATTGATCATTTGGGACTCCGTCATTGAGAGTTTTACCATCCAGCGTTTTAGTCTGCCGATAGCTAGGTATCTGGCCTCTGTAGTCTGTGCCGGCTTTCTGAATGAACACAACAAAACCAGCCATACTTACACCTGCGAAAACTGCAGTTACGCAAATATATTCGATTATCGATTGGGCCTTTTTTAAGTTTTTCTTTTTCATATTCTTCCCCTTTAAATAAAAAGCCGGACTGCCGACTCATAAATGAGACGTTCGGCAGCCCGGCTGTCCTAAAAAAACTAGAAACCAGTAACCTGAAACTTTTTGGACCCGTGGCTTTGCGCCTCTCGACTTTGCGTCGAGACTTGCCTTTTCGTCGCCTCCTGACCCTTTAAGTATACCATATTTGTGTGAAAAAAGACAAGCCAGCCTTGATTATTTTTGAAACCGCTTACAGAAAATAACCAGCGAAAAATATAGACATTTTAGCCCCTATTTATTAATTTTAGATTAATTAGCGTGTTAGATATTAATAGCTTGCGGCCCGAGGTTAAGGCGGGCGGATTTTTTGTATCGCAGTTTAAACCGGCCTAGACCATAAAAACCCGCTTATCTGCGATATAAAGGCAGGTATTATTGATTTCTTTCTTGGCATCCGCGGAAATGCCCTTCATTACTATTTTGCAAAAATTTTTTCCTAAAATGTATTGGCCGTAATTATTAATGAATGTGGTTTCCTTAAATTGCTCTTTGAATATTGCGGCAAGAATGTCTGCGATTTGTTTAAAATCTGCTTCTTTTTCGAAGCTTAAAATATCAGGTATATGCGCGCCTAAGTTCTTTTTACCTTCTTTATTCATAAAAAAGTTTTCGATTATCTTCATATCGCTTAGGAATGATTTTTCCATATACTGCCAGATAAATATATATTTTTCTAAAAGGCCGGCTAAGTTGGTTTTCCTGTCGGTTAAAACTGCCCAGTTTGGAAGCATTTTTTCTTTGTTTTTTATAAGAATATTGTTTAATATAACAGCTTGTGCGCCCTTGGATTGTGAAAATCTTGTAAGCACGGGCACATAAAGGACGCTGCCTGTGGCAGCCGGCAGCCTTTTGAATCTTTTTGCTTTTTCCAGGAATGAAGCGCCTTTGCCCAATATCTTTGGATAATACCCTATTGCGAAAACCGGGGAAGATAAATTGCATTCGATTTTCTCAAGTACCTTGCCTTGCCCGTCCAATAATTCTATTTTGTTAATTCCGGAAGATAAGCCGTCTACGAACCTTATCGTAAGCGGTGAAAGATAATCAAAACTTTTAGTATAACCTATAATTATGGTTTTATCTTTTATAAGCTTAGATAGTTTAGCTTTTACGTAATGTAAAGGCATAAAAAAATCATCGATATTGCATGGACCATCCCAAAGCGTGGTCAGTTTCGCGTCGGAAAATCCAGTTGAATTATTTTGAAAATAAAATTTTACTGTTGATACAAGCCTTGTCCGTTTCTTTATTTCCTCTAAGCTTATTGCGGGTTTATAATTAGCTGTTCGGGAAGAAAAATATTTTACGTTTTTTGCAGGATATGAAAAACATTCGCAAAGCCGTAAAAATCCGGGCCTTTTTGCGTTTTCTTCGATATTCCCGCCTATGTAAGAGGAAAAACTAAACATTGTTATAAGTTTTTTTAAGAGATTGGCATTTAGGCTTGGATAATAAGCACGCAATTCGTCCCTTAAAAGGTCATAGAGGCCCAGTTCAGAGTCTATAGCCTTAAGCAGCAGCAGCCCGCAGTCTTTAATCAACTTGCTTTGATAAAGGAGAACGTGCTTTTTCCTGCCGGGGGCGGACCTCATGCCTTTCGCCCTGAGAACAGTGCTGATTGTACTTTTTGAAATATTTAACTCGTGTTTTTCTTTTAAAATTCTGGATATGCCTCTTACGCCAAGGTAGGGGTTTTTTTTGGCTTCGCTTAAAATGAGGATTTTATGGGTTGAATCTATTCTGGATCGCATTCAATTAAATAACCAATGACCAAGATACAAGCTCCAAACAATATACAAATCCCAATAAACAATAACCAAACAGAACTTATTCTGTTTTATTGATGATTGATGACAAAATATTCTTAAGCTCTACTGCTTCTTGCGTTAGTGGTTTAATTTCTATTTCTTTATTTGCGTTTGCTTCAGAAATAAGTTCAAGCCAGTGATGGCTTTCTTTAGCTTCTCTTCTAGCAATTTTAAGCCGTTGGACAAAATCCTTCTTCCCCAAGGCATCGTTTGCTTCTCTGTAGTTTGCCCCGACAGAACCGGCTGCTCCGACTACCTGGCCTATTAATCTATCATTCATTGAATTCCTAGGCAAACTTTTGCATATTCTGATTACGGCTTTAGCAAATTCGGTAGTTCTTTTTTCTAAATCAAATTCTTTAGCCATTTTGTTTGATTATTGGAATTTGGTTATTGGTCATTATTTGGTTATTGTATCTTGGAACTTGGTTATTCTATAACTCTCTGGCAGGAAAGCGGTTAAGTCATTTCCGAGAAAATCTTCTCATCAAGAAGCCCTAACCTGTTAAATTCTGCAAAAAAGCGGGGATACATTCTCATTACTGTCTTGAATTTTCCTTTTATCCTTCCATCCGGGGTTCTGCCTTCGCGTCTAAAAATAAATAAATCCTGTAGCGCTACTTCACCACGCTCAACGCCGCGCGCTTCAGATATATGGGTTATACGCCGCACACCGTCAGGGAAACGTTCCTGCTGCACTATTACATGCAAAGTATTACCTATCATTCTCCTTATTTCCTCAATCGGCAGCTTAATGCCTGATGAAAGAATAAGCGTTTCCATACGGCTGGTAACATCCTGGGGGCTATTTGCATGGATAACCGCAAGGGTTCCGCGATGGCCTGTTGACATTGCCTGAATCATGTCAAGCGCTTCCGGGCCCCTAACTTCGCCGACGATTATTCTATCCGGCCTCATACGAAGCGCATTTCTTATCAAATCACGAAGCGTTACCTCTCCCTTTCCATCTTTGTCCGGGGCGCGCGTTTCCATGGGCACAAGGTTCTCCTGATGCAAAATCAATTCTGCAGTATCTTCAATGGTTACAACTCGTTCCTGTTCAGGAATGTGATAAGAAAGCATTTCCATTGTTGTAGTTTTTCCGCTTCCGGTGGCTCCTGAGAAAAGCACATTTACTTTTCCGTGTATGCAGGCAATTAGAAAATCTGCCATTTTCTTATTAAGAGTGCCTTCCTTCATAAGGTCTTCCAGGCTATGCAGGTTTCGGTTAAATTTCCTTATTGTAATTGCTGTGCCAACGCGGGCAAGCGGATATGTTATCAAATTCATACGCGAACCATCAGGAAGGGCAACGTCTCCAAAAGGGTTATAATAAGATATAGGTTTGCCTGCTTTAGCGTAAAATTCTTCTATAATATCGTTTATATCTTCTTCCGTAAAGGTTAGCTCAATTTTACTTTTGACGCCGCCTATTTCAAGAAAAGTATCCTTGGACCCGTTTATCATAATTTCGGTAATTTTGGGGTCCTTAAGCAATTGTCTTATTTTATCTGCGCCTAATCCCATAGTTTAATCCTTTGGAACAAATATTTCCCTGGATAAATCAACACCCCTGGCCCTTATTTCGTCATAGAAAGTAGGTATGTAGCCAAGCGGAGTAAAATAGCCCATAACGTTACCGTCTTTGTCAACGCCAGTCTGCCTATAGGTAAATATATCCTGTAAATTAATATGCGTTTCATCAAGCATGCCGACTACTTCGGTAATTCCGATAACTTTTCTTGAACCATCCGACAAGCGCGCAGTCTGCACTATAACATGAATGGCTGAAGCAACTTGCTCTCGTATAGCGCGAATAGGCAGCTCTATTCCTGCCATAAGAATCATGCTGTCAAGCCTTATCAAAACATCATGCGTTGAATTAGCGTGTATTGTAGACATACTTCCATCATGGCCTGTGTTCATGGCCTGCAACATGTCTAAAACTTCCTTGCCTCTAACTTCACCGACTATTATTCTATCCGGCCTCATACGCAAAGTATTTTTAAACAAATCTCTTATTGTGATTTCTCCCTTACCTTCTATATTCGGCGGCCTAGCTTCAAGCCTAATCCAGTGTATCTGGCTTAATTTAAGTTCAGCTGAATCTTCAATTGTAACTATACGCTCACGCTCCGGTATACAAGATGAAAGTATATTTAAAAATGTGGTTTTTCCTGAACCTGTCCCGCCTGAAACAAGTATGTTTTTCCTTGATTTAACAGAGGCCTCCAGGAAAAGCGCCATATCCGGAGTCAAACTAGCAAACCTGTTGATTAAATCATCCATTGTCCAGCGTTGGCGCGCGAATTTTCTTATAGTTAATGTTGGACCGGTCAAAGACAAAGGCGCAATTATTGCATTAACGCGTGAGCCATCAGGAAGCCTTGCATCAACATAAGGGACACTTTCATCAATACGCCTGCCTAAGGGTGCCAGAATTCTTTCAATTACTATACGCACCTGCTCGTTAGTAGTAAATTTTTTACTGGTCAGCTCAATCTTACCGAATCTTTCTATGTATATCTGGTCCTTGTTATTTACCATTATTTCCGTAACTGTTACGTCTTTAAGAAGGTCTTCAAGCGGGCCAAGGCCCAATGCTTCCTCTACGATTTCTTTTGTGATTTTTCTTCTGATTTCCGTTGAAGCGATAAAACCTCCTGCCTCTTTACTGATAACGTTCGATACGATTTTTTCTGCTTTTGCCCGTAATTCTGCCATTTTCTGGGCGCTTCCGGCATACATCTCAACCTGCACTCTTTTTAAATCAAGCTCCTCGATAAGCTTCTCGTGTACTTGTTTTTTAAATTTTATTATCTGGTCTTCTTCTTCAAGGAGTGTAGTTTTTTCTACTTTTTCAACTACGCCGACACGCTGCCAGAAAACTTCTTCTCCTTCAAAATTTTCCTTGGTTACCCTTACCTCACTTAGAATTTTATGGCTTATATAAATGTCTTTTCTTTCAATCGTATCTTTAGCTAATTTTTGTATAGCACTTGTAAATTTACATTGCGGGTTATCTATGACAAGAGGAATGCCGCGATTAACGGCAAGGCCGGCGGCTTTTCCTTCGGATGGAATAAGACCGATGATTTCAGACGGAAGCAAAGTTTTTATTTCCTGCCAGGTTATAGCGCCCTTACTTTCTGCGCGGTTAAGCACTATTTTTGTCATCGTCAGAGGAAACCCAAGGCTTTGAAGGGTATCTAATAACCATTGCGTTTGATAAACCGACAAAATATCCGGCGTGAGCACAAGGCAAATGAGGTTAGAACTCTCAAGGGTAGCTATAAGATTATCCGTAAGGCTCGAACCGGCATCTACTATGATATAATCAAAATCATTCCATATGATAGATATAAAATCTTTCATCATCTGCGGGGTAAAAGAAGTGCGTTGGGCCATTTTAAAAATTGCCGGCAGGAATACGAGATTTCCTCTGTAGATTGCGCTGTAATTATCTATGGTTCTTTTCTTTTCTTTAAAGTCTTTAAGGTATTCGATAAGATTAAAAAGGCAGTATTTGCTCTCTACGCCCAAAAGCTTAGATGTTGCCTGCGGGGCGCCTAAATCAAAGTCTAACAGAAATACTTTTTTGTTTTGCAGGGAAAGCTGAACGGCGAGATTTAAGGAAACAAGTGTTTTTCCTACACCACCCTTGGTGCTAAAAAAAGAAATTACCTTCGCTTCCATATTGTATATTATATACTATCTTACGGAAAATTTCTACTCAAGGCAAAACTTGAGGAAGTTAGCGCCTATTTTTTTCGCTGTAAACTATTGGCACATCGATACTCAATTCCCGTATCTCCGTATCAGGCGGAAATGGCGGAAATGACAAACTCTTAACCAGCTTGACTGCTTCTGTATCGAATATTTTATGGCCGGAAGATTTCGAAACTTTCACGCTTTTTACATCTCCCGCCTGGCTTATCTTTAAATTCAAAACAACCATACCCTGCCAACCTGTTTGTGCAAGCGAAGGCGGATACGAGATGCTCCTTGCTATCTCATCCTGCACATCAAGCACGTAATTCTGCAGGGCTTCGGGTATTATTCCGGCGTATGCATTAAGGGTCTTTTTTTCTGACACTTCCTTCATCTCTGGAATCTCTTCTTTATCGTCAGGCATTATTACCTTAGGCGTTAAAGATATTACCAGCTCTGTCTGATTGTTTTGAAATTCTTTCGACCTAAAGAGCGCGCCCAATACCGGCAAATTACCTAAACCAGGCAGCTTATCTATACCTTCTGAATCTTTTTGTTTTATAAGCCCTGCTATAAATATAGTATCTCCCGATTTTAGGTTTAAAACAGTTTCTGCTATTCTTGTGGTAAATGCAGGCACCCGGGTACCGGAGACGGTTATCGAATTTACCAAATCCAAAGCGCTTACTTCTGCGCGCATACTTGCGTAAATCTTTTTATTGTCGTTTGAAACCATCGGCCTTATCTTTAAAATTACTCCGTATTCCTTATAAGATACGGAAACTGTTGTGCCGGCGGCGCCTGTGGTTGAACCGCTTAGATAAGGAACTTCACCTCCGACAGAAAGCCTTGCTTCTTCACCGCTTAAACAGAGAATTTTCGGCCGTGACAATTCTTTGCCTTTACCATCACGGACAAGCATGTCAATCCTTGCAGTCAAAGCGTCTCTTGACCAGCTTCCCATACCCCAGGCAGCAGTCCATGGCTTCTGGATATCAAGCGTGGTCGACACTCCGGTAGCGCCTGAAGCAGGCGCTATATATGGCTCCTGGCGTATTTGCACATATTCCTGCCACTTTACGCCCAGCCTGTCCAAATCGCTTTTATTGAGTTCTAAGATGCGGGCCTCTATTTCAACCATTTTAGTTTCTTTCTTGACTGTCAGAATATTATCAACCCTGTCCTTGAAAGGCTCAATAACTTTATCTATTTGTTCTTTTTCAAGAGCTGTTACGTCGCCTGTAATCATTACTTTTCCGGTAGCTTCGTTTTTCTTTAAAACAACATTAGTTACCTTCAGGTCTTTTCTTATAAGTTTCTCCAGTCTCATCAACACGCGGTCTAAGTCTTGCGAATATACGGTTACATAATAAGTTTTTTCTCCGTCTTTATTCCAGATAGTCAGCGTTGTTTCACCTGGTTTTTTGGCAACAATTACTATTTCTTTATCTGATACTTTTGTTATGTCGGCAATTTCCGGATCGCGCATGGAAACTCTTTGAGGAAAAGAAACAGCTATCGACAAGGCTTCTCCGGAAACCAAGGTATATTCCTCTTCGGTAAGCGGCTCAAAAATATTTTGCGAAAAGGAGATAGAATTGGCCAGCAAGAAGACGATAAAACTTGCATACAAAATTATTTTTCTTGGCATTAATCGCCTCCCTTTATTTTTATCGCTCCACAGGAACTTCTTCCTGTTTAGACCCTTTATAAATCTCTATAGTAGGCAGCTTTTCCTGCGGAATGGTGCGCTGTATCAAGTTTAATTTATTTAAAAGCCCTTCCAAAGTAAGCGCTGAATATTCCGGCTCGCCTGCTTTATCCAGGGGCGTCCTTAAGACAAGGCGTATCTTGCCGAGCTCAAGCGCATAAGTAAGTAATTTTGTACCATCGGGGTCAAGCGCGAGGGTAATTGTATCGGCACGGCCTTCTGCGCGGTAAGGAGAAAGATTTTTGTTGGTAGCAAGGACCTTGACGTTTTGAAAAAGCGTAACTACTATCGGTGGGCTTGCGCCTTTATCGCTGGGAAAGCTAAATGTACCTATGATATCAACTATATCTCCCGGCTTAATCAACCCTTCTATGGCCGAAAGTTTGTCTACAGAAATAGTGATTGCGCGTTTGCCTTCGGGAACAGCATCAGAAAGATATTTGAAACCGATCAAAGGCTTAACTGATTCGCTGTTTAAATGCTGGTCCCTTAAAATATCTGTTATGGCAAACTTTCCGATAACTGAATCAACCGATGTTAAATCACCCGGCTGTAAAGTTTTTGCAGCAACCGTGGTAGTCTTTACCATATCCGAGGTAATTGTGCTTTCTCTTGCTATGTCATCCTTCGCGACCACAACCTCAACTAATTGCCCCTTTTTAATAAGCTCCTGGATAAGCCGCTCTCGTGACTGCATTTGGGCGTTTATAACGATGATAGCTATAACTGCTATACCTACACCGATTAATAAATTCACGATCCTCTTATCCATTTATTATGCTCCTTTTTTTATAGAAGCGGATTACCGCAGATATTTACGCGGATTTACGCACAGTAACTCGTTGGCGTTTATCCGCGTTTTAATCCGCGGATATCCGCTTCTATTTTAATAAGTCTTCGGATTTTTCTACTCGCGCTTTTGTTTTAAAAGTTTCGATTAATTTATTGACTTCCTGTTCAACTTTATCCTGGCGTAATGCCTCTTCGAGTTTTTTTTCTACGTCAGAGAAAGAAACTTCTCCGCCGCCTTTGGCATCTTCAACTTTTATTATGTAATACTTGTTGTCGTCTGCCTTGAAATAATTCGAAACTCTTCCGGGCTCAACTGTAGCAATCGCTGCCCAGAATTTTGCGTTTTTTTGCATATCCTCAAGTGAAGGAGTTATCCAGCCGCGGTCTCCACCTTTGTCCCTTGAGGCAGCAACAGAATACTGCCGCGCTAATCTTTCAAAATCTTCGCCCGAAAGAAGTTTAATGCTAATATCTTTTGCCTCGGATTCGGAGTTTACGGCAATTTCTCTGATTTTTATTTGGCGCGGCTCTTTAAAAAATTCCTTGTTTTTATCGTAAAAAGCGCGCACTTCAGCATAAGAAACTGTTATGTTTTTCTCTATATCTTTTCTTATTTTTGCCGCAAGCAACGTATCGCGCGTATCCCGAAGAGCCCTTGCGATATCTTCGCTTTTATCTACTCCCTTTTCTGTGGCTATTTGAGCTAATATCTGGTTCTTAATGAGGTCGTTAAGAAACTTCACCTTAAACTCTGAGCTATTTACGTTTATATTTTGCTGGCTGGCTATAGGCTCTATGCTTTTTAAATAATTTCTGAAATCATCCAGGCCTATTGCCCAGTTGTTTACTCTGGCAAGCAGCGGCCCATGGATAGACATCTCTTCGCTTGTTTCTTCCTGCTTTGGAGGAAAAAGCTTATTGCAGCCAATAGAACCTATGACAGAAAATATTAATACTGTAGTTATAAACGTCTTACGCATTGAACCACCTCTATAGTTATAAGTTTATCAATATAACTATATTAAATCAAGATTTTTTTTAAAATAACTGCATATTTTTTATCATTGCCTTTGGCGCAAATTTAGTTTAGAATATAGCAATGAAAAAATCCGTAAAAATAGTTCTTGATACCAGTATTTTTGTAAATCCTGACTCCAGGATATTTTTTGGACAAACCCCGGAGATGGCGTTAAAAAATTTTCTCGAAAAACTGGAAAAACAAAACGATATTTTTTGTTATATGCCTCCTTCGGTTTATGAAGAGCTTTTGAAGTTCATGGAGAATAAGCCTTCTCTTCATGAAACGCTTCTCATTCAGAAAAAACCGCCGGCATCTTACGAAACCCCGATTCCTTCTATTTTTTTGTATGAATTTATTGAAGAATTCCGCGCCAGGATAAACAAGGGGCTGCGGATTGCTGAAAAATACACAAGACAGGAGCTGAAAATAACACCACCCAAAGAAAGGACAGAAGAAGAAATAATAAAACGCCTGCGGGAAGAATACCGGGTAGCCCTAAGAGAAGGCATAATCGACAGCAAGGAAGATTTCGACCTTCTGCTCTTGGCCCGCGAACTTGGCTCATTTTTAGCCACCTCAGACCAGGGCCTTATAAAATGGGCGCAAAAATTAGGCATACCCTGTTTAAGTGCAGAGGAGTTAAAAAAACTGCTGGGCTCGTAGCGCTATCATAGCGAACATCCTACCGAAAATATTAAATTATCTTCTTGCTCGCTTTACTGACTTAAATTTTTTGGAACATAGCTTAACTTGTAAATAATCAAAATATTTTTAAAAAAGATACGCTTAACTAGCGGAAAAAGGAAGAAAAAATTTTAGCGGTTAATTTTATCTGCGCCTGGAAAAGAAGTTGCGCAACGGACCGGAGCGCCTGTAGCTTTCCATGCTATTACCGTAACCAGAATAATTTAGGCCGTTGTTAATGGTATTGGCATATCTGTTATTTGTGTTTACGGCAATAACGCCGGTTCCTGAATCATTAAGTTTTAAAACCTGATTATATTGATAACCGTTATATGCTGTTTTCCAGGTGCCAACGGTTTCCCCGGGATTCCAGCTGCTGCCATGATCGCCATAATCATTTCTGCCTAAAGCAGCAAGGAGCGCTGAATAATTATTCAAACCGGCAGTTCTGTAAGTTTGCATATCGTTTTGCACCCTTTGCATTTCTTGCGCTTCTTTAAAACTTACCGTGAGCCTTCCCGGACTTCCATCATCAGAAACATAGTCTGCAGCCAGGCTATTCCTTAATGCTACCGGTGCCAATTCTTTAGGTGCTATGTGGTAGACTCTTCCGGTTGCAGTATCTACATGCGTAGAGCTCGTACCTCCATTAATATTTCTATTCAGCGGTTCGATATTGTCGGCAAAGGTTCTATTCGCGGCGTTAAGCCCTTCCTCCCTTATAGATTTAGATCCGCCTGCGCCTACTGCGGCTGTCGACACATCAGGCAAGGATGCGCCTAGTTCGCCTAATTTGCCCATTGAGGTGCTTATAGCATTTGATGCGGTATCTATCCAGCCTGTCGGCATAGATACATTAGCGTCAGCCATAGATGAAGCAGCCTTAAGCGCAGGGCTTGCGGTATCAAGTTTTCCTTCAGAAGTTAATCCGAATGTATCTGCAATATCTTTAGTTGTAGGCATTGAGAAAGAAGGCATAGCTGAACCGAGCTGGCCTATTGCACTTTTTGCCGCATCTGCCAGTTGGCCCATATCAGGTAATTCTGGCGTTTGAGCAGCCTGCGATGGTATGGATTTACTTCCTGCCGGAGTAATATCAGGCTGCGCGTTAGCGCTTACGCCAAGCTCGGAAAAAGGCGCTGGTGTCCTTGACGGCAAAGTTGCAGGCGTATCCATGGCCATTGCGGGCGTATCCGAAAGATTGGGCGCTGATAATGCCGGGCTGGACAAACTTGGCTCAGTAAGCACGCCCATATCTGATTCTGGCCTGGTAAAACTAACGGGTTGCGGCGGCACTTCCATTCTGGCCACTTCCGGCACTTGGGTAAGCTGTGCCGGCATAGAAGAGTCTGCACGCGCCTGTGCTGGCGATACTGAAATATCTACGTTAATATCGGAAATAGGCACAGAGGTCTTTGCTATAGAATAAGATGATGATGTCTCTAGTGTCGGCTTCGGTTCCGGCAGATTCGGGCTTGCCAACGCTGGCAGGGATAAATTTGATGGCGGTAAAGTCGGGTCGGTAAATGCCAGGTCTGATTCTGGCTTGGTTAAGGTGAGAGGTTGCGGCTCTGCTCTTTGCACTTCTGATATCTGGGCAAACGGAGATATCATCGGAGCTTCTGCTACTGCTGTCTGAGCTGACGCTGTCGGAACGCTTGCGTCGATGTCAATAGATGCAGGGGTCCTCGGTATATTATATGATGACGAAACATCCATCGCCGGCTTTGGTTCCGGTATATTCGGGCTCGCTAGCGCCGGCAGGGATAAACTTGACGGCGGTAAAGTCGGGTCGGTAAATGCCAGGTCTGATTCTGGCTTGGTTAAGGTGAGAGGTTGCGGCTCTGCTCTCGATACTTCTGATAATTTTGATTCTAAGCCGGTAGCCGGCGTTGCAAGGGCTGCTGCCGGCTCTGTTGTCATCCTGGGCAATTCTGGCGAGCCGGTTAATTGCGACGGCAACGCTGCTGACGCAGGCGTTCTTTCAGCGGTCAAACTCGCCGGAGATGGTTCAGACGTCGGAACAGGGGTCACTTGTAATGAACGGGCAAGCGACGCCGGTTCTATGCCTTTTGTGCCTGGCGTTTCGATTACCGATCTATTACTACTTTGATACCATATATCGCCTGCTGCTTTCCAGGGAACACCTGCCTGCATAGCTGCGGTAACATATGCCTCACGAGTTTTAAACTGTGCAGGGTCAGGAATAGAAACTTCTTTACCGGCGATAACTGTTTTTCCTCCTTCTGCGATTGGCGCGTTAGCAACAGAACTGTAATCCTGATAAAATCTTGCAAAATCCCCAGAATCTAAGCTAATGCCCAGCTGTTGGGCGTGTTGCGCAAAAACCGCAGCTACTTCACTGTGGCCTTGCGTCGCCATAAGAAAATCTTTCACTACGGCTTCGTGGGATGTTTGCGGAATATCGGCAAACCTTGCCGCTAGCTCCTTGTATTCCTCGGTTGTATAGTCCCTTATCATTTGATCGGCGTGGTCGGCATAAATAGGCATTGTCAATTGCTCAAGGCTGGCAGCTACTATTTCAGTTGTAACCAGGGAATTAGTTACATGCCCCTCGTGCGCATGAATAAACTGCGCGGCTTCGCTTTTTGGAAGATCAAAAAGGGTTCTGCCTGTTCCATCATTTAATGCCACGGTAACATTATACTTAGCAGCCATAGCCACAGCATCTTCCTTGCTCATTACTCCTTTTTCTACTGCAACGTATAATTTGCCTCCTGTGCCGAAATATTCAGTCAGGTAGTAATCTTTCAAAGCAGCGTATTTTGCAATAAGAACCTGATCGCCGGTTGCATTAACTGCCGCCTCTAACTGAGCGGAAAATTGTCCGAGCTTTGTATCTTGCTCGTTGGAAGGATTATAAGTATTATTCGTCATACCCAGTGTGACATGGAGCGCATGAACAGCTTCATGCGGAATAGCATCTGCGTTGGGCGCGTGAACATACAGTACACCATTACGGACAAAACCAGCAGGAGCACTTTCAGGATTACCGCCTCCCTGTTGATAAAGCGCTTTCCATGCTGCATTATTTTCTACCACCACAACGCTAAGGGGCGCCTTGCCTGCTGCTTCTGCGTCAGGTAAATTTGAGGTATAATATTTTAATGCAATACCGTTGGGACTTTTGTTTAAAACGCTTTGTATATATTCCTTTGACACCACCACTTCACCATGGCCCTTTACCGTAACCTTTAACACGCCTATTGTGGATAAATCTTTTTTATGCGTCTCTATTTCCGCCTTACTCCACTCTTCCGGGCTCATTACTTTTTCGCCTTTTGCTTCTGCCTCTTCTTTATATGCCGCATACCGCCGGTTTGCCACATCGTGCCTTGGGTTTCCCGGCTGGGCGATAATAGCTGACAACCATTCATTCGCGGATTGCTTGTTAAAATTCGGATGCATTAAATCATTTGTTTGCGTTCCTTCCCAGGTCGGGCCAAAATTTCTAAGTTCGCCTTCAGGGAAAGTTACGTCAGAGACTCCATCATTAGAGCTAAAACGCGGCCTTTGCTGATAGGGTATTACATTGCTTCCATCACCATATTTCGCCCTATATTCTAATGCTTGCTCATAGGTTAAACCAGGCGCGAGGAAAGCAACGCCTGCCTTAGCAAAGCTATCGTTAAATTTTATTTTTGCATCAAGGAACTGCGCATCAGACATGCCTTTTATATTGGCAGAAGACCGGTTATTTATGCTCTTTAAGGCGCCATATTGAACTATATTGGTAAAAGTTGAAGAATTATTTCCTGACAGGCTGTGGCCAAAACCGGACTGGATAACGCCTTTAAAGTTTGAATTCAGGTTATTGTTCATATTATGAAAAGCGCCGAACTGGTTGATGTCGTTAAAGTCTGAAAAACTGTTGGACGATATGCTGTGCCCAAGCCCTGTCTGGTTAATATCCTTGAAAGTTGAATTGATGTTATTGTTCATTTGGTTAAAAGCTCCATGCTGGCTGATATATTTGAAGCTTGAATTAAGGTTGTTGGAAATGCTGTTGCCGAGGCCGAATTGGTTAACGCCCCTAAAGCTTGAATTGATATTATTATTTATATTATTGAAGGCTCCGAACTGATTGATGTGAGAAAAAGTTGCACGGAACTGGCTGCTGCCAAAATTGTTGTTTAGATTGTTGAAGGCGCCGAATTGTTTGATATTGCTAAAGTCAGCAAATTTATTGCCGGAAATACTGTTACCTAAGCCATATTGCTTAATGTCGCTAAAGGTTGAATTTAGGTTGTTGTTTATATTATTAAAGGCGCCGAACTGGTTTACATTGTTAAATGTTGAAGAGATATTTTTGTTCATCTGGTTGAAAGCGCCGAATTGGTTGATGTTTGTGAAAGATGAAAGTTTATTGCCGGACATACTGTTGCCAAAACCAACTTGTTTAATGTTGCTAAAGCTGG
>Ga0265297_10003489_pt1 | contig 28267 bp, 20 predicted proteins | sample Munlanlwell13791_FD_192502 | JGI IMG/M metagenome (GOLD analysis project Ga0265297, IMG submission 192502) | Leachate microbial communities from a municipal landfill in Southern Ontario, Canada - Leachate well 137-91 | ecosystem: Engineered > Solid waste > Landfill > Unclassified | place...
CGCTTCATGAAACGCCCCTTCAGGGCTCAAACGTTATACGTCGCCTTTCCTGGGGCGTTGCCCCAGGCTGGTATGAATGCGCGCCGTTGGCGCTCAAAAACGGCTTAACCTGATGGCTATGGGCGGCCGGCCCGCCCGTACTCACGCGTCACGCTTTACGAGTCACGATTCACGGCTCACGAGTCACGCATCACGAGTCACGCATCACGCCCTCAGTAATTCTCCTCCTTGACCTGGAAGAAGGACTGCGGATGGCTGCAGACCGGGCATTTGCCGGGGGCCTTTTCCGATTCCATGGAGAACCCGCACTCGCGGCAGGTCCAGACGACCCGCTTGCCCGGCTTGGCGAAAACCTCGCCCTGCTTGACGTTGGCCAGCAGTTTTTCGTAGCGTTCCTTATGGGTCTTCTCGATCTTGCCGACATTTTCGAAATGGCGGGCAATCTCCTCAAAACCCTCGTCGCGTGCATCCTTGGCCATCGCCGGATACATCTGGGTCCACTCGTGGGTTTCGCCGGCGGCGGCCGCCGTCAGGTTCGCCACAGTGTCGCCGATCCCTTCCAGCAGTTTGAAGTGCAGCTTGGCGTGGGTCTTCTCCTGGTCGGCCGTTTCCTGGAAGATCGCCGCGATCTGTTCGTAGCCTTCCTTCTTGGCCACCGAGGCGAAGAAGCTGTACTTGTTGCGCGCCATCGATTCGCCGGCAAAGGCGTCCAGCAGGTTCTTCTCGGTCTTGCTGCCCTTTAGCGTCGCCATGATACGGTTCCTTCCTGCTCGCTCTGGATTGTGACTGCGGCCGGCAAACGGCGACGCCCCGGTTCCTGGGGGCGCGCCACGCCAAACCGTGGCTACGATACCGCCGTGACGGCCGGTTGCAAGCCTGCCGGCGTGGCGGTACGTTTGGATGTCCGCCCGCCGCCTTTCCACAACTTCACGGGCCGCCCCCGGCGGCCGGACCAAGGGCCTCCCCCATGACAAAACGTGCGCTCATCACCGGTGTCACCGGCCAGGACGGTGCCTACCTCAGCGAACTGCTGCTGGAGAAGGGGTACGAAGTCCACGGCATCAAGCGCCGCGCCTCGCTGTTCAACACCGCCCGCATCGACCATCTTTACCAGGATCCGCACTGCGACCGCCGGCGTTTCGTGCTGCACCACGGGGATCTCACCGACGCCAGCAACCTGATCCGCATCGTCCAGGAAGTGCGCCCGGACGAGATCTACAACCTCGGCGCCATGTCGCACGTCAAGGTCAGCTTCGACACCCCGGAGTACACCGCCGACACCGACGGCCTCGGCACCCTGCGCCTGCTGGAGGCCATCCGCATCCTGGGCCTGGAAAAGGCCACGCGCTTCTACCAGGCCTCGACCTCCGAGCTGTACGGCCTGGTCCAGGAAACGCCGCAGCGGGAGACCACGCCGTTCCATCCCCGCAGCCCCTACGGCGTGGCCAAGCTCTACGCCTACTGGATCACCGTCAACTACCGCGAAGCCTACGGCCTGCACGCCAGCAACGGCATCCTGTTCAACCATGAGTCGCCGCGCCGCGGGGAAACCTTTGTCACCCGCAAGATCACCCGCGCCGCCGCCCGCATCCGGCTGGGCCTGGATGATTGCCTCTACCTCGGCAATCTCGACGCCAAGCGCGACTGGGGCCACGCCCGCGACTATGTCCGCGGCATGTGGCTGATCCTCCAGCAGCCGCAGCCGGACGACTATGTGCTCGCCACCGGCGTCACCACCACCGTGCGCGACTTCACCGCCGCCGCTTTCGCCGAGGCCGGGTTCGCCCTGGAATGGCAGGGGTGCGGCGCGGCGGAAACCGGCGTGGACGCCCGCACCGGCCGCACCCTGGTGCGCATCGATCCGCGCTACTACCGCCCCGCCGAAGTCGACCTGCTGCTGGGCGATCCGGCCAAGGCCAAGGCCAAACTGGGCTGGCAGCCGGAAATCCCCCTCGCGGAGTTGATCCGCGAAATGATCGCCGCCGACCTCGAACAGGCCCGGCGCGAACAACACCTCCAAACCGGCGGCTTTGTCGTCCCCGTCCCCCAAGAATAACGTAGGGGCAGGCCCCCGTGCCTGCCCTTGATCCAGGCCCCCGTGCCTGCCCTTGATCCAGGCCCCCGTGCCTGCCCTTGATCCAGGCCCCCGTGCCTGCCCTTATCCAATATGTCAGATTGAGAAAAACCGCACCGCCATGAACACCACCACCCCCGTCTACATCGCCGGCCACACCGGGCTGGTCGGTTCCGCCCTGCTCCGCGCCTGCCGAGCCCAGGGCTTCACCACGCTGATCACCCGCACCCACGCCGAACTGGACCTGACCCGCCAGGCGGCGGTGGAGGCCTTCTATGCCGCCGCCCGCCCCGAAGTGGTCATCGTTGCCGCCGCCAAGGTCGGCGGCATTCACGCCAATTCCACCCTGCCCGCCGACTTCATCTACCAGAACCTGATGATTGCCGGCAACCTGATCCATGGCGCCTGGCAGGCCGGGGTGAAAAAGCTGCTGTTCCTGGGCAGCACCTGCATCTATCCCAAGCTGGCCCCGCAGCCGATCCGCGAGGACGCCCTGCTCACCGGCCCCCTGGAGCCTACCAACGAGGCCTATGCCATTGCCAAGATTGCCGGCGTGGAACTCTGCAAGTTCTACCGGCGCCAGCACGGCTGCGACTTCATCTCCGCCATGCCCACCAACCTCTACGGCCCCCACGACAACTTCGACCCCGACAGCTCGCACGTGCTGCCCGCCATGATCCGCAAGTTTCACGACGCCAAGGAGCAAAACCTGCCCGTCGTCAGCTGCTGGGGCACCGGCACGCCGCGCCGCGAGTTCCTGCACGTCGACGACCTGGCCGACGCCTGCCTCCACCTGCTGCGCCAGTATTCCGGGGAATCGCACGTCAACATCGGCACCGGCGAGGACCTCTCCATCCGCGAACTCGCGGAACGGGTCGCCGCCACCGTCGGCTACCGGGGGCGGATCGAGTGGGACGCCAGCCGGCCGGACGGCACCCCGCGCAAGCTCACCGACGTCAGCCGCCTCCATGCCCTGGGCTGGCACCACCGCATCGGCCTGGAGGACGGCCTCCGCGCCGTCTACGCCTGGTACCTGGCCGCGCGCCACTAGCCGGAATTATTCACCAAAAGGCTCTCACAAAACCTACCCGCCGGCTGCCGGGTTCCGCCGCCCGGCCAGCACCAGTTGCGCCAGCAACGACACCCCGAGCGCCGCCGCGCACACCAGGTACATGTCGGTGTCGGCGGCACCGGCGCGCGCCAGCCACCCGTGCACCGCGCCCAGGCCGGCCAGCGAGCCCAGCCCGACCAGAAACTCGTTGACGCCGATGTTGAAGGCGCGCCGGCCGGAGTTGCTGGCGTAATAGACGGCACAGAAATAGGCGAACGCCGCATACAGCCCCAGCAGCGTCAGCCCGGTGGCCGCCAGGGTGTACTGCGGCCAGTGCCACAGCCCCAGCAGCAGCAGAATGCCCGCCACCTGGATCACCACGACCGGGGTGCGCCGGTACAGCCAGCGGCGGCATTTCCACAGCCCCAGGCCGGCCAGCGCCAACACCCCCATGTGCAGGAACAGCGGCAGGCCGGTCCAAAACGAGGAAACCCCCGCCTTGGCGCCGAACATCGGCACGAAGGTGAACAGCGGGCGTTGCACAAAGGTGACGGTGACGATCATCAGCCAGCCCACCCAGACATAACCGGGATTGACCTCGCGCGAACCGGCCGGCCCGGTTTCCACATGCTCGTCCGCCGACGGCACATCGGCCGGCTTGGCACGGTGGCTGAGCAGCAGCACCAACATCACCAGGCACAGGCCGGCGACGAACAGCGTCATCACCGGCCGGCCATGGGCATACAGCCAGCCGGCGGAGAGAAAGCCGAGCGCCGACCCGCCGCTCCAGGCCAGAGTGTACAGGCCGACGGCCTGCGCCAGCTCCCCCGGCGCCGCCTCGCCGCGCATGTGCGCCTGGAAGGCGTTGAAAAACACCGCCATCAGCGCCCCCAGCAGCACCATGGCCGCCAGCAACGGCACAAAACCGCGCACCCACAGCATGCCCACCCCGACCCCCAGGGTCAGGATGACGCTGGCCAGCAGCAACCCGCGCGCATTTTGCCGGTTCAAGACCTGCCCCGTCCCCAGGCTGAGCGCCATGTAGGTCACCTGCATGCCGGCCCCGATCCAGGCACACTGGGCCGTGGTCAGCCCCTGCAGGCCGGCATCATACAGCACCGCAAAATAGAGGAAGAAACAGACCCAGTCCATCAGGGCCGGGCAAAGATAGGTGTACATGGGATGACCGTTACTTGATGCGTAACGCGTGATGCGTAACGCGTGACTCGTGACGCGTGACTCGTGACGCGTGAAAAGTGACAAAGAGTGCAACCGTTGACCGGTCACTGACGTTCCCGGCTCGGATTGGGGTTGCCGCCCGCTTCAAGCAAAGCCCGCGGCATTTCCGGATCACCCCGCCGGCTGGCCCTTTGCGGACTCCGCCGCCGCTTCCGCGGCCTTGGGCGGTTCGGTGGGTTTCGCGTCATCCGACTTGGGCTCGGCCGGTTTCTCGTCTTTCCCGGTCGTTCCGTCCGTTCCATTCTTTCCGTCCTTGGCCGCCCCCGGCGCGCCACCGGCCTTGGGCTTGGCCAAAACGAACGGTTTCTTCGGGGGCGGCATGCGGAACACCCCCTGCTTGGCTCCCGGCTTGGCCCCCGGCGCGGCCGGTTTGGCCTCCGCCTTGGCCTCAGCCGCCGCCCCCCCGTCCTTGGCCGCGGCCGGCTTGCCGTCCGTTCCGGTGCTTCCGTCTTTTCCATTCTTGGACACCGCCGCCACGGGCGCGGCTTTCGCCGGCTCCCTGGCCTTGGCCGCCGCCATCCGTTCCTTGTGCTTGGCCACCGCCTTGGAACCGGCCGAATAATGGCCCCAAACCACCCAGCCCAACAGGGCGAATGCCGCACCGTCCACCACCAGCATGAACCAGGTGATCACATTGGCCGGCGGTTGCGGGCGCACCCGGAACAGGATGAAAACCAGGTACAGGGCAAACAGCGCGCTGCCGATGATGCAGCCCATCAGCAGGTTGGCCTCCCGCTTGACCGCCTTGCTGACTTCGGCCTGGCGGTTGGCCATTTCCGTGCGGGCGGCGGCGGCCTTGGCAGCCTCCGCCGCGGCCGCTTCCGGTGACACCAGGGGGGCGGCGGCGGCCGGCTTGGCCTCGGCGGCCGGCTTGGCCTCGGCGGCCGGCGCCTCAGCCGGTTTTCCGCCTTTTCCGTTTATTCCGGTTGTTCCGGCAGACTTGGCCAACAGCTCGGCGGCTTCCCGGCGAGCGGCGGCCAGCAACGCTTCCGCTTCTTGTTTGGCCTCCGCCTCCACCTTGGCGGCAGTCGCCTTGGCCCCGTTCTCCAGCGTCTCCGCCGCCTGCCGGGCCTCGGCCTCCAGCTTGGCGGCGGCCGCCCTGGCTTCGTTTTCCCGTTTTTCCGCCGCGGTTTTGGCGTCTGCCACGGCTTGGGCGGCTTCCGCCTGCTGGCGGGCCGCCGCTTCCGTGGCGGCCTGGGCGGCCTGCGCCGCCGCGTCCTTGATTCCGGCGGCCTCGGCGCTGGCCGCGTCCAAGGTGGCACGGGCCGCCTGTTCCGCTTCCGCCCGCGTCCCGGCGGCGGCTTCCGCGGCCGCCCGTTCAATTTTGGCGGCTTCCGCCTTGGCCTGGTCGAGAAGATGCGTCGCCTGCAGCCGCGCCTGGCCCAGCAGTTCCTGGCTGGCGGCAGCCGCAGCCGGGGCCGACGGCGGGGCAGTCACCGTAATCCCCTGCGCCTGCAGGTGCAGCCGCTGGGCGGTGTCGGTCATTCGGCCCACCGCGTCCATGACCGGCGCCGCCACCTTGAGCACACCGGTGCCGGCGGCCGGATTGGTGCGGGCGGCCGCCACGGCATTGGCCGGCGGCGGCGCCACAATCCGGGCCACCTTCAGACCGGCCGGGCGCGGCGCCTTGCCGCCATCAACAGCGGCGGCGGCCGCCACGGGCGCGGCCGCCGGAGCGGCGGCGGCTTCCTGTTGCATGGGCAGACGGCAGACCGGACAAAGCGCGTCGTGGGCGAACGGCTGCTCCGCGTTCATCCGGGTGCCGCATTTGGCGCAACGATAGCTGACGGCCATGGGAGAAAAGCCCTTATCGTTCTTCGCGTTTCGCGCGAACTCCTCAGAAAAAGCGTCAATATACACCACCGCCCGCAGGGAATGCCGGGCTCCGGTTGCACCGGGGCGCCGGAGGGCGCCCGGGGGTGACGGCGGGTGCCCACGCCGCCCAGGTCCGGACCGGCTTTGACGGCCCCGATTGAATTTGCCTCCGGCGCCGCTATGGTTTTTAGTTGATTTGCCCGCGCGGTTCACCCACGTTTTTTTAGCGGCCAAGGAACGCTTTTTCACACCACACATGATCGCCCATTTCCAACACCTGCTGAGTTCGGTCCGGGCCGGCTTTGCCGCCGCCGACCCCGTGTGGTTGGCCGTCTTCCTGGTCCTGGCCGTGGCCTGGCTGGGCGCCGCCTTTTGGGGGGCCGAAGTGGCCGAACGCCGCTGGCGGGCGCCGCGGCCGTACCTGCTGATCGGGCTGCTGGCGCCCGGCCTGGGCTGGTGGCTGGCCAGCCAGCTGCCCTGCCAGGCGCCGGAACTGCTGACCCCGGAGCAGGAGATGGAGCGCCGCCCCACCGTCAAACCGCGGACCGGCGGCGTGCAACCCGCCCCACAACCCGCCGATCTGCCGCTGCCCAATTTGCCCGAGACCGGCGCCCCGCCGGCGGTTTATGCGGCCTTTTTCCTCAATCTGCGGCAGGGCGCCCGGGTCAGCGTGCGCCAGCCGCTGTATGTCCGCTACGACGGCAATGACCTGCTGGCCCATGCCGTGGTCGATGTCCTGGAAAAACTCGTGGTGCTGGACATGGAAAAGCCGGAAGGCGGTACCGCCCGGCTCCGTGTCCCCTACGCCAAGATCGAAGAAGTGAAGTGGTTGAAGCATGTTTGACCCCGTCCCCGGCAATGTGAGTTTCCCCAAGCTGGAAGAGGATGTCCTCAAGTTCTGGCGGGACAACGGCACCTTCGAAAAGTCGCTCAAGCAGCGCGAAGGCGGCGACAGCTTTGTGTTCTACGACGGTCCGCCGTTCGCCACCGGCCTGCCGCACTACGGCCACCTGCTGGCCGGCACCATCAAGGATGTCGTGCCGCGCTACCAGACCATGCGGGGCAAGCACGTGCCGCGCACCTTCGGCTGGGACTGCCACGGTCTGCCGGTCGAAAACGAGGTCGAGAAACAGCTCAGCCTGGCCAGCAAGACCGAGATTGAGCAGTACGGCGTGGCCAAGTTCAACGAGGCCTGCCGCAGCATCGTCCTGCGCTACACCTCGGAATGGGAGCAGGTGGTCGAACGCACCGGCCGCTGGGTCGATTTCCGCCACGGTTACCGCACCATGGACCGTGATTACATGGAGTCCATCTGGTGGGTGTTCAAGCAACTGTGGGACCAGGGGCTGATCTACGACGGCCACAAGATCCTGCCCTACTGCCCGCGCTGCGCCACGCCGCTCTCCAACTTCGAGGCCAACCAGGGCTACGAAACGGTCCAGGACCCCTCCATCACCGTGCGCTTCAAGGCCGCCGGCGCCGCCGACCGCTGGTTCCTGGTGTGGACGACCACCCCGTGGACCCTGCCCAGCAATATGGCGCTGGCGGTTCATCCCGAGGTCGAGTACGTCTGTGTCCGCGACGGCGCCACCGAATACATCCTGGCCGCCGCGCGCCTGGAGGCCGTGTTCGGCCACCAGCCGCCGCCGGTGGTCTCACGCTGCCGCGGCGCCGACCTCGTCGGCCAGACCTATGAACCGATGTTTGCCTATTTCACCGGCCTCGGCGCCCAGGGCGCCTTCCGGGTCATTCCCGCCGAGTTCGTCTCCACCGACGACGGCACCGGCCTCGTCCACATCGCCCCCGGCTTCGGCGAGGACGATGCCGTGGCCGGGCGCGCCCACGGCGTGCCGCTGGTCTGCCCGGTCGATGCCGAATGCCGTTTCACCGCCGACGTGCCCGACTACCAGGGACGCTTCGTCAAGGAGACGGACAAGGACATCCTCGCCCGCCTCAAGCACGAGGGCAAACTCATCCACCGCGCCACCATCGAGCACAGCTATCCGCACTGCTGGCGCTGCGAGTCGCCCCTGATCTACCGCGCCGTCTCCACCTGGTTCGTCCGGGTCGAGCAGATCAAGGAGCGGCTGCTCAACGCCAACCGCCAGATTCACTGGATGCCGGAGCACCTGCGCGACGGCCGTTTCGGCAACTGGCTGAAGAACGCCCACGACTGGGCCATCTCGCGCAACCGCTACTGGGGCTGCCCGCTGCCGATCTGGCGCAGCGCCGACGGGCGCGAAGTCCGCGTCTTCGGCTCGGTGGCCGAGCTGGAACAGGCCACCGGCCGCCCGGTCACCGACCTCCACAAGCATTTCGTCGACGAACTGGTCGTGCCGCCCGCCACCGCCGGCGGTGAGCCGTTGCACCGCGTCCCGGAAGTGCTTGACTGCTGGTTTGAGAGCGGTTCCATGCCCTACGCCCAGCACCACTATCCGTTTGCCAACAAAAAATTCGTCGAAGACCACTTCCCGGCCGACTTCATCGCCGAAGGGCTGGACCAGACCCGCGGCTGGTTCTACACCCTGGTGGTGCTCGGCGCCGCCCTGTTCGACAAGCCGGCGTTCAAGAATGTCGTCGTCAACGGCCTGGTGCTGGCCGAGGACGGCCGCAAGATGTCCAAGCGCCTCAAGAACTACCCCGACCCGATGGTGGTGATGGGCACCGAGGGCGCCGACGCCCTGCGCCTCTGCCTGCTCGCCTCCCCCGTGGTGCGCGCCGAAGATCTGCGGTTCAGCGAAAAAGGCGTCCGCGAAGTGCTGCGCTCCGTGCTGCTGCCACTGTGGAACTCCTACAGCTTCCTGGTCACCTACGCCCGGGTCGACGGCTGGACGCCCGCCCCCGGCGGCACGCCGCCGGCGGCCCCCGCCAACGTGCTCGACCGCTGGGTGCTGTCCCGCCTGGACGAGACCGTCGAGGAAATGCGCGCCGCCATGGACGCCTACGACCTCCAGCACGCCGCCACCCGCTTCACCGGCTTCCTCGACGACCTCACCAACTGGTACATCCGCCGCAGCCGCCGCCGCTTCTGGAAAAGCCAGAACGACAGCGACAAGGCCGAGGCCTACGCCACCCTGCACCACGTCCTGCTCCGCTTCTGCCAGATGGCCGCCCCGTTCATCCCCTTCATCACCGAGACCATCTACCGCAACCTGCGCACCCCCGACCTGCCCGAGTCGGTGCACCTGTGCGACTATCCGACGCCGGCCCCGGCGCTGCGCGACGCCGCGCTCAACCGCCGCATGGCCCGCACCATGACCGCCGTCTCCCTCGGCCGCTACCTGCGCAACCAGACCAGCCTGCGCGTCCGCCAACCGCTGGCCAAGGCCGTGTTGGTCGCCACCGATCCCGAGGCGTTCGCCGATTTTGAGGCGATGCGCGAGGTGATTGCCGACGAACTCAACGTCAAGGCGGTCGAGGTCAGCCGTGACGAGGAGGTGCTGGTCCGCCTGAGCGCCAAGGCCAACTTCAAGGTGCTCGGCAAAAAACTCGGCAAGCGCATGAAGGCCGCCGCCACCGCCATCGAGGCGCTGCCGGTGGAACCGCTGCGCGAACTCCGCGCCGGCCGCCCGGTCACCCTGCCCCTTGACGACGGCGGCGAACCGGTCGCCGTGACCGCCGAGGACGTGCTCATCCAGCGCCAGGAACGCGAGGGCATGACGGTCGCCAACGAGGGCGACATCACCGTTGCCCTCGACACCCGCCTCGACGAGGCCCTGCTCCGCGAAGGCTGGGCCCGCGACATCGTCAGCCGCATCCAGGCCCTGCGCAAGGACGCCGGCCTTGATGTCGCCGACCGCATCCGCGTCTGCTACGAGGTGCCCGCCGAGGCCGCCGCCGCCATCACCGCCTTTGCCGGCCACATCACCGCCGAAACCCTGGCCGTCGAACTGACGCCCGCCGTCAACCTCCCCGTTGACGCCCTCGCCGAGGTCAACGGCGTGGAGTGCAAGTTCGTCATCGCCAAGGCGTAAGGCCTGACCCCCTTGAGGCCATTTGCGCTTCAAAACCGTCTCTCAGTTCCCCCTCGTCGAACCGGACAGGCGGATTTCCCGCATCCGGCTCTCGTAGCGTCGTTCTTCCTTCGGCGTTTCAGGTGTCGCGTCAGTCGTTCCTGCACATAACGGTTGAGGTCACGGAACGCCTTCCGGGGATAGCCCAGGCTGAAGTATTGCCCCCAGCCCCGCGTCTGGATTTACGCGCTTACGCATTACGGCTCACGCCTTCGTCGCACCGGATGCTTCGTCCGCACGGATTACTCCGCACGTACGCCCGGCTGACTACATGGCTGACGGATCATTCCATGGCGAACTCCTTTCAGTTCACGAGACGTCACTGGTTTCGCTGACGCACCGAAGGACACGAAGTTTGATCGAAGCGTTTCAATGGCAAAATAAGCGCCCCAAAGACCGGTTACGGATTTGCCAGGGTCATCCCAAATGGCTCTATTCCCCTTAGTATCTTACGAGTGAAAGACGAAGCAGCTCCATCCCCCCCGTACTTATGCCCAGGCCAGACACGCTAAAGCGTGAACTCAAACGCCCGGCGCCCCGGGTTTGAGTCCAGCCTTCAGGCTGTCTTCGGAGTATGGCACCGGCTGGCGCGCATGGTTTCTGCCAAACTCCAGACCTGGGGCGTTGCCCTAGGCTATTATAAAATCGGGCCTTTGGCCCTGCCTAAACACCGGTCAACGCACGCTTGAAAAACCTTAACCTGATGGCTATGGGCGTGTCGCCCGTGGAGGGGGGGGCCGTGGCAGACGAGGACGAGGAATGCCCTGCCGTTCGTGAGCTGACTGGATGAATTCTTGACGGGAGCCGCCTGGCCTCGGACGGCCCGGGGGCGTCCGTCGCGTCACCATTTTATTGATGCTTCGCGCGCGGCGCACCGGAAGAGAATCCCCGACGGAACGGACATGCGCCCCCTCGCCGCCGCCCCCTGCTGATCCCCGCCGCCAAGATCCGGGACGATCCGCACGCCTTGGGCGGCAATGCATTTGAATGCATTTCACTGGGGCATGCGGGAGCAGCACTGCGCATTAGGGTGATCGGAATCACCCTGGACGGAGCGGTTTTTGCGGCGCCGTTTCCTTATCGTGGCGCCGGTTCCTTTTTCGCCTTAATTCACTAGCGCTTATGAGCACGGGATGAAAAGCCTGTTCCGCCATGTGGCTGGCGGTGCATCGTTCAGTTTTTTCGCCTTCCGTCTTGACAATGCATATGTATGCATTATAGTGGTCATCGTTAGTGGGTAGTGATGACCTGAGACCATCGCTGGCTGGTGGGTTCCGCCGCCAGCATGGCGGCGGGGGGCAGCGGTCAACAACACAACAGGAGAACCATCATGCATCAGCACTCCAAAAATCCCAAGAACATCGCCTCGTCATTGGGGTGTGCCTCCATGCGGCAATCGGGTTTGGCGAAAATGGTCGGGTTCGGGGCAATCCTGGCCGTTCTGTCGCTGAATCAATCCCTGCATGCCGCTGTGATCGGCAAATGGTTGTTCGATGAAGGAACAGGGCTAACGGCCACGGATCAGAGCGGCCATTCCCTCAATGGGACAGTGTCGAATACGGCCCTTTGGACGTCGGATCACCCTACCGGCGCGACCCATGACTATGCCGGCAACCACGCCCTGTCGTTTGACCAAAATAACCCGCAACAAGTAACGGTTGGATCAAGTTCGCTTTTGAACGCCGCCGCCCTGAGTTTCCAGTTTTGGTACAAGGACAGCAGATTGGCAGGAGGGGGAGATTCTTCAACTTATAGTTACATCGCCGGTAGGACAGACGCATGGGTCATTGAGCGAGTTTGGCGCAGTGCTACCGACATTAGTCTGAGGCTTTATCTAAAGCGTTCGGACGCTACGGGCAGTTGGTTTTCAACTACCTATAGTATTATTCAAAGCGTCTCGCTTTCACAAGACGAACTATGGCACAATATAGCCTTCACCTGTACGGATAATGGGAACTTTACCGTTTATTTTGATGGGTCCGTTTACACCAATACTCAAAATAATATTTCTCTAGCGAAGACTAGCACGAGTGACATAACGTTCGGAAAATTTTCTGCAAATAACACTCGCCGTTGCACTTTTGAAATGGACGAATTCGCCATTTATGACGAAGCTCTTACGGCGGCGCAAGTTCTGGCTAATATTCCCGAACCGGCCAGCTTGGCGCTGTTGTTGGCGGGCGGTTTGCTGGTGCTTCGGCGGAAACGGGGCTGAGTTCCGTCCGTGGCCGGACCGGTTCCGAGGGGCAACCGCCGCGAATCTCCCGCAGAGGCGCAGAGATGCCGGGGAACCGCCAGAGTCTTGTTCTTAATCCACTGTCATCCCACCAGAAGCCTTGTTGAATCGGTAACGGCTGGTTCACCACGGGCCATGCTGTTCCCGGCGTCGCTCCGCTCCGCCCTTGCCCCTGCCGGGGCACCCCTTCGGGGACGGGCGGAACGACGCCGGGAAGCCTTTCTGACGGGAAACCGAAATCAGCGTTCCCTTGGACAACGATTACGCCCCCGAAAGTTTCCCATAGAGGGGTTGTACGTGTAACTTGATAACACGATCAGGATTCCTGCGGCAGCGGCAACTTGAAATTACCAACCTTCAAGGAGGGGCAAGAAAAATGGTCAAACATGAAGTGAAAAACGTCGAGTCTGAATTTTTCGGGACGGACAATTCTTCCGGATGGCATTTTTTCCGCCGCCACAGGAAGAAAAATTTTACTCTTATCGAATTGTTGGTCGTTATTGCTATTATAGCGATTTTGGCGGCAATGCTGCTGCCGGCGCTGGGCAAGGCCAGGGAAACGGCGAAACGCATCGCTTGTACCAATAACATGAAGCAAATCGGCCTCGGTATTACATTTTATGTTAGCGATAACAACGACTGGCTACCGCCGACCAACGACTACTGCTCAAGTCATATCTATTACATTATGGACTATCTGCAATGCAACCCTACGGCCGCCGGCGGTTTTATCGATCCCCGAGGCGAGGCGCATGCGGTCGCCATCTGTTTCAAAAATCCCACGGGCGTGGCGTTCTGTCCCTCGGTCAGTAAAGCGGGTCGTGACTCCAAGCATTGGCAAGCCGGGTCGCGCACGGCCACTTATTTCCTTCCCAACTATCAGCCGCCGGAAGCGTGGGGAGAAAACAACAAAACCTGGTTGCGTTATTACAACGACAAAGTCAACGGCTACCAGCGTTTCAACAATATCCAAGGCGGTGGCGTTCTTTTGGTCGACATGGACTGGGGATGGGTCGTAAGTTTCAGTAGCGGATCCAGTTATAGTTGCGCACCGGCCTACGGCAGTGCAACGGGTTCTTTGACCGATGATAATGCCCCGGGCTGGAATCATGGCGGAATGGTCGGCAACTTTCTGTTTAAGGACAGCCATGTGGAATCGATCCACTGGACCGGACAACAGCTTTTTGACACCAATTACGTTCCGTTTTAATCCGCATCTCTGACCCTAAAAATGCCATGATAAAACGTGCTCGGATGAGCAATGACAACATTGAATGGATATGGACAAATGGGAAAGACACCAAATTATTTAGATGGAAATAGGTTTCTGAAACAAAGTCTCTACAAGAAGGCGATGACGATTTGTGGTTGGAAAAGAGCATTGCGGAAAAGTCTTTTTTTTCTGCTATTGGCGGGAACTCTGATTAGTTCGGCCATCGCCGAGGACGCTGGATTATGGTCGAGTGAAAATGTGACTGGCGAGCTTCTCGCGCTGGATGGAATTCCCGTGCTGATCGGCGATTCCGCGCATGTGATTGACACCGGATGGAAGATCCGATATGCTCCCATGGAAGACAAGCAGCCGATTCGGAAAAATCTGGACACCACATGGCAGATGCCGGGCGTTTCGCTGACCCGCCACATCGTCCTTGCGAATCGGACGGCGGAATTCGGTCACGACATGGATTATCGGGAAATTCCCGATGGGAAAATGGTTGAAAACAGTATCTTCCTGAGTGATTACGCCACCGATTTTCTTCGTCCGCTACTCAACGGAAAGGACACTCTCAACTTCAAAACCCTGACGGCCTCATTGGGCGGACAGCGGGTCGAAATTACCGGCAAAGGCGATGGCGTCTGGTCGCTCTGCTTGAATGGCAACCATCCCGATTCCAGACTCCGTTTCCGCTATCAGCAAACCGTTCAAGGGATACCACTCCACCAGAATTCGTCGCTGACCTTCCGGGTATTTCCGGAGGCGGAACCTCCTGCAACGGAACCGTCCAATGCTTTTGGCACCTCGTTCGTGCCGGGCGTTTTTCCGCCGAATGCCCTGCGGAATCTCGCCGATGACGAAAAATTTTCCGGCTGGTCCGGACAAGGGAAAGAGAATGATCTGAGAAATTTAAAAACCGGTATCCGCTCCGTTTTCGGCATTCCGTTTCGGATTGCCGGGAAAGTGATTTTGCTGCGCTCGCGAAAGACGCCGACCTTTCCTCTTTCTTCGGGAAAAATCACCTTTGGCAAGCCGGAATGTTTGCGTTCCATTTTTGTGCTTCATACTGGCATCTGGAGCGCGGGCGGCCATAAAACGGCCGCGGTTTACCGAATAACTTATGCCGATGGAACTAGCGTGGATATCCCGGTCCGCAACGGGTTGGAAATTGCCGACTGGTGGGGCGCCGGCAGTTTGCCGAATGCGCCGGTCGGGATTCGCGCGACCAACGGAGCCGGCAACTCCGTGGGCGTCTATCTTTTCCGGTTGGGCGCACTGGATACCGCCAAGCCGGTTGCTGCGTTGGAAATGATTTCCGAAAACACCGGTTGTACTCCTGTTTTGCTGGCGGCGACCAGCGTACGGTCCGCCCCGGAAACGTCCCTTAGGGTGGATGCGGAAGTGCAGAAACGGAGTTCCAAATTAACGGAAAGCAAACCGGGGAAAGACTATCTTCCCTGCCGGATCGCGTGGAACACTGCCCCGGAAAACGATTCGGCGTTAAACGTCAGTTGCCTCAACCACCGACCGGCGGGCAAATACGGCTTTCTAAAACAACACGGCGAAAATTTCGAGTTTGAAAAACGTCCCGGAGTCCCGGTGCGTTTCTGGGGGACCAACTTTGCGATCTGGGGAGCGTATCCCGACAAGGAACTTGCGCCCAAACTGGCGGCCGGCATGGCCGCTCAAGGCGTAAATATTGTCCGCATCCATCTTTATGCCAATCGCGGGGGACAATTATGCAATACCGACGGCTCTCTCGGTGAAACCAACTTGGATAAAATGTTTTACCTGATTTCGGAATTGAAAAAACAGGGCATCTATATCTACATGGACATCAATGACGGCATGATGTATGACCGTCTGTTGAAACGTCCCAGCACCTTCGTGCCCGAAGAACACTTGAAGGCATGCAGCGTTTTTGATCCTGAACTGCGGAGCGCGGTCATTCGCCTGGCCGAATTGCTGTTTCTGCGTAAAAATCCCTATACAGGCTTGGCGATGCTGGACGATCCCGCCATAGCGATGTTCGAATGCATCAATGAATACAGCACGTTTACCACGTGGGGAAGCGCCTGGCCGGATAAGGAAAAACGGCCACGGTACCGGCAAGAAATTGAAGACTTGTGGAGCGTTTTCCTCCGGGAAAACAAATTGCCAGAGCGCCCGCTTCCGCAAATGATGAACGGCTGCGCGGCTGACCGGAAGTTTGCCCAAAAAATCGATTCCGAGTATTTGAATGCCATAATCTCCTTTATGCGCAATCATGGCTTGAAGGTGCCCATTTCCGGAACGAACATCAATTGGCAGCTTGCCCAGATCAAAACACAACAGAAGGCCGGAGTCGATTTCTTCGGAGAACATTATTATTGGGCGCATCCAAATTTTTCCACGACCCCGTTGACGTATGCCGACGGCGCCTGCGCCGGCGTTCCGGTCTGGCAGATGCCGTATCACGGAGACTTGGCCCGGTGTGCGGTGGCCGGATATCCGGCAGTGATCGGCGAATGGAACAACTGCTTTCCCAACCGGATGCGCGCGGATGGGATTCCGCTGATGGCGGCATATGCGTCCTACCAGAATTACGATGCGCTGATCTTCTACGGGGCCACCGGGTCCTGCGACTCCGGGGAATGGACCCGGTTCCGCGACAATCCGATCATCATGGTTCATTCCCAGCAGACCGACCCGTCCACGTGGGGACTCTCGCAACTCGGCGCATTGATTTTTCGGCGCGGCGATGTAACTCCTGCAAAGCAGATGCTGGAAATTCAGGTTCCAGAAAATCTCCTTTATGAAGAACCACGCAATGTATCGGCAATGGGATTCTTGTTCCAATACGGTCGGCTCCGGCTCAAGTTTGCCGAGAAGGGCAATCAGCTTTTTGAAATAGCCAATCAGTTCCGCTCGGCGGAAGATCGTTACAACGCGGTCAAAAAATCACTGCCGGGCGTATTGAAAGGCGGCCGGAATCTGGCCGTCAGCGATACCGAGGAACTTTTCCGTCAACCCGAACCGGCACTGTTCTGGATCGACACGCCGCGGTCCCGGTGCGTGACGGGGGAACTTTCTCGCTTGGATAGCGGACTCCATACGTTGAAAGGAGTGGACCTCGCCACTCCGCTCGCGTATGGAACGTTTGCCGTCACCTCTCTGGATGAAAACGCACCGATGGAAAAGGCCGACCGGCTGCTGGTCTTTGCGGTCGGGAATTCGATGAACGCCGGCCAAATTCTGCGTGGCGGCGCAATCATCAATAACGGCAAGGGACAGGTGCTCACCGAATCGTTTGCGGCATCGGTTTCCGTGGCTTCCGTGAAGCCCGGAACGGTGTATGCGTTGGATTCGATTTCCGGGGCACGGATCCGCGAACTGCCCTCCACCTTCTCCGACGGTAAAATTCATTTTGAATTGACCGGCAAAGACGGAACCATCTATTACGAAATCGTCAAGAAGGAAGAAAAGCGTCATGACTGAAAACCCATTGATTCCGATGGGAGCGGTCACCGGCAACCCATCCCGTGAATTCATCCGGAAGCGGCTGACCGAATATCGGGAGGCCGGAATCACCCAATACCTGATTTATCCGCGCAGCGGATGCGCGGTGAAATATCTTTCGGAGGAATGGTTCGCGCTTTGCCGGACCGTGCTTGAAGAAGCCCAAAAAAATCAGTTTACCGCGATCTGGATCTATGATGATTTCAACCTTCACTCATTGGCCGGTGGATCATTACGTGGACCACACGGTTTGCTATACGGTGGTGATGCGGGGCTTGCAACTGGCCGGGCTGACGACCGAAATCTTTTTCTTTGAAGAGGCGCATCAAACCATTGCCATATCCGGTGGCCGGGCAGAAAACGTTTTTTGATTCTTTGTAAAGGTTTTTTATGGATACTTTGCTGTTCAAACCCACGTCGCGTCCCTTTCCGGCGGAAGCATTGCCGGAAGCCGTTTACGACGACGATCCCCGTTTTGTCGAGCTCTGGCACGACGCCTGGCGCCTTGCCTGGAAACACGTCTACGAATCGGAACACATGCCATGTTCTCCCTATCTTGGCGAGGGGTGCGGTATAAACCGTATTTGGTTGTGGGATAGCTGTTTCATGACTTTGTTCACCCGTTATTCCAATTCGCTTTTTCCTGCCGGCAATACCCTCGACAATTTTTATCGGGTGATTTCCGGGGAATGTGATTCCCCGATTTTGGTGCATCACCCGGACAACCCACCGCTCTTCGCTTGGGCGGAACTCGAACTCTACCAGCAGACCGGCAACTTGAACCGTCTCGAGAAACTGATGTCAAGCGGGGTTCTAGAACAGCATTACCATTGGCTCGAACACACCGCCTCTCCCGGTGAATGTGTCGCTTGGGGCGCTATTCACGTCAACTGGAAACATTTGCCGGAAGGTTACATGTGGAGCGGCATGCCGTCTGGAATGGACAACACTCCGCGGGGCAGAGGGTATTACGATTCCATTATGTGGGTGGACGCGCTCGCGCAACAGGGGCTGTTTGCGCAGGGCATCGCCGAGTTGGCTCGGTTGACCGGACGCGAAGAACTCCGGGAAAAATTTCAGCGCGAATATGAAGCCAAGAAACAGTTGATGCAACGTTATTTCGATTCGCGCGACCAGTGTTTTTATGACCGGCGCATCCCTTGTCGTGTCGCGGGGGAAGCTTTTTTCTGCCGGGTGCTTACTCCGGTCTCGTTCTGGCCGCTGCTGGCCGGCATGGCAACGCCGGAACAGGCGCGCGCCATGGTGGAAACGCTGCTTGACCCGACGAAACTGGGCGGCCCGATTGCCTGTCCAAGCATTGCGCGTGACGATCCTCAGTTTGTTCCGTCCGGTGAATATTGGCGAGGCTCGGTCTGGGTGCCGGTCTTCTACATGACGATGAAAGCGTTGGAGCAATACGGTTTTTACGATCTGGCGGAAAAACTTTCCATTCAATTGTTAGACTGGATGAAACGCTGCTATGATGACGTTTCTCCGCATACGATTTGGGAGTGTTACAGTCCCACCGAACCCTTGCCGGCCGACAATAAATGGAAAAAAACGGTTCGTCCGGATTTTTGCGGTTGGTCCGCGCTCGGCCCGGTTTCGCTTTTTCTCGAAAATGTCATTGGGTTGTATAAGATGTCGGCGGTGGAACAAATCGTCCACTGGCGGTTGCCGGCATGTTGCAAGTTGCGCGGAGTGCGCAAACTCCAGTTGGGAGTCAACCGGATTTCTCTGCTTGCCGACTCCGATTCGGTTTCCGTCACCTCTTCTCAGCCGTTCATGCTTGTCCTCAATGGCAAGGAACACTATCTGCATGGCGGCCAGCAGATTCTCAAGCGTCCTCGTAGTATTTAATATCGTGAAGTTTGCACTTCTAGGTGTAAAAAGGTGCTTGGAACCATAGATTGTGTTGTGAACAAAACGAAAGACCATCCTAATCCGCCCGCCCGGACCCTGACCACCCAGGTGATCGCGGAGAAGTCGGGGGTCAACCAAAGCACCGTGTCGCGGGTGCTCTCCGGCGACCCCCGGATCACCGAGGCAACGGCCCGCAAGGTGCGCCGGGTGTGCCGGGAGCTGGGCTATGTGCGGAACCACCTGGCGCGTGGGTTCCGCGCCAAGAAATCGTACACGGTAGGATTGCACATCCCCTTCACGGCCGAAACCGTGTTCAGTGATCCGTTCATTCCCGCCTTCCTGCACGGCATCCGGGTGGCGGCGGCGGCGCGCAACTACGGTATCCTGCTGTCGTATGTGGCGCCGGACGAACCGGTGGTCAACTTCGCCAATATCGTCAAGGGGCGGCGCGCGGACGGCCTGATCCTGGCCTCCCTGCACGAAGGCGATGAACGGATCGAACTGCTCCGCAAGGAAGGCATCCCCGCCGTGATCGGCAAGTGCGGCGAGGTGCTGGCGGACAACCTGGCCTGCGTCGACATCGACAACCACCACAGCGGCTATCAGGCCGCCCGGTTTGTTTTGATCCGGGGCTGCCGCAAGCTGGTGCTGCTGGTTGGCAACCAAGGCACCCTGGTGGACCGGGACTTCCGCGCCGGGGTCGAGGCGGCCTGTGCGGCCGGCGGGCTGGCCTCCCGCGACCTGCGCGTCTGCGAGGTGCCGGACCAGGTCGCCGCCGGCCGCGACCAAATGAAGGCGATTCTCGCCGCCGGCGATTCGCCGGATGCCGTGGTGGTGCAGATGACCATGCCGACCCTGGGGGTATTGCGCGCCCTGGAAAGTGCGGGGGACAAGATCCTGGTGGTGGGGATGGGGTCGCCGTTGCTGTCCCAGCTTTATCCGGGCGTGCCGTACGTGGTCCAGCCGGCCGAGGAACTGGGGCGTGAAGCGTTCCAAGCCCTCTATCAGATCATGACGGGTAAGGGGCGGCCGACCGACAAGTTCCTTTACAACCATATCGTGGATGAAAAAGGCTGGACCTTCCAGGAATGTCCGGGACGGTGAAGGATGCATTTGTGAAGGATTTGGGGTCGTGTCTACACTTTTGACCTAACTTTACCTGTTTTTCAATAATGCGAGGTTCCCCTTTTTGAACGCATTGGTCATGAGGCAGAAGCAAAAGGGGGCAAAGGAATTACTGCACTTCCCTGACAGGTGCTGACTTGATCGGACACTCCCGCAGCCAGGAACGATGCTGCGTTTCCGGCCTTGCTATCCTTCTGCCCAACGCATCTCTCCATGCCGGGGAGCTTGCGGCCGCGGTCATGGGGGATTAGGGCGGTGCCAGCGCCAGGGCGGACCGACACGCAGGCAGGATTGCCTGCTTGACGTTCTTTACAAGCACGATTGCCTGTTTCACACTCTCCCCGTGGGGGCAAGTGAACGCTCTCAGGCACAAGGCGTCTCTCCGTGATACATTGCCCCCCATCACCGGTGGAGGCGATGATGCGCCAGTCATTCGATTATGAGACGGCTTATGACGTGGTGGTCTGCGGCGGCGGCATGGCCGGGGTGGCGGCGGCGCTGGCCGCCGCCCGGCACGGCCGCAAAACGTGCCTGCTGGAGAAGACCGTGTTTCCCGGGGGGCTGGCTACTGCCGGCAACGTGCTCATTTACCTGCCGCTCAGCGACCGGCGCGGCCGCCAAGTCACCTTCGGCCTCGCCGAGGAACTGTTGAAGGCCAGCATCGCCTATGGCCCCGGCGAAGTCCATGTCATCAACGACTACGCGCAGGGTCACCAGAGCGTTTTCAACCCGGCGTCGTTCATCCTCGCGCTCGATGAATTGCTGCTGGCGGCCGGCGTGGAGGTCTGGTTCGACAGCCTGGTCTGCGGTGTGCAAACCGTCCGGGGGGCCATCACGGGCGTCACGGTCGAGAACAAGAGCGGCCGCGGGCTGGTCAGGGGCAAAACTTTTGTCGATGCCACCGGCGACGCCGACCTGGCCTTCCGGGCCGGCGCGCCCTGTGCCGTCCAGGAAAATTTCATGACGATCTGGGCCGCTGGCGCCTCGCCCGAACAGGCAACCGCCCTGCTCTCGGCGGACGGGGTGTCCGCCCGCCAGTTGCTCGTCGCCTGCGGCGCCTGGGACGACGGTTCCAACGCGCCGGCGGGCATGCGCCGGTTCTCCGGCGTCGATGCCAAGGACGTGTCGGAGTTCATCCTGACCGGACGCCGCTTATTGCGGGAGAAATACCGCGTGGAACAGGCCCAACTTGGCCCTAATGGACGCTGCAAGGTGTTCCCGGTGGCGTTGCCGGCGATGGCGAATTTCCGCACCACCCGCCGGATCGAGGCCGTGCAGGTCGTCGGTTCCGGCGCGGCATTCCAGCACGTTGAGGATTGCGTCGGGCTGGTTGCGGAATGGAAGCGGGGCGAAGAGATCTGGGAGCTGCCCTACCGGGCGCTGCTGCCGCGGAACGTGCGGAACCTGCTGGCCGCCGGCCGCTGCATCGGCGCACGGGACGCCGCCTGGTCGGTCTTCCGCGTGATCCAGGCGGCGGCGATGAGCGGCGAGGTCGCCGGGCTGGCAGCCGCCCTGGCGGCGGAACGCGGCCTGCCGCCGGACCGCCTGCCCGTCCACGAGTTGCAGGCCGAGCTTCGCCGGCGCCGGTTTCTCCTGGACGTCCGCGAATTCGGGATGCCGGACGCCTAATCCCCAGTAAAGCTTAAATCTTCACCACGAAGGACGCGAAGTTTGATTGAAGCGCTTCAATGGCAACATGAGCGCCCAAAACACCGCTTCGCTTTATCTTCGTGCCAAAACTAACACGTTCGCACCGAACGCAATGCATGAGGATTGTGGAAATGCACATCACACTGTACATCGGTGTACTGATTGGAGGTGCCTGTCGTGCGCACGGTCAATTTCACGGCGTTCAGAAACGATGCTTCGGACATGATGACCGCGGTTGAACAGGGGGAAACCTTGGTGGTGGTGCGCCATGGCCGGCCGATTGCCGAGATAACGCCCGTGCCGGCCCAGCGGCCATCCTGGAAACGGCCCGCCTTGCGGTTGTCCAGCAAGGGGGCGGGGTTGACGGCCGCCATCCTTGAGGAGCGGGAGCATGAAACTGTGTCGCCTGCGCCCTGGCGTGGGAGGCGGATACGTTTGCATCCTCGGATCTCCGGCAGGTCACCGCGGCAAAGGCGGCGGGGCTGAGAACGGAATCCGTCTGAGGCAAAAAGCGGCAAAGGAATTGCCCCACTCCCAAAGCCGTTGCTGACTTGGCCGGACACTCCCGCAGCCAGGAACGGCGCTTCGTTTCCGGCCTTGCTATCCTTCTGCCCAACGCCTCTCTCCATGCCGGAGTGCTTTCGTCTGTCGTCAATGCCCTGGCCCGGGGGGCGTGTCGGTGCTTCAGACCCAACGCTTGAGGACAAAATTCCTGCCAGGAAACGTGTATGTATGGCGGTGTATTTTTTAATTTTCCATAAAAACGATAGCGGGCACCATGGCCGATTTACTTGGAAAATACCAGTATTGTCGACATAAATCCGCTGTGGTCGCTCAATTTCCTCGCTTTTCCCCCAACATCGACCGTCCCCTGGATGGGAACGGTTTCAAGGACTTTGAACCCGTAGCCGGGATTTTCCTGACCCCAGATATGGTCGATGGCGGAATCGATGGCCATGAGCCTGAGAAGCTTTGCATCCTGCACAAACGCCGTGTTTGGGATTGAGCCGATTCTCGAATTGAAGTCGCCCGTGCATATCGCGGGAGAAGTTTTTGTTGAAGTTTCATTGATGAACACGGCACATTCCTTGAGATTGCTTAGAATGACATTTTGGTATTCGTCATTGCCATAGCCGGCATGTACATGGGTGTTGAAAAAGTCGAGATATCCTTTGTTACCGGGCAATTTCACCCTCACAAGGCCGATCCCCTTGCCAGCCCACCAATCACCGTGCCAGACCTTGTAGAACTTTCCCTTTGCGGAAAAACGACGAAAAAAAGCCTCTTCGATCTGGAATCGGCTGACGACAAGAAGTCCGCTGCCCATGAAACCGCTCCGGAAATATTGTGAATGGACAAGCCCAGCCGCTTTGAGCTGGTCCAGGAGGATTTTTCTATCGCCGTCATAGAACGCCTCCTGAAATCCAATTATATCCGGTTTAAGCTCGACAAGCTTCCGACCGATGGCCTGCATGCGCTCCGCCCTCGATGTTCCCATGGGAAAAAGATCCCAAATGTTGAACGTAACCACTTTGATCGTTATGGATCCCGATAAAGGGGGAGGCGGCTCAACCAGCATCCTACTTTTCGAAAGATCGATTTCCGAAGGTATCCTGAAATTTTTGGCCACGCATCCCAGCACAATGAAAACTGCAAAGACAATGGATGCCGATAGGCATAAAATCACGGGTTTCGTATTTTTCTTCATAGTCAACCTTTTTGTTTTTAACGCCTTTCCAGCCAGTAGCCAGTGTCGCATGTGGCTACTAGCTGACGAAGTCTGTTTTCATTATCAATTTTTTGAATCTGTCATTTTTACATAGTGATACACTGTTGCCATGACAGCGCCAATACACTCAGGTTCAATGTTTGAAACGATGTCGCGCGAAGTATGGTAGGCCACCGAATTTTTTAAGCTGGTCTGCATGGCTATCAGGCAGACTGCCTCGCATCCGCCCAAGGCGAATTCAGCGGCGTCTGTAGCACCGCCGCCCAATGGCATGGGTGACAACTTTAAAGTGTATCCAAGCTTTTCGGTTATTGCTTTAGTCTCTGCCGCCATTGCCTTTGATGTTTTGACAAGGCCATTCAAATCGCTGGTCAGAAGTGTCAAATCATGGAGACTATATATGCTGTCCATATTAAAATTGCACGTTGGAATAGCCCTTAGGTCCTTCTTGTGTCGCCTGACAAACGCCTTTGAACCGCGCAATCCCGCTTCCTCCCCGTCGAAACTGACAAACCATAACCTCGTTTTTTCGAGAGGATTTCCATCCGTTTTTTCCCTGGAGAAGACTTCCGCCAGCTCGACGAGCATGGATGATGCAATGAGATCGTCGCCAGCCCCCGGAGATGCCTTTCTTCCCTTGAAAAAATAGAAAGGGATAACAACGGCGGTAAAACAGAAGAAAACAAAAATACAGACACCACGAAGACTTTTATTCATTTCAAGCTCTGGAATAAGTAGCGACGCAACCTCGTAACAGGATAAAATCAGGGCAGCTGCATATACGGTTATGCCTGATAGCGTAAGAAGCAAGTATATTCTTGAATTTATCTGGAGAAAATTAAATATCCACGCGCTGTCATGGTGGCCAGAAATGACGATCTGTTTTTTTGCCTCATTTCCGTTTTTCGGCTCTAATATTCCTACGACATTACACCCTAACTTCTTTCTGAACAGGAAATCGAAGCATGTCCCGTACACCATAAATTGTACCATAAAAAAAATAGTTCCTGCACAGAACAGTGCCAATGCGGAAAATGTCCATGCATTTCCCCAGTACAGAAATAAAATGCCTACGGGATAGGTCGCCACAATAACTTTAAAAAACGAAAGAAACGAATCGGGATGCTGCCAGAAAGATTCAATCTTTGTCGAATCGCAGTGGATGGCCAGCTTTCTACATATATCTTTAGCGGAATCCCGACATGCTTTTGTTCCGGACGGACGTGGACCATGCTTGTCTATCAGTTCCTGTGTATAGTCAAGGCTTGATCTAATATTGGCGTCGCATATCGGCTTCATGCTTCTACATTACTCCGTCAACCATCCGTGGCCAACAAGTAATATAATTTACTACGGCACTAGGCAAATGGGATACCCGGACGCTGCCGGCGCCAGGGCGGGCCGGCGCGCAGGCAGGATTGCCTGTTTGACGTTCTTTACAGGCACGATTGCCTGTTTCACACTCTCCCCGTGGGGGCAAGTGAACGCTCTCAGGCACAAGGCGTCTCTCCGTGATACATTGCCCCCATCACCAGTGGAGGTGATGATGCGCCAGCCATTCGATTATGAGACGGCTTATGACGTGGTGGTCTGCGGCGGCGGCATCGCCAGGCTGGCGGCCGCCCTGGCGGCGGAACGCGGCCTGCCGCCGGACCGCCTGCCCGTCCCGGAGCTGCAGGCCGAGCTCCGCCGGCGCCGCTTCCTCCTGGACGTCCGCGAACTAGGGTTTCCTGTAGGCACGGGCGTGTCGCCCGTGGAGAGGCGTGCCGTGGCAGACGAGGACGAGGAATGCCCTGCCTTTCGTGAGCTGAATTGGTTATCAGTGACCTCCCGGCGGGCGACCAGCCCTTTGTCATACTGTAGTTTGGCGGAAACCCTGCCCGCTCGCCGATGCCGTACTCCGAAGACAGCCTGCCGGCTGGATGATCCTGAGGCGGCGGCCTCCCCCGGAGTGCCGGCGGCTTCGACGCCGCCCTGGTATGAATGACCGCTTACTTGCGTGCGCGGCTCGGATGGCAGGGTTTTGGGGAGCGGCCGTCGCAGCCGGCCGATAGGAGGGCGGCGTGGGGACCCGCCGTCACTCCGGGGGCGCCTGCCGGCGCCGGAAACAAAACTGTTGAGCTATACCAAACTCCAGTCACAGGCAGGATGCCGGTTTCACGCGGGGTTGACAGCGAAACGGGTTGGGCTATGTTCGCTTTCTAAACGGTTTAGGCGATCTTTTTCCGGCGCACCATGGGCACGCGTTCCGCATCCTCCCTGTCCACCATTGCCGCTACGCTGGGCGTCAGCAAGGCGGCGGTGTCGCTGGCGCTGGGCGGCAAGGCGCGGGCGGGCGGCCTCAGCCGGGCGCTGGAGGCGAAGATCCTCGCCCACTGCCGGCGGATCCACTACCTGCCCAACATCCACGCCCGGCGGCTGGGCAGCCGGCTGGCGGGGAATGTCGGCTTCCTGCTGGAGGAGACGGTCAACATCGGGCATGTCTCGCCCTTTGACGAGCATTGCATGTCGCTGATCGTCGGCGGCATCGGCGCCGCCGCGGACCGGGCCGGCTTCCGCTTTTCCATGCAGTTCTTCCGGCCGGGCATGGCGGAGGCCAAGGTCTTCGACTGGTTCCGGACCCGCGAGATCGACGGCCTGATCTATTACGGCTTCGCCATGCCGCCCCGCTGGCTGGCACGCTTCCGCCGGGAGCGCCGGCAGGTGGTCGGCATCGGCATCGACCCGGCCCTGGGGCTGCCGACGGTCAACATTGACAATTTTGCCGCTGCCCAAGCGCTCACGGAACAGGTGGTGCGGCGGGGGTGCCGTCGCTTCTTCTACCTCGGGGGGCGTCCGGAAAGCTATCCCGGCGCCCAGCGGTACTTGGGGTTTCGTGCGGCTTTGGCGAAACACGGCATCCGCTTTTTCAAGCGTGATTTTGCCGTGGGCGGCTTCAGTGAGAAGACCGCCTACGCACTGATCCGCAAACGGCTGGGGGCGGGGCCGTTCACAAATGATGCGATTATCTGCGCCAACGACGAGATGGCGGTCGGCGCGATCCTGGCGTTGCGGGAGGCGGGAATCGCGGTCCCCGGCCGGGTCGCGGTGGCCGGCGCGGACAACAGCCGGATCGGTTCGTACGTCACCCCGGCGCTGACCACCTTCGACAACCTGCCCTTCGAACAGGGGCGCGAGGCGTTCAACCTGCTGCACGGCCTGATCCGCGGCGATCCGGTGCCGGCGGCCGTCACCCTGCAAAGTTCATTGTGCCTTCGGGAATCGGCGTGAGACGTGACGCGTAAAACGTGAAACATGAGGCGTAATTTAAGGAATACGGAATCGATTGCAATCGATCACGGCCGATTGCGGCCGATTGCAATCGACAATTTAACCTTCCCTGTCACGTTTTACGGTTCACGCATCACGAGTCACGTTTCACGCAATCACCCATCGTCACCAGGAAAGAGAAAGGTTCAATCATGGCCTCCCCCCGTCTCACCAGTTCCCCCTGGGGTTTCCGTTTCACGCCGCTGGCGGACCAGTGCCGGTGTCTGCGCGATCTCGGCATGCACCACATCTGCGGCCAGTTTTTCGCGGAGATGGCCGGCATGCTGCCGCCGGACGCGCCGGAGGCCGCGCTGGCCACGGCCCGGGACGAGGTCCGCCGGCACGGGCTGCGTTATGCCAGCTTCAATGCCACGGGCGATTTCATGGTCGAGCCCGCCAAGGTCGCCGGCGAGGTGGCGGCGTGCTGCCACCAGATCGACCGGGCCGCCCTGTTCCAGCCAGAGGTGATCATCGTCTTTGCCGGCTGGCAGGAACGCCGGGACGAGGCGGTGTACGGCCAGGTGGCCGCCAGCCTGAAACAGGTGGCGCGGCACGCGGCCCGTCACGGCCTGACCGTGGCGTTGGAAAACCACGGCGGCCTGACCGCCACGGTCGAACAGGTCAACCGCATCATTGGCGCGGTGGGTGAACCCAACCTTGGCTTCAACTACGATCCCGCCAATTTCGCCATGTACGGCCAGGACCCGCTGGACGCCCTGCGGCGCCTGGAGGTGCCCGTCGTCTTCACCCACCTGAAGAGCCTGCGCTCGGTCAACGGCAAAAAGGAATATTGCCGGCTCCGCGACGGGGAGATCGACTATCTGCCCATCCTCAAGTTGCTGGCGAAGACATACACCGGCTTTTACGCGCTGGAATACGAAGAAGCCAAGGACGTTGAAGCCGGCACCCGCGACGACTGCGAGACCCTGGCCCGCTGGTGGGCGGAGATCCGGAAGTAAATGCCAAAAAACTTCACCACGAAGACACGAAGAGCACGAAGCCCGAACAAAGAAGGATCTCTCGCAAAGAACGCCAAGAATGCAGAAAAAGTAACGAAGTTTTTCCAAAACCGGGAGCCGCCCGGCCTCGGGCGGACGAACCCGCCATCCTCGGAGACATGCTTCATTGGTTTGGCGGATGGTGGCCCAATAAAAAAGGGCGGAACTGGTGTGACGCCGTCGCTGTCCGCCCGAGGCCGGGCGGCTCCCGGTATTCGAAATAACGCCGACAATAAAAAGCGGCAAAGGAATTGCCGCACTCCAAGAACGGTGTCACGTTGATCGGGACTTTTGAAAGCGGCTCAACCGAACAAAGTAGAATTAGTCACGCATCACGTTTTCACGTTTCAATAGGGTTGTCACTTATCAAAGGAGCATCTTCCATGTACACCACCACCCAGGCGATTGTGATTGAGAAGCCGCGGCACGCCGTGGTCAAGGAAATTCCACT
>Ga0265297_10003490_pt1 | contig 28263 bp, 30 predicted proteins | sample Munlanlwell13791_FD_192502 | JGI IMG/M metagenome (GOLD analysis project Ga0265297, IMG submission 192502) | Leachate microbial communities from a municipal landfill in Southern Ontario, Canada - Leachate well 137-91 | ecosystem: Engineered > Solid waste > Landfill > Unclassified | place...
CGTCAAGTGCAAAAATTTTTTTTGCTTTTTCGAAAATTTGCCGGGTTTTTTCAAAATAAGAACGTAAATCTTGCGAATTTTTCAGCAATGGCCCCATAGTCATTAAGCCCATTGGTTTTATGGTTTTTAACTTTAATACATCCTCCATAAAAGCATTGAAATCTTCCGGTAAAATTCCGGCTTTTTGATACTCAGCGGCGCAATTTATCTCAATCAGTACCGGCATGATTTTCTGTACTTTTCTACACTCTTTATTTATTGTCGCCGCCAAATCCAGCGAATCAAGGCTTTCCATCATATCAAAAATTTTTACTGCGTCTTTAACTTTATTTCTTTGTAAATGCCCTATTAAGTGCCATTTAACTTTGCTGCCGATTACAGCATATTTCTCACCTGCTTCTTTGACATAATTTTCGCCAATTATCGTAGCACCGGCAGAAATTACTTCCTGGATTTCTGCAATTGTTCTCGCTTTAGTAGCAACCACCAATTCTACATTTGTTGTGATTTCGTTTCTAATTTTTATGAAATTTTCTTTAATCATACGGCTTTATCGCAAATAAAATACACCTTACGGTTATACATTTTTTTGATTATAAGCCCCAAATTCAGCATCTTTTCAATCTGCTTAGCCAAAACATTTTTTTCCAAGCCTACGGATTTTTCTAAATCCCTCATTGTTGCCGGCCTTATGTTTAAATATTTTGCAATATCTTCCTGCGCACTTTCCGAAAATTTCTTTTGCGCAGTTTTGTAAAAAGAAGACACAATCTCACATTTTTTGCCGATTATTTTTTTTATCGCTTTAACTCTTTTATAGTCAGGTAGAGCTATATTAACTCCTGCCGGCCTTATCGGTAAATTGAGTTGAACTTTATCCGGTTTAATTTTAGCGACAAGCTTTTTAAACCTCGCGGCCTCTGCCAATGAATCGTTGATGCCGCCCAAAAGCATTATTTCAAGCCAGATTTTTCCTTTAAATTCTTTTCTTAAATTAATCAAACCATCGACCACCTTTTTAAGTGTTATTTGTTTATGCGGCTTATCAATGCGTGAAAAACTTTTATTTGTTGCAGCATCAAGGGAAGGTATTATTAAATCTGCCCCACTCAATTCATTTCTAACTTCTTTTTTATACAAAAGGGAAGAATTAGTTATGACGCAAACGCGGTATTCGTTGTTCGTCGTTTCCTTGATAGTATCTATTATCTTATCAAGCCTTTTATGCAATGTCGGCTCTCCTGAGCCGGATATTGATATATAATCAATTTTTGGGTTATTGTTTATTATTTTTGTAAGTTCTTTTTTAAATTCAATCAGGTCAACGTAAAAAAACCTTTTTACGGTCTTTTTAGTAGTTTTCCTCAATTGGCAGTATATACAATCAAGCGTACAGAACTTTTTCGGCGTCAAATTAACGCCCAGGGAAAAACCTAACCGTCTGGATGGAACAGGGCCGTAAAAATAACTCATATTTTTTACGCTAATTATCGCGAATCCCCGCCTACCAGCGGGCAGGTAACGCAAATGGCCGCGAATAACCTTATTCGCCTTGTTTTCCATTCGCGTGTATTCGCGTTTATACCTTAATAAAACTATCAAGATTTAAATTCGCGAATATTCGCGTTAGTGATATTATAGACAAAATGCTGAACCCGACAAGGATTTTATCGTTTCGTTGAATAGATTGATTTTTCAGTAAAAAGTGCTATCTTTATCTTAATAGATTGTCCTATCGCGTTGGGTGAATCCAGTTGCTGATTTTTATATTAGCTATAAATATATGAAAACCAAAATTTATCTATTTTCTTTATTCATCTTCATATCTCCGCTTGTTTCTCTTGCTGGGGGAACGGTCGATTTTAAGGAAGTGGAATTGGTAATCAATCAAAGACCAAAAATTGCAGATTTTCTTTATCCAACATTGGATTTTTATCACACTGCAATTGCCGAAGTACACGTTGGCCACGGCTCGGCTATGCCTGAGGAATATGTTGGTAAACGCTTTGGGCCCTATAAATTGTATGCAAAACCTAAAGGTTCCCAGGGGCCATTCATATTTCAGGTCATAATCAATACCAGATACGCAACAGAAGAAGATCAGATAAAAATGGATGAAAAAGTGATTCAAAAACCTATGGATAAGTTTCTTTCGGTCGAAATCACTGAATTAGAAAAACCTTTTGCACCATATGACAAATAATATTTCTAACAATTCATTCCAGCCGGCGGGATTAGCGGCTGATTTTTGTGTTAGATTAAAAAATTAAAGAAAGACAGGTAGAAAATGGCGCAATGTTATAATTGTAATAAGAATATAAGCCAATTGGCCTTCTGGAAAGGTTATTTCAAATACTTCAAGATAAATTGGTACCGTAGAATAGGAGCAATGTTTGACTGTCCCTATTGTAGTGTCCAATGTCGCTTAAGTTACCCTTCGGTCTGCATACACGCTACCACCATTATAATTATTGCTTTAATAATGTCAAAATTTATAGGCAAGTTGAATAAAAATATCGCTCCTACTTTAGTGATATCTTTTATTATACTTATCTGGATTTGGCATTTCATATGGTGGAATTTTTTTGCAAAGACAAGAGAACCAAATTATTGATGCCTTAAAAAGAAAGTTGATTTTTGTGTTAGATATATAAAATAAAAATTAATTATGATTTATGGCGTAGTCTTAACATTGTTAATATTATCTTTGGTGGCAGCCATTGCCTTATCGGCCATCGAAGGCACCAAGAAGGTAAAAGAAGTTTTTAATAGCCTGGCAAAGCAACATAAAGGTGCGGTTAAAAAATATTCATCCGATATAAGTATTCCGGGTAAAGTAAGGAAATCTCTCTTTATGGCGATCTTTCCCTACAAAGAAACTAATATTTATTGTTATCAAGACATTGTCGGTGGCGGAAAATATGGACAAACGTGGACAAGCGCATCCTTTTATTTAAAAAATTCTACAAGAATTTATTTGAAGATACTAAAAAATAATCCGGTTTTAAGTATTTCTTTAATGAGAAATAAAACTATTCAAAAAAGTGGTAATGCTCCATTTGATAAAGAATTCATAATTGAATGCAACGATAAGAAGTTTATGGCAGAATTACTTACTCATGATATCAAAAATGAACTTCTTGTAAATAAAAATATTGTTTCTCTTGGGCCAGCGATTGAAATTAAAGACAATTACTTTAAGGCTTTCTACACTGAAAAAGGCTTTGTAACCTTAGACAAATACAACAAGCTCATTGACCTTGCTCTGAGATTCTATGATAGATTAAAAGAATTAGAATATTTGTAATAATAAATATTGCCTAACAAATTAACTAACCGGAACAAACTCGCCATTTCTTGATTCTGTTGATGAATTCAGCCGTTATTTCCATAGTAAATGCAGGAAAAGGAGGAATAATGAAAAAAAGAAATCTGATTTCATTGATTATTTTACTTATAATTGGGCTGATTTTTTTCTTTGTCAATAATAAAACAGATAGAATTCAAAACCAAAAATTCATATCTGTTGATATCATTCAATTTCAATCAAATGCATACTATCAACAAGAATTTCCCAATGTTATACTTAAAACTATTCCTGATCCTGACCATGGCGTTATTTTAGAAGTTTCTGGAAAAGTAGCAAATGGTGAAACCCTCTTGAAGCTTAAAGAATATTTTAAAAACCGGGCATATAACGATATAGAAGAACATAAAAAACATGTTAAGAATCTTCCTATGTTTAAATCAGTGCCAATGCGTCTAGTCGATTATAAAGTCAAAGTTGAGTGATAACAAATTGAAAAAATCCAATAAGGTGCCCTTCGGGCTCAACTTTGTATTACTTCAAAAATAATCCAATAGCGATAGTAATTATAATTGCCGGAAGAAACAAAAAACCGAGTGGATGGCGTTATTTAAATTTTGTTTTAAGCTCTTTCAGGGCGGGTTTAAGATTATCTAAGTTGCGGCGGTTAGTAATCAGGGTATATTTTTCGGTATCGATAAAAAAAACATCCTCAAGGCCTACGACAAGGACATTTTTCTTTAAATTGTTTAGATATATAAGGTTATTACTTCCATTATGGATAAAAACCCTTCCTCTTTTTACATTGCCGGATTTATCCTTCGGCAATGACTCATATATTGCATGCCAAGTGCCGAAATCTTTCCAGAAAAAACTTGCCTTAACCAGCCTTGCGCTGGTAGTTTTTTCCATAATTGCCTTATCGAAAGGAGAATCTTCTATTTTTCCATATAGGCTACGCAAGGCGTTTTCGTAAGCATCTTTTTTAAAAATATCCATAAAATCATCGTAGTATGGATAATACTTTTTATATTCTTTATCAAGCGTGGAAAGGCAGGATATAAATATCCCGCTATTATAGAAAGAATTGCCTTTGCGTATGAGCTCTTCTGCTGCAGGGCGGGTTGGTTTTTCAACAAATTTTTTTATCGAAAAAACATCTTTTTCTATTTCCTCTTCTATCTGGATATATCCGAAATTAGGGGTAGGCGTATCAGGCTGTATTCCCAAAGTAGAAATCCATCCCTCTTTGGCAACATTGATGGTTTTTTTAAGCGCGTCATAAAATTCCTTTTTTTCTTTGATAAGATGGTCAACCGGAGAAATAATAAGGACTTTGTCTGGAGGAAATCTTTGCTTAAGATGATTAAGCGAAAACAATATCGCAGCAGCTGTATTTTTGCTTTCCGGCTCAAAAAAGATATTTTCTTTTTTTATCGATTTAAGCTTCAACAAAGCATCTTTTTCTTTTTCGTTTGCGATAAGAAAAATATTGTTGGAAGTGGTTATTTTGAGGAAACGCTTTATGGTAAGCTCTAAAGGGGAAAAACCAAAGATATCCAGAAAATTTTTGCTTTTACACTCGCAAAGCGGCCAAAGCCGTAAAGAACGGCCTCCGCAAAGTATCAAGATTATCGGTTTATCCTGCATTTATGCCTTATCTATCAATTTGCCAATTCGACAAGCCTTTTAGAAAAATATCCTCCAGTATACCCATCTATGATAGCAGTTAATTCTCCTAACCTCAAGTCTTTTTGACAAAGCTCTTCTTCGCTGAGATTGTTGCAAATAACTTCTTTTTTAAGCCTCAATCTTTCAAAGTATACCCTATTTATCTCATCAAGTATATCCAAACGTAATTGCGTATTAAGCCTGCTTCTTGTATCTATATCGTCCTCGTAACTATTCCAGACAAGATCCCCCACATCCCAGGAAAAAGATATACCCCAATCGCGCGGGCCCACCTGAACACGGTCATACGTAGCGCCTAAAGCGGTAGTTATAGTTTTATCGTAATCCAGTTTTATGGTTGGAAATAGAGCTCTCACTTTCAAAGCGTTCCTCCATCTTCTTATTTTACTGGGATCTGTCTCGTTGTAACGTAATGCTGCCTGCTGGACTTCATGTATCGAAGGCTCCTTAGCGAGAATTTCCTGCAAATTTTTTGTATTCGAAGGAGGGCTGAAGTATGCACTCTTGAATAAACCCCTGGGGGTGGCTAGATAAATCTCTCCTTCACTTGAGAATACTGCCCAGAATATTTCATTGGAATAAAGCCCTTCGGAAATTTTTCTTGCACAATCTTTTTTTAGGTCTATCTTAAAAAAGCCTTTCGAAGAACCAAGATATAAAGAATTTTTTTCTAAACTTGTTTGGGCTACAGAATAAATAATGATGTTGTTTATTCCATCCGCATAAAACTTATTCCAAGTGCTACCTTTATCTTTTGATAAGAATAATCCTTTATTAGTGCCGAGCCAAAGTTTATTTTTATCGAAAATATCTATCTTTATAATATTTGGCACTATCCCGCTTTCTTCTTCCCCTGCTGTTTCTTTTTCCCTTATTACAAATAGCCTCTCAAGATTATTTTTATCTTTCAGCAGATACACTCCTTTATTGGTGGCCATATATAAACCATTATCTGCCGGTTCAAGATAATATACAGAAACCCCATCGGACAGACCTCCGATTTTCTGCCATTTTAAAATACCTTCTGAAATAAAATATAACCCTGCAGTTGTCCCCATATATATTTCGCCTTTATATTTTGCTATACTTAAAACCGATTCTTCTTCCGGTGCCGAGAATATCATTTCTTGCCTATCGCCAATTCGATAAACGTGCCGAGATGCAGTCACATAACAGATATCGGGGACGTAAGAATCAAAAACAATATCAGTTAATTCTTCATCTTTAAATACGTATATTTTTTCGAAATTTTTTCCGTGGTCTTTGCTTTTAAAAAGCGAGTTAGCGGAGCCGACGTAAATGAGGTTTTCGTCAAGCGGCGAGATGGCGATTCTTTTTATATGCGCGTCATCTATTGTTTCAACGCTTACGAAAATTGCAAAGGCGCTTGAGACGGGTATTATTAAAAAGCAGAATAGAAGTGCCTTTTTTCTGCAAATGCTTTTTAAGTTTCTCATACTAAATTTATTATTTTAATCCGAAACTAAATCATTAAAAACAGTATAATTTTTTGTAACATAAATTTGATGATTTGTCAAATTATTTTTATTTTTGTCAAAATAACCCTTAAGCCTGATTTTCATGAAATCCTATTTTACGCTTTGGTTTTTCTTCAGCCAGCATAAGCTGACGGATAGCATCAAAAATAGCCTTTATCTCATTATCGTGTTTTTCAATTTTTCGCTCTAATTCGTTTAGCTTAACAGCAAGTTCTTTGTAGCCTGAAATGACTTCGCGAAGCTTTACAAACACACGCATAATTGCAATATTGACCTGTATTGCATGTTCGCTATTTAAAACACTGGAAAGCATTAGAATACCGTGTTCGGTAAAAACGTTTGGCGTTACCGTGGAATGTTTCAAGGCGCTGAACCGGTCACAATTTGTGACCAGTTCATTTTTTTCTTCATCCGTTAACCGAAACATGAAATCTGGCGGGAATCTTTTTGTATTCCGCTTAACTGCCTGATTTAATACCTTTGTTGAAACCTTATACAATTCAGCCAAATCTCTATCAAGCATCACTTTACGGCCGCGGATTAAATAGATTTTCCTCTCAACTGCTTCTTCAATAATTAGCATCTTATGCATAACCCCCCATATCTTAAAATCACAGATTGTGATTTTAAAGAGCTTGCACCAGGCAGAATTCGCCTAGCGCAAGCATTAGGCGAGTATTGAATCAATCACCCTGATACGCAGAAAGCACGGTTTTTCTAATAGTTTCAAGCACTTCTGGCGTTAAAGGAAAAACGTTATCGTACCACTTGCCATTTTTGCCTTTTTCCTGCGGCACTCCTACAAATAAGCCGTTTTTACCCTCAATAATTTTAAAACCCTTGACCACAAGCTGATCAGAAATTGAGATATCACACATTGCTTTTATCGCGCCGTTACCATCAAATTTGTGAAGCCTTGCAACTTTGAATTCTAACCCCATAGCAAACACCTCCTCAATGAGCGCACAACTTATGGCAGCTACGCCTGCCTCTGGCAGGCAGGGCGAACATAAGTTGTATGCGCGAATTGATACTGAGGACGCGATGAATAAGAGCGTCCGAAGTATCTTTAATAAACAAACCCTTTTCCCGTCAATCAAAAAAACTCATCAGTTGCTGTGTTTAGAAGCGCATTAGAATAGGTAGTATCTTGTAAAATGAGTTATCTATCCCCTTTACTTAATAGACGCGGCATCATGAAAAATTCTTTCAAAAATTTTTAATTTTTTAGATATGAGGATTTACCTGGGAGTGTAAATTAGATAAGCATAAATAAGGCGGGCTTTAAAAAATTATTTAACTTTTACAAATCGTGCTTGGAAAATCTGTCTTTCAGGCGGCGTGATATTTCGTCATCTTCATCATGAGAATGCTTCCGCCAGGAATCAAGCACCATGATAAGCGTACGGCCACTTTCGCTTTCGAACGCCCAGCGAAATCCGAGAATAAGCGCGCCAGCCAGAAATTGCATGAAATATTCATGAATGATAAAAGAAAGGATAAAAAATATGATTGTTGCTGCAAGAAATAAGTTCTTTTTCATTCTTCGTTTTCTGGCTGCCTTAGCTGCCTGAAGATTCTTATCAATACCAATAAGGTTTTTTGCCTTTTCGATTAAATTTTTAGGTAAAGACGGAAATTGTTCGTTACTTAGACTTTTAGCCTCTATTGCCAAGCTCAGCTGCGATAGGCAAAACCTGCATCCGCTAATATGCTCTTCTATAAGCATCAGCCCTTGTCCTGACAATTTATTCCCCATGTAATCCAATAGAGTTTCCTCTGAGGGGCAATTACTGTCCTTTTCCGGGCTGACGGAATTAAAACGTGCCGTTAGGTACTTTTTTAGTATATTTTCAATCTCTGTCATTTCCTTCTCCTCTTTAATAGACGATTGAACTTGGCATTTTCTTTCAACTCAAATAGATTGCCCGCTTATTCCATATTTACCCAGTTCTTTTTTGATTTTTTCTTTAGTCCTGGCAATTATGGTTGAGGCGGTATTAATGGGTATCCCCAGGATACCGGAAATTTCCTTATGTGTTTTTTCTTCAAGAAGATTCAAAGAAATAATGATTTTTTCCCGGTCAGAGAGGGTATTAATTATGTTTTCTAGAATGTTTATAGTTTCTCTATCGGATAAATTTTGCTCGCAATCCTTATTCTTCAATAATATAACATCTGCGATGAAACGCTGCTTGTTACGAAGCGTTCCCCGCATAAAATCAAAGGCTTTATTGGAAGCTATCATTGCCAACCAGCTGCAAATCAGCTTGGCATCTCTTAACTGAGTAAGCTTTTCGCCTTCAAGGATAGAAAGAAATACTTCCTGAAAAATATTCTGAACATCATCTTCGCTAAATGTAAAGCTGCTCGCCTTAAGCCGTTTTCTGATTGCCCAATAAATCAACCTGCTGTAACGCTCAACAAAGATATCCCACGCTTGTTTTTCCTTGTTTATACAGCGCCCTATAAGTTCTGTTTCATTCATCTTTGCTTATAAATTAAAAGGCCTGAGATTGAATAATGATATAGCGTTTACTATGGCTTCGAGTGAATACAAAACCGGTGAAGGCTGTCGAAGATGCAAGAAGAGTTGTTAATTTTTTAGGATAAGAACCGCAAAAATCATTTAATATCAATTATCGGCCAGCTGTTGGAAGTTGAGAAAAACAATACCGTAAAACTCAAGCAAAATAAACAGTGCCGAGGGAGAGAATCGAACTCCCCACGCATGGATTTTCAGTCCATCGCTCTACCGACTGAGCTACCTCGGCACTTGTGAAAAGCCCTTTACAGGGCTATGTTTTTATCAAAAATAAGCTATTTGCTATGTTCAAATTTTTTATTTAGACGAAACAATCTTAAAGCTAAATCCGCCTCAACGCTTGCGTAACGCTATTAAAAACGTAATGGCTAAATATTATTTATAATGTAGAGAATTATAGCATAGAGGCTTATTTAGGCAAGAGGATTTTAAGCTCCGGGACGGGTTATTCCTCCATATATTCTTTTGCAAAACTCTCGTAATCTTCAACGGCCCGGCAAGATTTATCTAACGTAAAACAGATGGATGGTTTAACTTCCCAGTAGTTTTTTCCATCTTCAGGTTTCCAGGAATATTCACCGTACTTTTTGCGGTTATAAACATCATACAGCAGCTTGTGAAAGCTTAAACGCCCGCCTTCTTCCATCTTGGCTGATTTTATATTTATAAAACATTTATTTAATTTACTGTTATAGTGATTTTGAAATCCGCAATTCTTAGGATTAAATCCATTTTCTTTAAAAAAATCGCTCGCCGCTAAAAAACACTTATTCTCTAATTCCATAATCTCGGTGGAAGATTTTGATACTGATTTAGCAGGAAACTCTTGGCTGCGAGGCAAAAATAACACAAAATAATAGGCGACCGAAAGGCTTATAATAAAAAATGACAGTAATACCCCGAGCTTAAACCAATTTTGTTTTGCCCAGATACTCATACTTAAGCCTCCTTTCGTCAAATTCTTAGAATATTTTGCTCTTATTCTTCTGGCTGCCCAAGAAATAAATCGAATGATAAGATACAAAAGATATAAAAATAATAATGTAAGCCCAAGCTTATGCAAAAATAAATATTTTACTACGTATGAATCATTTACGCCATCCGGTGGCAAACTAATACCATCCGGGATAACTACAAAAAGTTTACCGGAAAAAAAACTTTTGCTGGATTGCTCTGCTATAGCTATTGTTTTGTAATTTGGTGCTAACGTTATCAACAAAATCCCAGTTAAGAATACTAGGAATAGAATGCTTTCTCTCGTTATGCTTCTCTTTATTTTATAATTCATATAAACGGGATAAAGATAACCAGAGTTAGCTCGTAATTTTGGTAGTATCCTCTGAATCTTCTTTACAAATTGTTTTGTTTACGTAATTATGTATTTTTTTACTATCAGCAGAATTTATTTTAAAGAACTTTAAACCTACTGCAAAAGGATAATAGGCGTTATCTCTGCTATCCTGCCATATTATTTTTGCCTTGGCGATAATTGACTCTGCATAATCATCCAGTTTGAAATTTAAATTAAGGTTCATGCCCAAGTCAAGCCTTTGTAAGACATTTAGGCGCATACCCCCTTCGGAAATATCCTCACACCGGGAAGACATGCCCAAATGGCCTCCTGAAAGCCTAAAGCGCACGATTGCTGATTTATTTATTCTAAGATGCTGCCGTTGTTCTATCATCAATTTTTAATTTATCATATCCTTTTTTTATGTCAACTTATATAAAAAGATTGGCCATAGGAGCTAATTATTTTTCGCTTTTGTTTTCTTCTTTCATAAATTGCATTCTGTAACCCTCACGAAACTTCTTAATAGCTTCGTCGATTTCGCTCTTAGGCTTATTCTTAAGCTTCATTGAAGCTATAAATAAAGCATGGGTAACTGGTATGGATAAATTTTTCTCGTCATTATAGAACTCATCAATTATTAATGCAAGTTGTTCATAATTACCTATATAATAAATTTGCCTTGCGCGTTCGCCTTGCATAACTTCTGCTCCTTCGCAAATACCCTGGATAAGAACTTTACGCATTGTTCTTCCCTCTATATATCTGTTCAATAATATCCATTCCTTGCCGTCATAAGTGCTTTGCGCATAACTGCATAAATTTAGCATAACTACCAAACAGCCTAAAATAAATAGAATTTTTTTCATTTATTACCCCCTTTTATAGCGTTTAGTGTATAGCAGATAGCGTTTAGTAGGTCTCTCCACGCCCTACGCTAAACGCTATCTGCTAAATTATTAGCATCTGTGTCTTAAAAACAAAAAGCGGCTCATTTATATGAGCCGCTTTAAAGTCTAATAAATATCCATATCTTTGATAATGATACTACCTGCAAGATTTTTTTCAACAAAAATATGGATATAAGCTAAAAAATCAAATCTTGTTTTTTCCAACTCCTTCTCTGGAAAGATAATGCCGGTTATTTCCTTTAATCCATTCAATAGGGACCCAACCAGACATACCTTTATAGATTCCGCTGGTAATTACAACATGCGCCTTGCCTTTCAAAAGTTCTTCATCAAGCACAAGCACTCTGGTATCTTTTGTAACTCTTAACACATCATAAGATTCAAGTATTGCCGTAAATGCATTTTTGTCTCGCATCCTATAGGCGTATATCAAATCATCGCCTTTTCTTTCACTAAGAGCAACACCGAGGCTTTGCCAGGAATAAGGCCCGTGCATTGTAAGTTCCCTTCCAATTAATTCAGGATATTCGGCAAAAACCTCGCGAGACATACCGCAAGAAAATACCAACAAAAATATGACAAATATTGTTATCTTCATATAACACCTCCCCCGTATTATATGTTACGAAGGTTACCGTTAAGACACTTAGTTTATTGTAACCTTCGTAACTTAACCATTCCGTCATCGGCGGAATGGTTAACGTAATTTTCGTAACATCCGTAACTTTTTAGATATAACTACCTAAAAAATAACATATAATTGACAGTAAAACAAATTTGTTAATAGCAATTATGAAAACGTTTTCCCGGACGCATATATGATTTGTTTTAAATATTCTTTGAGGGTTAGAATGGTAACTCAGCTAGTTTTCCTGATAGGAAGTTATCTCTCCGTTTTTTACCTCCCACCGGATAATATGCCATGATTTTTCAACTTCTGCAGGAAAAACTTCAACCTGAGCGGTAGATAAAGGAAATATCAGCGCTAATTCTTTTACGAAAGAAAAGCTTGTTTTTTTAATCTCATTAAATGTTTCGTATTTTCCACTTGAATCTATTCTTATTGATATACTCCCATTATTACATTCGCCGTATATTTTAATAAAATGCTCTCCCCACTTCGCTGCTGCTGTTTCCAAAAACGGCATAATATCCCTATCGCAGTGTCCGGTTTCTACTATTGTATCGCCTATCGTTTTTTCTACTGCATAAGTAAAAAACCCTGGGATAAACATGATAAGTGCGAAAATAAGAATAGTTATGATTTTCATAGTTAGATTCATTTTAAAACAATACAAAGAAAAAGGCAATGTTTTTTAATTGCATTTACATATTAAAAAACGCTGACACTATTATAGTTAGCGTCAGCGTTTTTCCTCTCGACCTAAAATTAATTATTCAACTGGTATCAAAATTTTCTTACCCGCTTTAAGTTTGTTGGGGTTTTTAATAACATCCTTGTTTAATTCATAGATATATTTCCAGCGGTGCCCCTTACCTAACTCATGCTCTGCAATTTTCCAAAGTGTATCGCCTTTTTTTATCGTATACTCTCTTGTTGAAACTTTAACTTCACTCTCAACCGGCTCCTCAACCTCTTCGACAAATTTTCCTTCTTCTACTCGAGTTGCATCTGCCGGCATGCCTTCTCCGTTATAAGGAATCATAACCTCTTCTACCTCGGCAATCATAAATTGAGCATTCCTGTCTTTTTGCATCCCCGGCAGGTCTGTTACCGGGCTAACGGCATCAAGCTTTCCTCGGCTTACTATCTTAATACGCTCTTCTGGTATACCATTTTCAATCATGAAATTCTTAACTGAATACGCACGCTTACTTCCGAGCTTTAAATTGTAGCTTTCCGAGCCACGGGTATCGCAGTTACCGGTTATTAGAATATTCGTTTGCGGATTTTTGTTCAAAGTTTTTACAGCGCCTTCCAATATGGTTATAGCATCATCTCTTAAGATAGCGCTATCAAAATCAAAATACACTTTTACATTTTTGATTATTTTCTTAATGAGAAGCGATGGCCTTTTTTCCTGGGCCTGCGGCGGTGGGAGCTCTTCCTCCTTATAATCAAAAATTATCTTGTAGACATAAACATAACCACGATTTCCCCAGGGTGATGCCTGGCCGGGATTAGTTGGCCACCACCAGAAGCCTCCTGTTTTTTCATCTTTTACCGGATCAGGCTTCGCATCGCTCGGCCACCAGGTAAATTTTTCCTGAAGAAGCTTTAAATCTTCGTTTTTTTTCTCTTCGTTGGTTCCTGCAAAAGCCGGAACTATAAAGATTGAAAAAATAAAAATCGATAAGAATAAACTAGAACCTATAATGCTATTACGTAGCATTCTTCTCGATAAACTTTCAGCCTTCAAGTTTTCAGCTTTCAGGCTGACAAAGGAAATAACCGGTTTTTTATCCATAATTATTCTAAATATTTAAGCAATCTGGCCCAAGTTTGCTTACCAACGATTCCATCGGGCTTTAAATTATTTGCTTTTTGAAATTCTTTAATTGCCTCTTTGGTCTTTCTGCCTATTTTCCCGTCTATTGCACCAGAATAAAATCCCGCATTCTTCAAAGCAGTTTGAATTCTCTTTGGCGTAACCTTAGAAATGTCTACTTCCTGTGCATTTACTATTTCTTCTGATTCGGGTGTTTTTATCTTAGATAATCTTTCTTCCAAGTCGCGGACTTCTTCGTCTTTTTCCTGTAATTGCTTTTCGAGATCGGAAACTTTCGTTCGAAGCTCTTCTACTTCGCTACCTGTAGCAGTTTTCTTTGTTGTTGCGCACCCTGCCAAGGCCAAAATAATTACTACGGACAATAAAATCCTTGAAAACATTAAACACCTCCTCAATGGGCACATCATTTTTTCAAGCCCTGACCGCCGCTATGCGGGCGTGGCGCAGAAAAAATGATAGTGCGAATTGATACTGAGGACGCGATAAATAAGAGCGTCCGAAGTATCTTCTTTAATAGGCCATATCATTTTCCTTCTACGTATATTAGTTAAAAACGTTTATCCGCGGATATTTTCTTAAAAAATTACTGAAGATTACCACTCGTTGCAGATGGCGCGTCCTCTACTTTAGTCAAATAAACTCCAAGCTTTTCCCAAGTTCTTGCACCAACTTTTCCATCAACGGTTAAACCGTTTTGTGACTGAAATGCCTCAATGGCTTTTTTTGTTTTTGGGCCTATTTTGCCATCAATATTTCCTGTATATAGGCCTGCATTCTTTAGCGCTTTTTGGATGTCTTCTGCGGAAGGCTTTTCAGGAACAACTACTGTCTGAGCAGGCAACTGTTGCGTTAAAGCGTCTTTCGCAACTGCCCCTTCGGCTGGTTGCGCTTCCAACGTGCTGCCAGCTTCCGGCATAATCATTTCAGATTCCAAATCCGACTGAGGTTTTTCGGCCTTCTTAGCACAGGAAATAGAAAGTACCAGTATACATACCATTAAAAATACAATTTTTTTCATTTTTTTCTCCTTATGATTATTAGAATAACTTTCCATTGCATTATTCATATTATCTTACCATTATCGATTTTGCTGTATTTTGACCGTCGGAGTTAGTTTCGTAAACTATTACTACTTTGCTTTCGGGTTTTAAATCAGAAATAGCTAAACTGGAATCCTGACTCGTTATTAAGGTATCACTATCCACTGAAAGCATAACGTCGTTATAGCTTTCTCCAGTTTCGTCGCTAGAAAATCTCGCAACCACAGTTGAATCTAATATGTTTACAGAAAGTATCTTGCCTGAAGCTTCTTTTATAACGGGCTCGGTAATATTTTGTGAAAATGTAACAGGTAAATTCACAATTGCCGACGCCACCAAACATAAAATACATAAAGTAATCCTGTGTAACTTAATCATTCATTCACCTCCTCATAACTTTACAACAGTTACCTGGGTCCCCCATGGGGTTCTAACAGCAGGAATAAGTAAAAATTTTACAGAAAATTTATAGATTGTCAAGATTTTTGGCATATGTACGATATGCTGTTTTTATCTCTGAAAGGGTGTCGCTACCGAACTTCTCAAGGAAACTTTCGGTTATCGCTATAGCGCTCATACCTTCGGCAATAATCGCACAAGCGGCTATTGCACAGGTATCTGAACGCTCGACTATGGCTTTTTCCGCGCTCTTAGTAATTAAATTTACCGATTTAAGCGGCCTTCTTAAAGTTGCAATGGGTTTCATCGCTATTCTTAAAACAATCGGCTCTCCAGTTGAAATCCCACCCTCTATGCCTCCTGAATTATTGGTATTTCTATAAAAACCTTTAGCTTTAGAATAGTAAATTTCATCGTGAGACAAAGAACCGCGCATTTTAGCATATTCAAAACCAAGGCCGACTTCGACCCCTTTAACCGCCGGTATACTCATAAGATAATATGCAAGTTTACTATCAAGCCGCTTGTCAAAATGCATAAATGTACCAAGGCCACAGGGAACTCCTTCTATCCAGATTTCCGTAATCCCGCCCAAGCTGTCTTTCTCTGTTTGGGATTTTTCTATTTCCTTAATCATCAATTTTTCTTTTTTCTGGTCAATGCAATTAAGCTGCGATACTTTTGTTTTTGCTTTGATATCCGAAACGCTCTTTGGTTTTAATTCTGACAGAATAGTGCCTACGCCAGCTGTAAAACTTGCTATATCTATGTTAAAGTTTAAAAGAAATTGCTTGCAAACTGCACCTACGCATACTCTGGAAACAGTTTCCCGCGCGGAAGCTCTTTCAAGAATATTTCTGATATCGGATTCATTATATTTAAGCGCTCCGGATAAATCCGCATGGGCAGGCCTTGGTATGTAAAGAGGCGGGAATTCATCTTTGTTTTGGGAGAATATTTTTACATCCTTATTCTTAACCAGTATGGTTATGGGGCTTCCGAGGGTGATTTTATTACGCAGGCCCGATATAATTTCTACTTTATCATCTTCTAAAGACATTCTCTTGCCGCGGCCGACACCAGACATTCGCCTTTTTAATTCCTGATTTATAAAATCCTGCTCAATGCGTACGCCTTTGGGGAAACCTTCTATGATTGTACTTAAATATTCTCCGTGAGATTCTCCCGCAGTTAGTATTCTCATTGTACCTCCACTGTAGAGGCGGATATCCGTGGATCTATACGCGGATAAACGCTCATAGCTCGCTTGCGTAAATCCGCGTTGCTATCCGCGGGAATCCGCTTCTAGAAAACAATTCCTATAAATCTAACTATATGGTTTCCCCAAAAAAACATAGCAACAGATGCAAGGGATAAATAAGGTAAATACGGTATAAGGTGCGATTTTTTAAAAACCATTGCCACAACAGAATAAAGAAGCGCAAAAAAAGGAGCAAGGAAAAATACGAAAATAACCGCTTTTATCCCAAGAAAAATTCCAACCACTCCCATAAAATCAACATCACCAAGCCCCAAAGATTCTTTCTCGCCTTCTATTGATTCTTTTTTGCGTAATGCAAGATATATGTTAATGAATATATCACCGAACAACTTAAAAAGATATGTAAATCCTAGGCCGAAAAGTAATGCCCTAAAAGCCCTAAATATTGGCAAAAACTTAAAATCCAAAGGCATACCTGCCTTTAAGTAAACGATTGTCGCTCTTATATCAAAAAACAAACCAACCGCAATCGCCACAAAACATAAATATGCGGGAATAGCGTGATAATCTATATCTATGAAAGAAACAACTATAAGAAAGCAAAAGAAGAAAAGATATTTTATTAAATTCCAGCAAAGGCCAAAATGCGCGTAAAGGACAAGAAAAATTACGGCAGTAACGAGTTCTACGAAAGGGTATCTTAGAGAAATTGCGGCATTGCAGGCGCGGCATTTTCCTTTTAATATTAAATAACTGAGTATTGGTATGTTGTCATACCAGCGTATCATTTGTTTGCAATGTGGGCAAAAAGAACGCGGCTTAATTATAGATATATCCTTGGGGAGCCTGTGGATACAAACATTTAGAAAGCTACCTACGCAGCTGCCTAAGATAAATACCAATATTCGGCTCAGGATTTCAGGCATTTTTAATCTCCTTGTTTATGGAAACGATCGTCCAGTTTTACTTTATTTATCTCATTTATAAGCGCTTGGCGCATTACTTCGATAATTTCAAAAGGTACTTTTCGGTCTATAAAAAGTTCTAGGGAACACACGCCTTGATACAAAAGCATATTTAAACCATTTGAATGCCCTATTTTCGCTTTATTTGCTAAAGCTAATAATTTTGTTTCGGGTGGATTATAAATGAGGTCATACACAAACAAATTTTTATGAAGCATTTCTTCCGTTATCAAACAACGATCATCCGGCTTCATGCCTATCGGAGTTGCATTAATTAGCAAATTTTTTTCTTTAATCTTCAAGTCCTCTATATTGTCTACTGAATGAATAGGAAAATCAGGAAATCTATCTCTTATTAATTCCACTATATTCAGTGATTTTGTTTTGTCAATATCGTATATAGCTATTTCCTTAGCCTTATGTTCAGCTAAAACAAAGGCAACTGCCCGCGATGCTCCGCCTGCACCCAATATAGCTATTCGTTTGTCCTTCGCGCTACCGTTTTTTTCTACTAAAGCTCTGCCGAATCCAGGTATATCGGTGTTAAAGTATTTTAGGATACCGTCTCTAATTATTATTGTATTTACTGCTTTTATCTGTTTAACGTAAAACGAATTATTTTTTGACTCTAACTCTACGAACTCTAATACTTTTTCTTTATAGGGAATAGTAACGTTTAAACCGCATATACCTTTTTCCCTAAGAGAATGAAGAAAATCTTCCAATTCCTCCGGTTTTACTTCGAATCGTTTGTATTCAGCGTTTATGCCAAGCTTTTTAAACGCGGCATTATGCATAGCAGGAGAAAAACTGTGCTTAATAGGGAAACCGATAAGACCGAATATTAAAGGAGTTTTAGCCATTCAATTTTTATAGAGTGGTGAAAAACGTAGTTATTCGAACTTTACATCCACGATACTCCAGAAATAATGCCAGTGCCCGATATCAAGATAATTGAAGATAGAGAACCGGTTACGAAGAAAACTTTCGATTTCTTCTTTAGTGCGGTATCTTTTCCCGCCGTATTTACTCTTTTTGTCGTAAACAGGGTCGTAAATAAATGACCAGAAATTGCGCCAGTCAGATTCGCTGAATTTTCCAAACACATCCGGAATGAATTGGCGTAATTGTTCTTCTTTATCTATGAAGGTGGTTTTTTTTCTTCTTGAGGGAGCGAGCTCCATCTTGACATTGGCAGTCCTTGTTTTTATCATTTGCGAGAATTCGTTGAAAAATTTTTTGATTTCGTATTGGAAGGGAAGCCTATCTGTATTATTCCTGAAGGTTACGGCAAGAACAACTATAATTACTACTACAAAGATAGCAATTACGTTTACTACATATTTCATTCGCCTCACTCCGTTCGGCTTACACAGATGATCACAGATAGCATAAATTCTGTATCACGTCGCACGTAACACGTATCACGCCGTAAAGGCCTGTTACGTGTTACCTGATACGTGGTACATAAACGGTAATAATAAATCTGTGACCATCAGCTTTACATCCCCGCCGGCTGGCAGGAATTTCTTAATTCGCAGTAATTTGCGTAAATCAACCAAGCCTATTTAAGGCATCAAGGTATGCTTTAGCTGATGCCTCTAAAATATCGGTGCTTGCGCCTTTACCGTAAGTAAACTTGGCCTTCGCTTTTATTTCTACTCTGGCAAGCCCTTGAGCGTCTCTTCCTTTTGTAATAGCTTCCAGGCTATAAGTAATAAGTTTTGTCTTTATTTTTGTAATTTTGTCTATAGCTTTATAGCATGCATCAACCGGGCCGTCTCCGCTGGAGGCTGCCTCATATATTTTCTTTTTATATTTTATTTTTACGGTCGCCTGCGGCACTACATCTGTCCCGGTAAAAACCCGGATAGATAAAAGTTCATAGCCTTGCCTTTTTTCTTTTGTTTCTTCCTCAACCAAAGTAATAAGATCTTCATCGAAAATTTCTTTTTTCTTATCGGCTAATTCTTTAAATCTTTTAAAAATTAAATCTGTTTTTTTATCGTCAAGCTTAAGCCCTAAATTTTTTAATCTCGCAATAAGCGCGTGGCGGCCTGAGTGTTTGCCTAAAACAAGCTCGCTTTCCCCCATTCCCACGTCTTTAGGGTCGATTATTTCATAAGTTGTCCGTTTTTTTAAAACCGCGTCCTGGTGTATACCGCTTTCGTGCCTGAAAGCATTATCACCCACTATGGCTTTATTGGGAGGAACAACAAACCCGGTTAAGGTGCTTACCATTTTGGATGTGCGGCAAAGTTCTTTTGTATTTATATTATTGTAAAATTTACCAAATACATCTTTACGCGTCCTTAAAGCCATAACTATTTCTTCAAGGGATGCATTACCTGCGCGTTCACCAATTCCGTTTACCGTACAATGCACCTGCCGAGCACCGCCCAAAACTGCAGAAACAGAATTAGCAACAGCCATACCCAAATCATCATGGCAATGTATAGAAATTACTGCTTTATTTATATTCGGCACATTGCCGGCGATAGAAGAAATCAGGGAACTGATTTCATGCGGATAACTATAGCCTACAGTATCGGGAATATTTATTGTTTTTGCGCCTTCATCTATAGCCATTTCGATAACTTTGAACAAAAATTCTTTTTCCGTACGCGTTGCATCCTCAGGAGAAAATTCTATGTCCTCAAAATAATTCCGCGCAAGCTTTAGCGCATAGCGGCCCAAATCCAGAATCTCTTCTTCGGCTTTTTTGAATTTGTACTGAAGATGAATTTTTGAGGTAGCGAGAAAAACGTGAATGCGGGGATTCTTTGCTTTACGTAAAGATTTATATGCGGCTTCTATGTCTGCCTTAACGCACCTTGCAAGGCCGCAGACGATACAGTTTTTTATGTTGCGCGCAACGGAATTTACCGCGTTAAAATCCCCCGGGCTTGCAATAGGAAAACCTGCCTCAATTACATCTACCCCCAGCCTTTCCAGCTGGAAAGCTACCTCCAGCTTCTGCTCGGCAGTTAAAGACGCGCCGGGAGCCTGCTCCCCATCGCGTAATGTCGTATCAAATATTATTATCCTTTCCATTTTTAGCTCTCAGCTGTCAGCTCTCAGCTGTCAGCTACTGAAGGCTGACGACTGATGGCTGATAGCTATTTATTTCTTCATCCAAGGCATCATTTCTCGTAACTGCTTACCTACTTCTTCAATCTTATGCCCATCTCCGGCTTTTAAAAGACTATCGAAATTTGCTCTTCCGGTTTCATTTTCCTTAATCCATTCTTTGGCGAATTTTCCAGACTTGATTTCTTTTAGAATTTTTTTCATTTCTTTTCTTGTTCTTTCATTGATTATACGCGGGCCTCTGGTTAAATCACCGTAACAAGCTGTATTTGAAACCCTGCGGCGCATTCCGCTTATACCGTACTCCTGGATTAAATCAGTGATAAGCTTTAATTCATGCAAAACCTCAAAATATGCAATTTCAGGCTGGTATCCGGCTTCAATTAAAGTATCAAAACCCGCCTTAATCATTTCGCTAACACCGCCGCAGAGAACTGCCTGCTCTCCGAATAAATCTGTTTCAGTTTCTTCGGCAAAAGTAGTTTCAATCACACCCATACGTGTTCCGCCGATTGCTTTTGCGTAAGCTAGTGCAATCTGCTTAGCCTGTCCGGTTGCATCCTGGTGTACTGCAACGAGGCAGGGGACTCCTTTTCCTTCTTCATACATTCTTCTAACCAAAGCACCCGGGCCTTTGGGCGCGACCATAAATACATCAACTTTTTTAGGCGGCTTTATTTGCTTGAAACGTATATTAAAACCATGTGAAAAACAAAGGGCTTTTCCTTTCTTCAAATTTGCTTTAATACTTTCGCCATAAACCTTTGCCTGCACATGGTCTTGTGTAAGAATTTGTATTATATCGGCTTCTTTAGCGGCTTCGCTCGCTGAAACAGGATTAAATCCGTCTTTCTTTGCCTGTTCGTAATTAGGGGTTCCTTGCATTTCTGATACTATAACGTTACAGCCTGAATCGCGAAGGCATAATGCCTGTCCGCGGCCTTGTATACCATAGCCGATGATTGCAATAGTTTTTCCTTTTAAAAGATTCAAATCCGCATCTTTGTCGTAATACACCTTTGCCATATCAAACCTCCTTATTATGCTATAGCTAATTTACCGGTCCTAACCATTTCCTGTATGCCAAATTGCTGCAAGCTGGATAAAAGCTGTTTTATTTGGTCTTGATTGCCCATGGCTTCGATAATTGCCGCATCTGCCTTGTGAGAAACAATTTTTGCTGTATGCTTATCCAAAATTGATTCTATCTTTGTTTTGTCTTTTGAAGAATAATTTATCTTTAAAAGAACAAGCTCTCTATCAACGTGCTCTTTCTTGGTAAAATCAGTAACAGTAATTATATCTATCAATTTGTTAAGCTGTTTTTTAATCTGCTCCAGTATCCTTTCATCTTGCGCCTCAACAACCATGGTCATATACGAAATTGTCGGATCCATTGTTTCGCTTACTGCAAGAGATGCGATATTGTAGCCTCGTGCGCTAAACAAACCTGCGACCCGCGCCAGGACTCCCGGCTTATTTTCGACTGTAACTGATATCGTATGCCTCATTCGTCGCTTCGCTCCTCATACACAGATTAATATATCATAAATTGTCTTACGTCAATCGGTTGTGCGACTCGTTTCGTCCATCGTCAGACGTCTTACGTTTAACGCAACCATGACGAGCTCGCCCGCCTCCGGTGGGCGGGTAACCGCAACGTTTGACGACTATCTTTTATCTGCAATCATCTGTACCTCAAGCCATGCCACCAATCATTCTATTTATGGCTTCCCCCGCGGGAACCATCGGGAAAACATTTTCCTCCTGCTCGATATGAAAATCAATAAACACAACGTTATCTATTGATATGGCTTTTTCTATTGCTTTGCGCACTTCTTCTTTTTTCGTAACGCGTATACCTACGGCGCCGTAGCTTTCTGCAAGTTTTACAAAATCAGGCCCCGAGATACAGGTATAAGAGTAACGCTTTTTGTAAAATAGTTCCTGCCATTGCCTAACCATGCCAAGGTAACCATTATTTAGTATGGCAACTTTTACGTTTATCTTATTGCATACGCAGGTAGCAAGTTCCTGTATGTTCATTTGGATTGAACCGTCACCCGCGATATCAAAAACTGTTTTTTCCGGACAGCCTATTTTAGCGCCCATGCTTGCCGGAAAACCAAAACCCATAGTGCCTAGCCCTCCACTTGAAATAAAAGTGTGCGGATGCGTGTATTTATACCACTGGGCTGCCCACATCTGGTTTTGGCCTACTTCTGTTGTTATGATCGCCTCTCCTTTTGTAATTTCGTAAATCTCTTCCATTATATATTGAGGGCTTATTCTTTTTTTATCTTTGTAGGCCAGGGGATATTTCTTTTTCCAGCCCTCAACTATCTTAAGCCAGCTACTTGTATCACAAGCAACTTTTATCTCCTCAAGAAGCTGGCCCAAAACGTGTTTGACGTCGCCAACAATAGGGATATCTACTCTTACATTTTTACTTATCGAGGAAGGATCAATGTCTATATGTATAATTTTTGCGTTTGGCGCAAAAGCATCAATTCTACCTGTTACCCTATCGTCAAAACGAGCGCCTATGGCTATAATTAAATCCGCTTCCATTATGGCATGATTAGCATAAGCTGTTCCGTGCATACCAAGCATGCCTAAGGAAAGCTCATGCGTGGCAGGGAAACCGCCCAAACCCATTAAAGTCATTGTTACCGGCGCCTGGATTTTTTCCGCCAATTCTTTAAGTTCCTGGTACGCTCCTGAGCTTATAACTCCTCCGCCGGCATAAATAACAGGTTTTTTGGCAGAAGTTATTATTTTCGCACATCTTTTAATTTGCCCGGGATGTCCGAAATAAGTAGGCTTATATCCGCGGATAGCTACTTCATCAGGCCATACAAATTCTGTATCTTGCTGTTGTACGTCTACCGGTATATCAATTAACACGGGCCCGGGCCTGCCGGTTCGCGCCACGTGAAATGCTTCTTTTATGGTGCGTGCCAAATCACGGGCATCTTTGACCAAATAATTATGCTTGGTTATTGACCTGGTTATGCCTGTAATGTCGGCTTCCTGAAATGCATCATTTCCGATTAAAGAAGTTTTTACCTGGCCGGTTATGGCGACCATCGGTATAGAATCCATATAAGCAGTAGCTATGCCGGTAGTTAAATTTGTTGCACCTGGGCCGCTAGTTGCCAGGCAAACACCTACTTTGCCTGTTGCTCTGGCATAACCGTCAGCCATATGTGCTGCTGCCTGTTCGTGCCTGGGAAGTATAAATTTTACAGGGGCATCGTAAAGACAGTCAAAAATCGGTAAAACCGAACCGCCAGGATAGCCAAAGATAACTTCAACGTTCTCCTTCAGTAAGCTCTCGATTAATATATTTGCGCCTTTCATATCACTATTTAAATTTTTAAATAACTTTTTGCTATTTCTGGATATAACCAGCCTTTCGAAATACTGATTACTGGGGCCCGTAAGGGCGACGCCCCTTTCCACCATTCATCCCTGCCGCCAGGGGCAGCAGGGATTCAGGCAACGGGATAGATTATATCACTTAAGCCCTAAAAAACAATAATTGCTTTTACGGGTAATTTCAGCAAAAGGCAGGTGTTTTATATAAATTTAGGGGAGTTTACTAAGATATTCTTCTATGGCTTTTACTCCCTGTTCGTCATTATTTTTCTTAAATAATTCTTTTGCTTTAAGGAAATTCTCCTTTGCGTCGAGAAGCTGGCTAAGGGAATAATAAATCACGCCCAAGCCGCTATAAGCCGGCGCATATTCGGGGTTAATTTTTATAGCTTTTTTAAAATAATTGACCGCATCTTGATATTTTCCTATTGAAGCATAAGCATAGCCTAGTCCGTTTAAAGCATCTAAATTGTCCGCTTTTAACTGTAAAGTTTTTAGATAATATTTTATAGTGTCGTCATATTTGCCTAAAATATTATAAGCATAAGCCATACCATTGTAAGCATCTACGTAATTTGGCGAAAGTTCTATTGCTTTCTGAAAATACGCAAGGGACGCCTCGCATTGATTTTTAGAGCAATAGGTATATCCCAAACCATAATAGCCTTCTGCAAGGTTAGGGTCGATTTTCAATGCTTTTTCGAATTCGGCTATTGCCTCTTCATGTTTTTTCTCTCTAAAATAGTTTATACCTTTTTGAAAACATTCCTGCGCTTCTTTGACTTCACCCAAGGAAAGATTTTTTTTTGCTTGTGGTTCGAAATTTATCTTTTCTTTTACGTTGTTAAGCTCTGTTTTAACTTCAGGTTCTTTCTTTACCCCGCCAGAGGCATCACTGTGTGATACGTCACTTTCAACAAGATTTACTGCTATAGGCATAATTTTTTTCCCGTCTATGCTTTCGATATCCTCAAGATAGTAGGTCACGGCCACGCCAAATACATCTATCTTTATATATTTCTCTGTTCTTTCGACAATGCCGCCCTCTATTGATTTCCCGTTTTTTAAAACTACTGTTTCTGCGTAGACAGGCACAAAAACAGCTAAAAGCAATAATAATATGGAACACCCCACGGGCAAGCCCGTGACACCTATATATACCCGCCTACGCCAAGGCTTCGGCGGGTTATCCGCCTTCTCAGGGCTTGCCCATTTAATGACATTCGCCGAAGCATATTTTTTCACATTCACCCACAGCCATAGCGGTGACATCTTGCGAAGGCGGATAAAAAACTTCTTCCTCATATGGGTTTATTTTAATGATTAATCATAAAAAAAACAACAAAATTTTTCCAACTGAATCTCTATGGACTAAAGCTTGGGGATTTAGTTCGGGGTATCTAGCGTATCAATTAAAAAGGCAAATATAAACCCGCTTCTATGCGCTTGTCATCTGCAGCCTTTGCACGTATAAATAGATTACCGGCTGCTGCAATCTTCTTTGAAAAAGTAATCTGCAGGCCAAGAGGTTTATTTTCTTCATTTATCAGTTCAAAAATTAGCTCCTTATCGCCAGATAAACGCTTATTAAGCTTAAAAATCCAAGTCAACGCTTGCCGGCCAAAAATTGCCGTAAATTCAATTTTATCCTTAAAGTATTTGCACCTTCCATATAAAGAAATAGTTTTTATTGAATCCTTGCGTAATCCTATTGTTAAATCAATTTTTTCTTTATTAAATATTATTGTCTTTGCAGCCAGGGCAAGATCAAATTTAAGCTTATTTTTGCTTGAATTCTCTATTGTAAAATTAAGCGCGTTTCTGCCGAGCTCCCAGCTGCCGTTAAGCACCAAAGAGCTTATTATTTCTTTTTTAAGAAATCTTCTTTTGTAGAGCAGCAAAATATTGTTTTCTTTTGTAACCTGCCAGTTATTCCCAAAAATAAATTCATCGAATGCACTGGCCCTCTGAACTTCAAAAACCAGGTTATTGCAAGTATCTACATTCCATCGCCCGCTAAATTGCACTGATGTGCGGCTGCGTAATTTAGGAGTAGTTCTGTTAAGAATATTAAACCGGATATAATTTTTTGAAGCTTTCTCTATTTTTGCCGAAAAACTTATGCTTTGCCCAAAAACAGTATTGTAAGATTCATTTAAGTCGAATACGCAATTCCCATTTAAAAGGCGCCATTTGCCTTCTAATTTTAGACTATGGGGAAGTTTATTTGTTGTTTGGCTGGGAGGATAATAAAAAAGTTCGTTATTTTTTATTTCAAAATAAGCTTTGATAGGTTTCTTGGGCATAGTTTTTAAAATGACCAATAACCAAGATACAATAACCAAATAAATCCCAATAATCAATAACCAAACATTTTTTTCTTATCTTTTTGGATATTAGAATTTGGTTATTGGTTATTTTTTGGTTATTGGAAATTGGAGCTTGGTTATTTAAAATTTCAAGATTTACTTATTCTTGGAGTCTTTAAGGAGTTTGTATTCGACAGAGTCAAGCAGGGCTTGCCAGCTTGCTTCGATAATATTCTCCGAAACGCCTATGGTCGACCAGTCTTCATCCTCATCCTGCGACTGTATTAACACGCGCACCTTTCCGGCGGTGCCGCATTTCTCATCAAGAACCCTTACCTTAAAATCAGTAAGATGCATTTTAGAAATAGTCGGGTAAAATTTAGCCAGCGCTTTTCTCAAAGCATTATCCAGGGCATTAACCGGGCCATCGCCTTCTGCGGCGCTATGTTCTAATTTATCATTTATTTTAAGCTTAATTACCGCTTCCGATATAAGACGGCCATCTTCTCTTTTTTCAACGCTGACCCTAAAGCCTAGGAGGCTAAAAAACTTTTTATACTTTCTAAATTCTTTCTGCAAAAGAAGCTTAAAAGAGCCTTCTGCTGCTTCAAATTGATAGCCTTGCCTCTCAAGCTCCTGTATAAGCTTATGTATTCTTATTGCCTGCGGGGATTTTTTATTCAAATCAAATTCCAATTCCTTAGCTTTTACTACCAATGTAGATTTTCCGGCTAATTCAGAAACTATAAACCTGCTTTTGTTCCCTACTGCGGAAGGCAAAATATGTTCGTAAGCCAGGGGATTTTTGATTACTGCATCTATATGAATACCCCCTTTATGCGCAAACGCAGATTTACCTACAAAAGGATGGTTATCGTGATGAGCAACATTGCTTACTTCACTTACATAATAAGACAAATGCGCAAGTGTGGGCATTTTATTTGCAGGTATGATATCATAACCCATCTTAAGCTGAAGTATCGCCATAATTGAAATCAAATCGGCATTGCCGCAACGTTCTCCATAACCATTTATTGTCCCTTGAATATGGCTGCAGCCATATTTTACGGCAGAAATAGAGTTGCTTACGGCTAGGTCTAAATCATTATGGCAATGCATTCCAAAATCATTTATGGATAATGCCTCTTTTACCTGTTTTATGATGTCAAGCGCCTGCCAGGTAAGCGTTCCCCCGTTTGTATCGCAAAAAATAACCAAATCTGCTCCTGCTTCAAGTGCTGCACGAATGGTTTTTAATGCGTAATTGGAATTAGCTTTAAAACCGTCAAAAAAATGTTCTGCGTCATAAAAAACTTTCTTGCCTTGTTTTTTTAAAAACTTTACACTTTCAAAAATTATTTTCAGGTTATCCTCAAGCGGTATTTTAAGGATATCTCTTACGTGCAAATCCCAGGTTTTTCCAAAAATTGTTACGTATTCTGTATTGCTTTTTACAAGACTTAACAGATTTTTATCTTTTGACGCGGGGTGTGATGGATGCGCAGTAGAACCGAAAGGGACAATTTTGGCTTTTTTTAAAGGGTGCTTTCTGAAATATTCAAAAAGCTCCTTATCTTTCGGATTTGAATAAGGCCATCCGCCTTCAATAAAACTTATACCGAAATCATCAAGCCGTTTAGTGATATTAATTTTATCGTGCAACGAATAAGAAATGCCTTCGGTCTGTGCTCCGTCGCGTAAGGTTGTGTCGTAGATAAATATTTTCTTCATTTGTTCACGTATCAGGTAACACGTATCAAGTAACACGCCTTGGCTTGATGCGTGTTACATGCGACGTGCTACTATTATCCTTTTATTTTATCAAGCCCGAACTCTTTATGCAAAACCTTTAATGCTTCTTTACCTAAATCTTTTTTAACTACGCAGGAAATGCTTATTTCTGATGTAGAAATCATTTCGATATTAATTTTATGCTTTGCCAGGCAAGAAAAGCATTTTGCAGCAACTCCTGACTGCGATTTCATGCCCACTCCGACTATCGAAACTTTAGCGATTGCCTCATCAGAGATAATTCCTCCAGCACCAATGTTATCTGCAATTTTCTTGGATACCTTAAGCACTTTTGCAATGTTATCTTTAGGAACAGTAAAAGAAATATCCGTCATTTTCTTGTGGCTTAC
>Ga0265297_10003491_pt1 | contig 28255 bp, 24 predicted proteins | sample Munlanlwell13791_FD_192502 | JGI IMG/M metagenome (GOLD analysis project Ga0265297, IMG submission 192502) | Leachate microbial communities from a municipal landfill in Southern Ontario, Canada - Leachate well 137-91 | ecosystem: Engineered > Solid waste > Landfill > Unclassified | place...
CTTCAGCAGCTCCTGGCCCATCTTCTTGCCGTTGTAGTCCAGGAAGTCGAAGTACTGCTTGTACCACGGGGCGTTGTTCCGGATCGACACGATCTGTGCCCAGATGTTGTCGAAGGCCTGCTGTGCTGTAACACCGGTGAACGCTTGGCGCACGAACGTCGGCATCATCCCGAAGTATTCGAACGGAGCCACACGCCTTCCGTCCTTCTCCAAGGTCAGGTACAGGTGGTCCTGGTACAAGCTAGCCATGGCCAGGGTCATGTTCTTGCCACCGCGCTGACCAACCAACAAGGAGATTCGGTTTGGGAAGTACCAGAGCTTGTGCACAAGCATGTCCCGGCGTGTCTTTCCGCAGATAGGACAGCGGCCGAACCGCATGAACTTGACCCTCTCCATGATCTCTTCCATGGGCTGGTCGAACATGTTCGCTGCGGCGTCGTGGTCGGAGCAGAACATGCAGATCTCGCCGTGCGCGTGCATGATAATCTGTGTCTGCCGCGGGAACGGGTCCACACGCATGCCTCGCTTGGCGAACTCGTAGAAGTTAGCGTAGCGTGGGATCTGCTTCTCGTCCAAGGACTCGACGGCTGTCAGATCGAAGTCGTTCTTAAGCGCGATCTCGATCTGGTCGAGGACGTTCTCGGGATTGTACTCGTCTTCGTCTTCCAGGAGGCGGTAGGGCTCGATGTTACCGAGCAACTCCGCGTCCGTCTTCTTTTTCCTGATCACGGATTATTCGCCGATCTTGTCCTGGTAGATGATACGCAGGGAACCATTGCGGACAAGCTTCTCCAGGTATTTGAACCCGTCGGTGTAGCTGACCTTCTTAAGGTGCCCGAAGATGCTGCCGGCGACACCGTCGATGTCTTTGCCTTTGAGTGTCTTGTCCGGAACCGCTCCGTACTCGGTGTCACCGACTTCGAAGTAGATGCATGTGGCTTGGTTTGTGGTCTTCTGCACACCGACACCGCGGAACTTCCAGGATGTCGTCGGATCCATGACCACAGCACCGAACTGTCCGGTCTTCTGTTCCGGCGCGCGCAATGTCTTCCGGAGCTGCTGCTTCGTCAGACGCACACGCTTGACCAGTACAAGCTTGCCTTGGCTGATCAGCAACCGGATCTGTTGTAGCGTAGCATTGTACCCGGGATTCTCATCCATGTGCTTGGTGATGGCCTTGTTCAGACGATCGACGTTCCCACCGAGGTAGTTGGCCGCAGGCTTGATGTAGTACACACGGTCGGTTACCAGCATCGACACGGTTGCACCACGCACGCCACGGTAGGCGAAGCGGAAGCTCGGCTTCACCTTGTCTGTCTTCGCTGTGGCTTGTGCCTTGCCGTCGATGCCAGGAGTGACCAGGGACTCGAACAGACCCTGCTTCTTGTTCTTCTCCTGCACCCTCTTGGCGACGTCACTGAACTCCTTCTTCAGGCCTTCCTGGTCCTCGTCGGTCTCGGGCTCTTCACCATCGACACCGTCGTCCGGGTCTTCCTCGTCCTGTGGCTGCTCACCGACGTCGTTGAGGGACAGCTTGATGTCCTTGGGGTCCTTCGGGTCGTCTGCTGGCTCCTTCGGGTCGTCTGCTGGCTCCTGCGCGCCTTCCTCGCCTTCTGGGGCGGTCGGCGGCTTCTCCAGGTCCGAGCCTGGCTCTGCCTGCTGCGCCTGCCCAGGCTCTTCCGTCTCCTGGTTCTGGTTACCAGCAGGCTCGGGGTTGGCGTTCTCGTCGGCGATGTCGTCCGGATCCTGCTGGACCTGCTCTGGTTTGGGCTCGGCCGAGGCCGGCGGCTGCGGCTGGTTGTCAGGAGCGATGGGTGCGGTGTCGACATCCAGGCTCAGGCTGGGTGCGTTCTTGTCCGGCGCCTGGGGAGTCGCAGGGTTCGCAGGTTGTGCTTGGCCAGGAGCCTGGGCCTGGTCATCACGCATGCCGTCACCGTCGGCATCGTCTTCGCCGAATACACTGAGCTTCTGTGTGACCGAGACCACACTGCGCTGCAGCGAGATGAACATGTTCGCGTCTTCACCTGCGACGGCGGAGAAGTGGATGAGCTGGCTCAGGGACTGCTGGAGCGCCAACAGGTCCTCGGAAACCTTGGCACGGGCTTCGAAGATGCGGTTGTAGGCGTTCTCGCGCAGACTTGTACGAAGCTGCATGAGCCTCTGTGCGAGCTGTTGTGCCTGGAACGTGTCCGCGGTGACGACGTGCTCGAGCTTGGCGCGCACTTCCGGCCGGTTGAGCACGCCCTCGACCCAGGAAAGGACTTCGATGTCTGCACTGGTCTTGCTCATGTTATTCCTCGATGTCGGATGTCGTGTTTGTCTGAACTTCTTCAGGTCCGGTGCCGGAAGTGTTCTGTGTCGATGTGAAGCGAAGAACTTCGCGGCCGCCGGTACCGGCGTCGAAGAAGCTGCGTTGTACGGAGACAGGCGAAGGTCTGGACACTTCCACACGCGGCGCCAGCAAGTACTGATGGATTTCACGCACACGCTGCTCCAGCGGCGGACCGAATGTCCAGAACTCGCACTCGCTGTTCGCGGAACCGACACCAGGGTCGAAGACGACTGCGTAGATCTCAACTGCTGTGCTTGCGCGCAGTGTGCTGTGATTGATCGCAGACGCGGCGAACATGAACGCGGACAAACCCACCGGCGACATGTCCGTCCAGAACGGAGCCGCTTGCCAGATGGAGTTGGTGGTGTTGTAGAACTGGCCGTAACGCGACGAGCCCGGCGTCAGGTCCTGCAAACTGAACCGAGGCGTAGCGCCGGACAAGACGCTGAAGAACCTCGGAACGACCACGGCGTCGATGTCGAAGTCACGGTAGATGTTGTTCATTTCGTCGGATCCTCGAGGCCTAGCTCGTTCCAGTCGATACCGCCACCGGAACTGTCGTCATCGCCCGAGTCCGGACCATCAAGCTGTTCGCCGCCGTTCAAGGAGAACTTTGCGCGGAGAGCCATCTCCCGGATCACGTCACCGAGAGGGCCTCCTTCCATGTTCTCACGCAAATCATGCGCGGCAGCACCGGAGTCTTCGTCCAAGGAGATCTGATGATCGTCGTCGGAGTCGGAGTAGTCCTTGGCTTTGCTGTGGAACCGGGTCTTGCGAATGAGCACGCCACCGGACAGGGAGTCCGTGGTCAGGTACAAGTTCAAGGACAAGTCCTTGATGGTTGGGTTCAGGTCCGGGATCCTGGTGTCGAACTTGATCACGACGTCCTCGCCGTTCTTCAACGCCGTAACCTCGCGCACGCGTGCCTGGATCTCGGCGTCGATGTGAATGTCGCGACCGGCGAGATGCTTCTTCACCTCCATGGCGTAATCGAAGGGAGCCACGAACTTCGCGGTATCAGGGCGCTCGTTTTCGACATGGCGTACCTGGAGGTGGTGGATGGCGCGGTCGTAGAGGTTCCGCACCAAGCGGTTCAGATCTCCGCCGACCTTGAACAGGTTCTTGATGTCAAGAGCGACTGTGTGCGGATTCGTGCTCAAGAACGCGACTTCATCCTTGGCCGTGTACTTGTACTCCTGCGACTTCGCAACCATGCGAATCCGTCTGGCCTGGAAAGACCCGACGATGTCGTCGGTCATTGTGTACAGAACCAGTTCCAGGTCCGGGATCTCTTCGTGGTTGTGAATCACTGCGTACTTCAGCAAATACGTGCCTGGGTACTTCTTTGACTTGGCGTTCGTGCGGAAACGGATCTGAGTACCGTTTCCGATGTCGATCGGGTTCTTGTTCGCGGGCTTGCGCAGCTCGTTCACGTACGCACGAATCGGGCTGTGGTCGTTGCGGTCAGGGGCCTGAGCAGCATATACACGGAAACCAGGAAAATCGGAGAGGAAGTCAGAGAGGGACATGTTATTCCGCCTTCTGGAACCAGAACGGATGTTCGTTGGGATCGCCGGCTTCGATGAAACCGGCACCGGTGATGAGATCGCGCCAGAACTGGTCCGGCTTGTGGGTGACTTGCTCGTGATGCGACTTCTCGGACATGTCCTTGGTGTGCACAAGCAGCACCAAGTCCTGGGAGGTGATGCGCGCGAGCTCGCGGAAGTACTCGGGAAGGTCCGCTTCCGGAAGGTACTGGCCTGCGGTCTCGTAGATGCAATCCGTGCACTTGCTGCGGATCTTCTTCGCAAGCTCGCGCACGTCTCCGTGTTGGATGCGCGCACGGATGTCAGGAGCAGCGGCCTCGTACATGTACTTGGACAGCTCGACGCCTCTGGCGTCGATACCACGCCGCAAAAGATCGGCGATGACGTGGCCGTCGGCGGCGCCGAAGTCGATAACGCGCTTCGGGTACGGAAGCACGCAGGCCTCAAGATCCGAGAGGTAGCGCTCGAACACATGGAACCCGTACGAACGCCAGTTCGCGGCGTAGGAGCGATCCCGTCGGCGCGGATCCCAGGCATAGGTGTCGAAGTAGTTGTCGGTGAGTGGCATGGTCAACTCTCGAGCGCGATGTGTCGCGCAATCGCGTCCAGTGTATTCGGTGTGAACAGATCTTCGAACTCGGTGTATCCGGAGCCTGCGAGGTCGAACAAACCCCGTGCACCTGCTTCCACACAGCCACGGAACACTGCCGGCTTCTTTTCCGCCGGAAGACCTGCGGCTTTGACGTAGCAGTCTTGCATCTGCTGCTGCAGTTTGTAGTCCGTGCGTGCGTACGCTAGAACATCCACCCAGATGGTTTCAGCCAGGCCGTGCACTCTGGCGCTGTGCCGGTTATGCTTCGAAGCCGCGAGCGTCTGTCTGAGAATGTCGGCGGCGGGCATCAGAAGTTCTTGGTGTAGAGATCGTTGGCGGTGAGCGCGGCGCCGTTCTTGCTCACCAGAAGCATCCCGCGTGCGACAGCGGCTGCGAGCTGGTTCAGAAACAAGCCGCCGCCTTGAATGACGGCGTCACCGGTGTCGAACTGCGACTTCAGGTTGGCTTCGTCGACATAGATTCCGTTGATGCCGATGACATGCTTGCGCACGTTTGTATCGCCGGACACGAACTTGGCGCCGTTGATGGTCTCGGCGAAGTGTGGAATAACCGTAGCTTGTGTGGCGTCGGCGGAAGACGAGTCCAGAACGACGACAGCGTGCTTGCGCTTCTTCTCGGTCGGGAAGCAGGACTTCCAAGGCTCGGTGTCGAAGACTGTTGGGTTGATGGATACGAAGAGCATTACCAGACTCCTGAGTAGATGGCGACGAGATGCTTTGTGCCGGACACGTCCATGATGTCGAACGTAAGCCCAGGGTGTGTTGACTTCATGTTGAGATGATGCAACCACACCCGGGAATCCGAGTACGGCCACGTCGACTGCTCTCCCAAAGATTTGACGATCCTGGCGCCGTCGTTGATGACGACTGGAAGACTGTCGAACGTTTCCACCAACATTTCGAACGCGGCAGCGACACTGCCGTCGAATGTCTTTGTGGAGTTCTCGATGTCCGCGCACTTCTGTCTTTGTTCCGGCTGCAGCAGAATCTGGGACATGTGCAAAGTCTCTGGGTACATGACCACGTAGTAGTCTTGTTCCTCTTCACCTTCCTCGGGTTTGCGCGGGATCAACACCGAACCCACAGGCAGAACGATAGCGGATTTCTCCGCATCCTCCTCGTCGTAACCGCGGCGGTAGACCTTGAGCTCTTCCAGTGTGCGCAGCTGCGCTGTCGCAGCAAGCACAACATTCATGCGTGCTGTGGAGTTGAACCGGTGCAGGTACTCGAGAGCAGGTCTGTGCGTCGCAACAGTGTGCTGAAGCAACACCCGCTCGCGATCCGAGCAGGTGCAAAGCACGCTGCTGTAGAAATCAAGGAATGTGCAGGCGCCGACAACACCAGCGTCGGGGTAGCGTACCCACCGGTCAAGCACGGAGCGCACAAGATCCATGCCGGAAGCGGTGTCGTCGACACCAGCAACAACAGCTTTGAGATCGCCGTGACTCCAGGCCTTGACCAATGCCTCGAGTAGGTGCAAAGCCCGCTTCTCCGCATCCGGAGCTTTGGTCTTCTCCAGCTGGAGCGTGCGCAACACCAAGCCGCGCGGGATCTTGATGTGCAGTTCCGCGTTCATGACCGGCTTGGACTTGCTGATGTCCAGATACAGCGACGTGTCTGGCGTTACCACCTGGTGCACGTCACCGTCGTGGTATCCCTCGTAGTGCTGCAGGAACTTGACGATCTTGGCACGTGATCGTGGAGGAATGTCGACACGCTTCACCGCGAGGATGTAGAAGTCGGACTTGTCGGATTCGAACTTCGTCCACTGCCACGGATGCTGCTTCCAAACCACCGAGTGCTGATCCAACACCCGATAGATCTGCTCCATCCTGGACTTGGCCAGGCGCAAGCGCCAGCCGACGAAGTCGCGCAGATCGAAATCCTTGTTGTGCTCGTCTCGATACGGATGCACACCGGCGTTGTCGCAGGCGGCCTTGAAGTACCGGTTCGCGATGACCCACACCTGGATCGGCGTCTTGAACGCCATCGCGCGTGTGTACTTCTCCGTCTGCATCGTTCGATCCCAAATCGACCTGGCGTTCGGGTTGATGTTCTTCGGGTACAGGCCTACGCGCGGAAGCGGCTGCTTCGCAACAGATGCTTCAACACGCAGCGTGTGCGTATCCGCGAGACCGTAGAACGCAACCGCAAGGACATGCTCTGGATACGTAGCGTGCAGAACCGAAGCACGGATGTGCTCCGCAAGCATGTCGTCGGTTTCGACAACCGCGGTGGTTCCAGGCGCAACAGCATCAACAGCGACGTCCGTTATCGACGTCACGAACCTGTTTCCTGCGTATGTGCCGAAGCCGAAGAACTTTCGCATGTGCTAAGAGTTGGGTCCTAACAACTGAGCATGTCCAAGAGCTTCTGCCGGATCTGGTCACGGAGCTGCCCGATGAGCTGCGCCGCGGATGTGCCGGCCGTCATTTCCAAGCCTTTGTACAGCTTTACCGAGTCGTCGAGCTTGTTGTAGGAGATCACCTGCAGCTTGAACAACGACAGCAACGTCGTCAGCTTCTGCTTGAGCTTGGTCAGCTCACGTGCGAGAGCAGGATCCATGCCTTCGTAGCCGAAGCTCATCGTGCACGTCATCGTGAACGTGACCGGCATCGGGATCCCGGCAGCCTTGTATGTGCCGGCTCCGGATCGCTCGTAGGTGAGCGCACCTTCGAACCCCTGGCAGATCTTATCCGCCAGGCAGATGAGGAGATCGAGCATCTTCTGCATGACCTCGATCAGCGCACTCAAGAGGTCGTTGATTCTCTCGATGACCGCGTTCACCTTCTCGATCAGCTTCTCCCAAAGCACAGACAACATGATTCCACCACTTGCGGACACGTAGCAACTCAGGAACTTGGTTTGGAAGCCCATGTTACCGTAGACGTTGATGTTCAGGTTCGCGAGCGCCTCGAGAACTTCAGGCAATGACTTCTTTGTACCGAGGAGGCCTTGCAGGTACGAAGTCGCTTTGGCTTTCGCCTGTGTCACCGCAGCGATCGCACGGTCGATCAGTCGGTTCAGCATCGCGATCGCGGACGCCGACTCACGTAGAGACTCACCAACAGGACCTCCGAGACCATCCATGACGTCCGCAAGCCACTGCTCTCCAGCTTCGACACCCTCAGAGACCTCACGCATCTTCCGGCGCAGAAGATCACAGAGTTCAGCGTCCTGGCGGCACGCGAAATCGATGGCTGCTGCAAGGGCGTCTGAACTTTCCTTCTGCGGATCGTCGAAGAAGCCAGTGGACGAGTTCAGCACGTCTTTCCACAGCGTCGAAACACTGGTAGACGGAGACACACCCAAGGCAGTGTCTGGTGTGCGTCTGGTCAGCGTGAAACCCGTGTCCCAGTACAAACTCGGTGTGTAGGCGACAGCGGATGCGCGCAAGTTCACAGCATCCTCCGCCGACAACGCCGCCGTGTCTGTGGTAACGTGCCTGTACAAGCCGTAGAAGTACGAAAGCTTCGCCCGGTTCTTACGGAACGGCGTCAGCGTGCCGTAGTCGTTGTCGGCGACGTCGAGACCGTCGCTGTCCTGGGAGTCTTGCAACATCGCCGTCACATCTTCTCGAACCTGCGTGGTTGTTCGGTAGATGTCGATCTCGTAGACTTCCGGGTAGTGCTTCAGCAGCTTCTTCGTATTCTCAACACCAAGCTCATCAAGCACACGGCAGGCGTCGACGTACGACAAACCGACGATGTCGACGAACCCAGTGAGCTCGCCGTAGGTTGCGATGTCGGACTTGTCCTGGAGAGCTTTGTCCTGGAGCGCTACAAGTGCGTCTACGGCTTTGGTGGACGCATCCAAGGCATCGATGTAGTAGTTCCCGCCGCCGTATACACTGGAGACGATGCTCTCAGGTATCTCGAATTTGGCCAGAGCTTCGGAGAAGTCGACTGTTACAGCAGCCGTGACATCCTCACCACCTAACCAGCGTACAGAACCGAGTGTCTTGAGCGTCGCTGAAGATGTGCCGCTGGCCTTCTTCTCCTCTCGCCGCAGCAGACCGTTGACACCGCTTGCTTCCGACGCGTCGCCGGAACCGACGTAGAAGAAACCAATGCTCGCGGACAGGCCGCGTTGGTTCACGACAAACGAGATCTCGTTTCCGGCCTCTGTGACGGCAACCAGGTCACCAAACACACGAGAGATCGCAGCCGCGCAGCTTCTGGCTGTGTATTCGGTGTAGACTGTGTTTGTTCCACGATCACCGGTTATGTCGACGATGCGCTTGTACCCACAGATGTCGATACCGAGACGCCAGGCGCTTGATCCTAGCTTGGTTCCATCGAAGCCGACGGTGGACACAACTGGAGACTGACCACGCACACTATCAGAAGCCGTCAGTCGTACAAGCCTACAAACAAGTACAGGGTCAACAGGCACACCAAGCTCACGGCACCGTGCTTTCGCGAGAGACAAGGCGGAAGAACGATTCATCTGCGTACCGATGTGCGTTTCCGTCGTCACGATTGCGTAGTCGTCGAGGATGTTGACGTCTTCTTCGTACAGCGGATAGTCGACGAGATCACGAATCTTGTCCATGTCCAACGACTCTTCGGTCTTGTGCACGACTTGGTAGTGCAGAAGCGACCACACCACACCCGTAGTGGATTTGTTGTCGATGTCGACAAGGAAGGATCGGGCTCCGGCAACGTCACCACCGAAACCACGCACAATCTCACGGATGTCGTGCACAGTCCCGGGACTGATGTAGGAGCCGGTTACGGAGCGTCCTGTCTTCACCTGGCCGCGATAGGCAACAGTGGTCAGGATCTTCGGATCCTTGTACTCGGTGTCTGCCAGGATGCTACGCAGCTCTTCCCAGCTCTCCGGTGGCTGCACGTCTACCGTCTTCGGGACAGAAGGCCTAGTGACGCCTTGGTTGCACACGTAGATGGTGTTGTTGATCGACAAGAACCCTTTTCGAACGATCCCGCGGATGACTTCGTGTGCTGTTCTCGAGTTCGGTTGGATTCCTGCGTTCCTGTAGGCGTCATCCAGGGACGACACCGGACTTCCAGAGAACAGTTGGTCGTGATCGCCAACACCGGAATCGATCGTGTCCGCCGCCTGCTGCGCCTCATCGGAAGTGAGAGCGTCCAACGCCTTCTGGAGGTTGTTGTCGACGGCATCGATCTGTGCGTCCATCTCCGCCAGCTTCTGCCGGATGCTCGCGACGGAATAGCACTGAGACAGCATTGTCGCCATCAGTTCGAACCCACATGCACACCGTAGAAGAACACAACCACAGATGTCACAAGCCCCGCGGCGCCGAGAGCTCCGGCTCCGTGCCAGAAGCCTTTCCAGTAACTGGAGCTCCGCACCTTCTCCGCAACAGCGACACAGTGCTTTCGCGCGGAGTCAGCTTCCAGGAAGTTCTTGTGCTCGAGACCTTGCGCTTGTTTGATCTTGGAGTAGGCCGTGTCTGATGCGACCAACGCCAACGAATCCTGCTGGTGTCGTTCCGAGCACAAGCTGTCCTTCTCGATGAGCAACAACCTATCCTCGAGCTTGGCGACAGCCGAACGTGCTTCTGGGATGGACAAGCACACGGAGCGCGTGCTTGATACCTGGCCAGAATCTTGCAGTATCACCCCGAATACGAGTGAAAGCACAAGCGCGATCACAAGAGCACCTCCAACGTGCCGTCCTGGAATAGGCCCCTGACGTTCGTTGTACGCACAGCGTCCAGAACAGCAGCACGGCCGACAGCCACGACAACAGGCTTGGACTCGGTGATGATCGTCGGTGGGTTGGTGCTGACGACAACCTCACCAACAACACGTTTGCGCACAACCAAAGCGCCAGCGCGCACAGATGCATCGAGACCGTCCATGTTATCCTCCTGACAATCCAGTGTTCACTTGTACGCTGCGTGCGTTTGCGCTTTCGACGAACGAACGGGCGTTGTCAAGCTTCAGCGTGAGGGTAGCCCCTCCCTGAGAGTTCACAGGAGACGCTGTGCCTCGTGCTGTGAGGTCGCTGTACGATCCCGCCATACCGTAGCCGGTAGGCTCTGGTGAGACCTTGGCTGGCTCCTTGTTGGTCTCACCACCTCCGAACAGGTAGTCCCATGCCTTGTTTGACCACTTCTCGCCGGCGATGGCGCCACCTGTCGCACCGACAGCCTGGCCGGCGCCTGCACCTAAAGGGCCGGCCAGTGCACCGAGGGAACCAAGAGCAACACGACCTCCCAGAGACGCGACTGTTGTTCCTGCCGCTACGAAAGCACGCTTTCCAACGCTACCCTCTGTGGTTGCGTACGTTGTACCGAACGTGACAAGCTCACCAAGTCCAGGAAACAACCTAGCGAACGGTCCCGCCATTGTTACAAGCTTGGAAGCCATCTTTCCGATCCACGCAGCGGCAGGGCTGATGGCTTTCATAGCTATGGCGCGCAGCCACGGGAAACGTTGCATGAGCTTGCTACCCAGCACACGAGTGATGCTGGACATAACATAACCAGCTTTTCCAGTCAGCCAGGAGACGCCTTTGGCGACAAGAGGGAACTTGCCGGCAAGAAAGCTTACGCCATGCTTGGCCATGTGCCAGCCACCCATGAGCATATTGAAACCGGACCATAGTTTCACCTTACCGAGCCAAGAATCTTTCTCGTCGGTAGTGGACTGTCCCTTAGCCTCTACCTGATCTTCGATACCACTGGCTTCTGCTTTCAGCTTCTTTATGCGAACATCGATAACAGCACGCATCTCCTTCGAGGCATGCTTCTTCGCCTTCTTGAGCTGGTCGATCGTTGTTGTCAGGTCCGTGTGCTTACGGTCGAGTGCATCAAGCAGGTCCTTGTCCTTCGAGATCTCCTCATACTTTGCGCGTTGTTCTTCAAAAGCACGAGACAGCTTCTCGTACTCCTCAGTAGCTCCAAGCTGCTTCGCCAGGTCCATTTGCGCGGATAGGCCTTGCATGCCCTGCATGCGTTCATCGAGCTCTTCGTCGTACTTGCGACCTCCAGCGTGTACGCGCTCGCCGTCTTGCCCAATGTCTTCAGTACCCATAGCAGCGCCAGAAAAAGACTGCCACGCACCGTACGCTGTACCGACTGTGCTGGCCAGCACAAGACCTTTCATGGCATTTCGCTTGGCGAAGTCAACACCGCCGCGCTTCGCTGTATTCCACGCGCCACGTGCTAGTTTACGGCGCCAAGAGCCAGGCCCTTGAGCAGCTTCGATGAAGCCCCCGGGGCCGTTGCGCAGCACGTCACCACCAAGTGTGCTATTCATAAGAATGTGCTGACGCGACGCTGTCGACAAAGGTCCTGTAACAGGAGCAACAGCATCATTTAGACCACGAGCCCAGCCACGAACTCCGAGCCTTTTTATCTTCTGCCCGTCGGCTGTACGCAGCTTGGCCTGTGGCTTTGCCGCTTTGACACGCCGGCCACCTCCACTGCCGAACATGGAAGTAAGATTCAACGCTGCGTAGGCCAGCGTCGAGAACATGCCCAAAGCATTGCTGACGCCAGAGCCCCCTAGATTACTAGCCGCCAAAGAGTCGGCGGCGTTTGCTGCGGCTTCCACAGTTGTAGGACCGCCGGCGAAACCAGATTCAGCCGACGCTGGTCCGGCACCTATAGCACCTCCACGTCCTCGGCGAGCCACACGGCGCGCGTGTTGGCGGCCGAGACGTGTCGCTGTTCTCGCTTCCTGGGTTACGGCGTCAGCTACAGCTTGCGACGCGTCCGCTTGTGCTCTTAGTGCTTTCCTTGTCGCATTTAGCGCACGTCGACTTTGTGCTTTAGCGTAGCCAGCAACAGCTCTAGGATTGAAAGACTCGCCGTATAGAGCTTGACCACGCCTGAAATTGTTGCGCGTAAAAGCAACGCTGTCACGAACAAGAGATGAGTTTTGTGCTGTCTCCTGAACACGACGAGAAGCAAGAGCAAGACCTGCTTGTGCGCGGGCAAGCTCGCCTTGTAGACGAGCCTGCGTCTCAGGTGACGCTGTACGCAAACGCTCCTGGATATCAGAAACTCGAGACTGCAGACGACCATGGACGTCACTGTAGCGAGAGCTCAAGGCTGCCCCGGCTGGTTGAACGTACCTACGGTAACCGGATAGTGCAGCACCACGTGCTGCTACGTACTTGTCTTCTGCAAAAGCACGTCCACGCCGTAGCACCGGACCGGCGGCATCAGCCATACGTACGTATGCTCGACCTTCACGGAACAGATTCACAAGCTCGGATATTTTATCGCGCACACTGACATATCCGGTGCGTATGTCCTTGAACATGTCTCCGGACATGACATACGACCAGCCTTTAGCTACGCCGTCCTTCGCTTGTGATGCCAGTCCTTTGCTTTTCCTGTACCACCCGGCGTTCTGAGTCATGAACTCATCCAGACGTCGAGCTGTCTTCGGGATGTTGGTCACAGCGCGCAGAATGCCTATGATAGCCGGAAGAAGCACAGCAACAGACACAGCCAGGAAGCCGGCTTTGATGCCAGCAAGCACGGAAGCAAGAGTCATCTTCGTCGACGCCGACTCCGCCTTGATCCACTCGTACACCATCTGAGGTACAAGCACAGACTGGCGTATAACACTATCGGCAGCTGACTCTTTCTTCGAGAGCGCCAGGCGACGCTCGAAATCCTTGTAGTTGCCTTGGGCTAGCATAACCTGCATAAGGTCGCCGGCCTGCTCGGCGCTCAAGTTCTCACCACCGACAAACTGCTTGAACACGTCCAAGCTGAGCTGGTTCTGCTTGGCCATCTGGCGCATCAGCTGGAACTGCTGCTCCTGCCCAGCCTTTGTTCCTGCCAGGACCTCCATCACATTCATCTGTGCGTTCGGGCCTTTGGCGGCGATGTCAAGTGTGCGCCCTTGTGCGACGTTGATGCCGAAGTGGCTGGAGAGAGCACGAGATCGTTCCTCGGCGTCATCAAGGCCGCGAGTGATCGCGACGACTTCCTGACGCAGACGCTCACCGCCTTGGAAGCCGAGGTAACCACCAGGCTTGGCGAAGATAGCAGTCATCTGCTTGGCTGTGTCTGCGGCTTGATTGTAGGTCATGCCAAGTTCCTGACCGACCTTAACCGCGTAAGCTGTTCGACCTGCCAGGTTCTCCACATCCAGTGTGAAGCCTTGGAAGGCGCTCGCGGCGTCATTGATCACACCGACAAGGTCTTCAAGGAAGACACCGCCGTCCTTGCCCATGTTCTGCAGCTCTTCATTCACAAGCTGTCCGGCACGGGCAATCGTGTTCAACCCCGACACAGCCTGCCTGTGACTGCGTCCGAACTGGTTTGTGAGCCTGGCGTAAAGATCAACGCTCTGATCGACAGAAGCACCGGTGATGCGCGAAAACGCAAGAATCTGCCGCGCCGCGTCGCCAGCAAGATCGTAACGGATCTTTCCACCAGGGCCGTAGAACGTGCGCACAGACTTCGACAGCTTCTGGAACAGCTGTTCTGCTGCCTCCATAGGCATGTTCATGTACGCTGCCGTATCCTCGAGCATTCCCTGAAGCCTGGACAGGTTCCAGGCCTCGTGCATGAGCCCACGCATGCCTCTGCGTGTCTTCTCCAGGCCGCGGCCCATACCGTAGTAAGACTCGACAACAGTATTGACGTCTTTGTTCAGCTCTCTGATTGCGGATCCGACAAGTGCACCAACAGCAGCCCACTCTGTGTATGCGCGTATGTTCTCCCGCACATGTGCGAGTGACCTTGACAACCTTCCTGCGGATCTTGCGCTTTCGTCCATGGAATCGCTGAAGCGCGCGGAGGCACGCTCCGCTGCTTGCATGTCCGAGCGTACGCGACCGGTGAACGAAGGCAAACGGCCTGCAATCTTGCGCGTCACTTCCGCACCAAACTGCAGGCCTTCGACAGTCGCCATGGTGTTACCTAGTAACGTGTTGCCGGAAGCTGCACGCAAGGCTGTGGCAAGTTTCACGTAGAACTCCAGGAAGCGTTGTCGTCCAAGTGGGCAGCGAGCTCCGGATCAGTTACCCGAAGCCGCTCCAGATCCATCTGTAGCTGTTCCTTAGGAGTTGAAGCAGGCACACCGAACAGTTCCTGCTTGCGTTCTGCCTCCGGTGCTTGCTGCTCCGCTGGCTTCGGCTCTGTGTTTGGTTGCTTGGATATGTCGAAAAGATCCTTGTAGGCCTGCAGGGGCATCGCCGCCAAATCGACTTTCCTGCTTTGTGTGTCGAACTGGCCAGCTGCTGGTGTTGTGTCCAGAGTCTTGTCCAGAGTCTTGTACAGAACCTCAGGATTCAAGATGGCAGCCAACGGCAAGAACACTTCCCGGGACCGTTGACCTCCACTACCAGAACCAGGGCGCTGGTATCGCTCTGCGGTCCAGTACACACCAAGCATCTCACCGAGCATACGGTTACGTGCCTGATCGCGCTTTCGTTTCCAGAACAGGAGCCACTGCAGCTGCAGATCAGACATGTCCGCCAGCGTCAAGCCGGCAGGAAACATGCCTGTGTCTGCGTACAGCTCGCCAAGCAGTGCCAGCTTAGGCACGTGCGCAGCGAGCTCTAGGCCAAAGGGACGTCGGCCATATCCTTCAGCCGTCCGATCGGCGAGAGCTTGGTTCCGCACTTTCGGCAGAAGCGAGCATGCACTGTCTGGTGTTGCGGATCCGCGTAGTCTGGGACGACGTCCTCGACAAATCCGCACGCTTCTGCAGGGCACTTGAAGCGCACACGCTGCTCGTTGGCCAAGATGCCGACAGGGGTGTTGGTCGTCTCCTCGGCCTCGGTACCGCCGAACTCCTTGTCGTAGGCGTCGGCGATGTCGTTGATGACCTCGGAACTGAGCGTCTCCATGAAGAACATGAACAGTTCCGGAGCCAAGGCCACAACCACAGCCGACGACGGGAAGTTCGGATCGATGACCGTTCCTTTGGGGAGGCGTGTGCGATCCCAAGTGAACATGTCCACGACAGGAGTGTCGTTGATGCTGACGACACCGAGAGCCGCAAGCATCAACCTCGAGCGGGAGATGTAATCGGCGTCGGTGAGTGCAGAGCGCCCAGCAACACCAAGGACATAGTTCGTGACCTCAGCATTCGCTTCGCGGATGCGGAAGCGGTAAGGACCAACCACAGCTTCCGCGGTGCGTGCGTAAGCCAAGCCGAAGTCACGGAGAAGCTGGCCGACGACAGGGTGCTGCACCGGTTTTGGAGGCACTTGGACGGAGCCAGGCACAGAGCCAAGCTGCGGAGGCGGCACGTACGCGCTCTGTGCGTGCGCAGGCGCCGAAGGCTGCTCAAAGGCAGGCGGAGGAGAGTGATGCTGGTACATCGGCGCCGCCACCGGCGCCACCGGCGCAGGAGCCTGCGGTTGATGGGCAGGAGCAGGAACCTGCTGGAACAGCAAGCGCTGCTGCTCAGGAGGTAGACTGGCAAACCACGCCTGTAGAGCATCCGGGTTACCTGAGACAGGCGCTGCGAACTGCTGCGCAGGCGGAGCTTGCGGCACTTGTCCTGGCTGCCACGTCTGCGGTGCCTGCGTCGGCATCTCTCGGCTGTGCATGTGCCCGGGAATACGACTCACATCGATTTGGTCCAGAATCCACTCTGGGCGCGAAGGAGGCACAGGAGGTGGAGCTCCGTACTCGGTCAACTGCGGTGTGCCGAGAGCGGAATGCGGGATCTCAGGTCCCAGATTCGGGATGCTGCTGAGCAGGACGTCGTCCGACGACGGCCCTTCTTGAGGCTGAGGCTGCGACATGATGGTTTGCTCCTGTTGAAACGCAAAAGGCATGGACTTTGGGTCCATGCCTTGAGTTGCGTTCGTTAGGCCCGCACCGGTGCGGGAACCTTCAGATCAGGAGAGGTACAGCTGCGCGGTCTTGCGCACACCCTGGTGCGTGCGCGTGTGCTTGCGCATCTGCACGCGGTCCATGAGGGCGGTGCCGACAGCGTCGCTGGTGTTGTACACAGCGAACACGGTCTTCTCCGAAACCGACGCCCACTCGCGCAGTGCCGAGACCGCCAATTTCTCCACAGCCTCGGTGTCGGGTGTGCCGGCGATGTCGGTACGGATCCAGCAAAGCTCCAAAGCGTCGTTCGGGAGCACCGGAGCGACCTGGGACTGGTTGTTGGTCCGGTTGATGTATTCGGCGTCGCGCGTGCGCAGAGAAGCGGTACCGACCACCACACCGTTCCTGGTGACGACAGCCAGAGCCGCAGCCTTGTCCAGGTCGATCGTGCCGACACGGATGTTGGAGCGCTCGACCATGGACTTGACGCGTGCCTTGATGCCGGCGGTCAGTGTGGCGCCAGCGACGACGGTCACAAGGAAGCCAGAAACAGCAGGAACGGGAACCTGGCTCTCGGCGACGGCGGGCTTGGCTTCCGCAGACTTCTTCTCCTTCTTGGGCTTCGGTTCCGCCTTGGGCTTGGCAGCCGTAACCGCGGCCTTGTGCGCATCAGCGCCCTGCTGCACATCCGCGACGACAGCGGCAGCGGGAGGAATGGCCGAAACCAGGAACTCCAGCCACGCGGACTCGGAAACGCGCTCGAAGCCGGTGTCGGTGACACGGAAGTACTCGTACTTGTACTTGACCTGCCGCTTGGAGCGGAAGATCGTGCCGGCCGGGAACTGGGAGATCTTGAAGGTGGATGCCTTGTCCTTGTCGAGCGCATCGAAGAAGCCTTCAAGCTTCGGGAAGATGGTGAAGCCGGCTGCGACAGCCTGCTGCTTCGGCGTGAGATTCATGGTGTGCTCCTGGTTGTTTTGCTGAGATTGTCGGCGCCGGTGCCGGTTTCCAGAAGAAACCTAGAACTGCTTAAGCACAGATGTCAACAGTATTGTGGATTATTTGTGGGTTTCATCGTTCTTGCGTGGAGGCGGAGAATACGACGGAAGCAGACTGATCGATAGGAAGCGACCGAGTGCTTCGAAGAATCCGCTGAAGAAACGAGGGGTAAAGTAGAAGACGGTGGTGAAGATGTTGATGACAGGACAAGCGCACGCAAACACACGCCACAGAAGCAGCCCGACCGTGATCTCGGAGGAGAAATTGTAGCCCTTTTCGATGGCGTCACGGCGCACGTGTAGTTCCTTCTTGTACTCACCGAAGGTCAGCGCTAGGAAGTACACAGCCGCACAGCCTGCAGGCAGCCAGTACAAAAGCAAGGCAAGCCAAGGCGTAACCCAGACGTGTGTCAACCAATTCCAGATGCTCATACATGCTCCTGTGTGTTCGAGAGTTCAATCCGTACATCATCGGTGCCTGGCCGCCTGAAGAACGACCAACCACGCACAGACACGGAACCTTCCGCGACGAAACGGCTGTCGAGCAGGAGATAGTACCGGTGTGGCCCAGAATACTGCGCGGAACCAACCATGACCCAGGTGTCCAAGCCCTTGCGCTTGCGGCTGGTGTTGCGTGCGCTGAGGATGCTCTCAGCCTGCGCCTGCATCTCATCAAGACCGCGGTCGCCGGATTCGGTCTTGCGCACGACACCGATCATGGCTGCATCAGTCATGAGCCAGTACTCGCCAAGTACCTTGTGCATGCCGTAGTCCATGCAGAGCGCACGGTGGGCGTTACGGGAGACGTACGAGTTCGAGAGAACGACCGAGAAACGAACGATCGCGCTCTCATCAGGAGCAAGCTCGCGGATACGAACCTTGCCCGCCTGCTCGAGAATGAAGGCGTCATCGCCAGAGATCGCCTCGACGTTCTTGCTGGTGCGTGCTGCGTAACGTTCAGCTTCGACGGCCTTGCGCAGTCGGTCTTCCTCAAGCACACGAGGCATCAGCTGCTGCAGCGCCGCCAGGCCGATACCGAGACGCTCGAGCTTCGGATCCGGAGCACGGTCCGCCAAGGCGATGTAGTCGGCACCGGCCGATGCGCTCTCATTGAGACGCATCTCCGTGACGTACGACTGCACAGCACCAGCCAGCTTCTGCGTGAGCTGTGCCGCGATCTGCCCGACCAGGAGCATGTTTGTGGCAGTGACCTTCGGAGCTGAGCAGAAGTAGGCGCCGAAGCGCACAAACTTCTCCAGCTTCGGATACGCCTTGACCAGTACCGGAAACTCCTGGATCAAGGCGTTGAGCTGCGTCACACGAACCAACGCGCGACGCTGACGGCGCTGCCGCATCAACGCGACAACGCGCACGACGTAGTCGCACGCGATGAGCTGCAGCTGTTCCGGTGTCGGATCCTGGTGCGGGTCGATCTCGAGGATCGTCAACGGAGTCTTGATGTTGGTGCTCACGAGCAGGTTCCCTTCCTGCTCGGTTATTTACGAACTCGCGGACTCCTCTACGGTTTCAGTTGCGTTCTCCATCATGTCCGCGGCAACGACAAGCTCGTCGGCGGTGATGGTTTCGATGGCGCCGTCAGGTCCGACGAAATCGTCTGGTCCAATCTGCAATGCTTCTGGCATAGTCACTCCTGAGTATGAGAAAGGGTGGAGCACAAGCCCCACCCTTCGGAGTTGAGTGTCTGCTACCGAGTCACTTTGAGCAGCAGATCTCTTCCTTGGCTTTGGTGCTGCTCTTGCCGAGCAGAACCTTGACATCGGTCTCGGTGATGCCGTCCACGGAAGCAGAGCCCATGGGTGTGTACTGCTTGTCCGAAGGCCGGCGAACCAAGAGCTCGAGCTCCACAGCGCCGTCCTTGGTCTTGTTCTCGACCACACGAAGCAAAGCAGAGGCCTTGTCTGAGCCGGAGCTGACCGTGCCTTCCCAGCGCAGGCTTTCCCTGGAAGTGCCGCGGTCGGACTTGTGCATCTCCCACTTCACACCGTTGGTGACGTTGGTGATGCGCTTCAGCCCGACCAGGCCGGCAGGTGCTTCGTGCTCTGCCACAGCCACTTCGGCCTTGACGTGTGCTGGTTTCGGGGCGGTGTCACGCAGAACCTTGAGCAAAGCCAATGCCTTGGGCTTGATCTTGCTTGGAAGAGTCTGCTCCAGAAGCTCCTTGAGCTGGTCGGCTGTGGACTTGTTGGAAGGTTTCGGTGCGATGGCTGTCGCGCACTGCGAGGCCGCCGTAGCCGTTTTTCCTTGCAGCTCCTGTGCCTCCAGGCACCACTTCAACGCATTCGCGAGCCCGCGCTGCGAGAACACAGCCTGCGCCTTGGTGTGCGGACCCTTCTTGCCGGCAGGAACGAACTTGCCGGACTCAAGCATGCGCTCGACAGCCTTCTGTGCTTTCTTGATTGTGGCGATGCGTGCCTTGAGCGCAGCAGCCGACAGCCGCGAAAGCTTCTGGATGTATCCCTGGACATCACCTGCTGTTACTTGTTTCACAGCTGTGCCTCCAGGTTGACGAACTTGCCGGCGAAGTCCTTGCCCCAGATCGCCGAGAACACGGCGAGCTTGTGCTTCTTGTCTTCGTTGACGGCCTTCGTATTCTTGCGCAGGATGTTGGTGACAGCGCTGGGGTTGACGTTCCACGGACGATCGTCCTGGACGGTGACCTTGTCTCCGTTGACCGCTGTGACGTCGCCGCGACGCACGCCACCATCAGCCCAGAACTCGACGAAATCGCCGACTTCCACCTGCAGCGACGCACAAGCCTGGAGCTCAGGGTCAGCGAACGACACTCGGGAACCGCTGATGAGACCTTGGCTGGCAACCGCGGTCTCCAAAAGCTGAGGCACGTTCTCGGTGCGCGTGCATTCGAGCACCTTGGAACCGTCGGCTTGGGTGCGAATCTCCCAGTTCGCGCCGAATTCCTTGTCCATGAACATGGTTCCGCCGACGGCGATCATGTTCTTGGACTCATCGACAGGAGCTGTGATCTTGGAAGCGTTCACGAGAACGGAAACGCCGGCCTTGACCGTGCTGACGGGATGGTCGGTGAGCGTGCCGAGCTGGACCAGAAGGGATCCGCTCAGGGCGTCGCGCACCTGCATGTGCCGAGCCGTCGACGCCGCGACGAAGCTCACGACCTGCTCGTGCGTGGGGGCGCCGAACGCCGGGCTGTAACCGATGAGGACCTTGGCTGTGCTTGCGCTCACAGGAAGGACATCGGCAAGATACATGTCCGCACGGGCGCTGCCCTTGAGGGCTGTCAGCTTGGCGCGAAGCTGCTGAGCGGCAACGGAGGCGGTTGTGATGTTGGGCTTCATTTGTGTGGTCTCCTTGGAGGCTCAGTGATCAGTTGGCGACTGTGACGAGGTTTGGATTGTACTGGACGAGCAGACGCGGAAGGTGCATGAGCTCGAGGTTCGTGGTGATGACGCCGTCGCCTTCAGCACTGAACTCGGACTCGCCGTAGCTGGTGATCCAGCACTGCGGGTACTGCCAGAGCGAGTACAACTTGCCTTCGCCGCGGTAGAGGTATTCGTACAGGGTGATGGGCCAGCGCACGTCCATCAGGTCGCGCAGCAGGTTCCCGGAATCGACGAGTCCGAAGACCTTCTCGATTTCCTGGCCCCAGACTTCGGCACGGGACAGGGAGATGGAGTAGCCCTCGGCGCGTCCGGGGATCAGGTCAACCGGACGACCAAACGTCCTGGAGTTGAGCTCCCACTTGTGCACAGCCTGTCGTGTCCGCTGCTGCGGCGCCCAGGACTGGATGCGTCCGATGAGGTAGCGGCCGTTGGGACCTTCCACGGCGATGTCCATGCCGTGGTAGATCTTCTGGCGCGGAAGGACAGCTTCATGCTTGCCCCATTCCATCTGCTGGACAATGCTCCCCTGAGGGGTCGGTGCGTAGGTGTTGTTCAGTGTTGCCATTTTCAGTCTCCTGCGGTTACGTGGTGCTGAGCATCAGCACGCGGCTTGCGTGTGTAGGCTTCGAAGATCTTCGACTCCTTGAGAATCGACGGAAGGGCGGAGCGCTGGTACTGCTCGAGCGGGACTCGGTAGGCGTAGACGACCTTGGCCCCAGGGAGCGCGATCCGCAGCAGATGCTGCGGTGTCGGCTCCGGAAGAGCCGCCAGATCATCCCGGCCGCGCACCTGCTTCACGAACTCGGAAAGCAGAGTGCACTGCTGGTCGGAACTGGCGGCCACGCCTACGTGGACGTAGGCGTACCGGTTCTTCTCCCTGATGTACTTGGCCGGCTTCATGGTGGAAGTAGCGGCAAGCTCCTTCACACCAAACGCCCGGACAAGGTTCAACGCCACAGCGGTCTGGCCCGCCTCCCGAAGGCGACGGGTTACCTCAACCAGACTGGGCATTGACCTTGTCACGCGAGCCATGTTCTTCAGCCCTGGATGCTCTTGTTCACGGCGTAGAGACCGAAGAGCCTCTTGATCGCGAACCTTGTGTAGAAGGTGTAGTAGAAGTGGTACAGCGTCGGATCGTTCGCGTCCGGGAAGACGCGCACGTCGGCACTGCTGATCTGACGGGCGTTCCCGTCAGCGTCCTGGTAGGGGGCTGTCACGCCGCGGCTCACAAGGCCACCGAGCACATCCACGAGAACAGAGGCGATGTCCGCCTTCGCGTCTCCCTTGGTGTTCGGCACCATGCCGATGACACGCGCGTCCATCTCGCGACGGACGATGCGTGTGACATCCTGCTTCTGGCGCATCGGAAGGATCTCGTGGAACTCCGCAGCGTACGTGTCCGTGGTCTGGTCTTCCGCGAACGTGTACACGCCGTTACCGGCGTCGGCGAAGAAGATCGTGTTGGCTGCACCCAGCTTGATGTTGGTGCTGTTGCCGAACGTCTCCACGGTGTCGAACCCGAGAAGCTGGCTCTTGAGCAGCGTCTGCGAGTACGTTGGTGCACCAGCGACGCAGGCCGCGACAGCCGCCGCAACGAAGGATCCGTCCAGCGTCACCGTAGCCACGGTGTTGTCGCTGAGGGACATCGTCTTGGTTGCCTTGCGGGGCGCCACCAGGATGCGTGTGCCGTGCGCGTACGACGCCGTGCCGAACACCTGCAGCGTCTGCTTGGACAAGTACACCAGGGATCCGGGTGCGCTCGCGTCGCCGACAGGCATGCCGATCGGTGCGCCGACGTAGAGCATGTGCTCGCGCTTCTCGAACGGGTCGCAGGAGCTGACGTTGAACGACAGGAACTTCGGCAGATGCGCGTACAGGCGGAGCGGAACCAGGTCGGTGATGTAGAGCACCTCCTTGGCACCGTTGAGCGCGTTCTGGATGTCCGCCGGAGCGAAGATCCCGTCATCGTCCGCATCCTGCACCTGGATGACCGCGATGGCCAGAGGAGGCTGGTTCTGGTCGAACGCGAGCGTGGCCGCGATGGCCAGGTCGTTGTCCGCCGTAACCGGTGCCAAGAACTCGAGAGCCGAAGGCAGATCGTAGAACAGGGTCGGGGTGTTGTAGGACGAAGCCGGGCGCTTGTACCTGCCGCTGATGTAGTAGGTGCTACCGATCGCAGGCTCGTTGCCGACATGCGTGTACGATACCGTCAGGGTGGCGGCCAGGTCCGTCGGCGAGGAGATCGCCAGGCGAACGATGTTTCCACCGCGCACCTGCTCGAGTCCTGCGAATGGAAGGCCACCAAGCACCGCGGACAGTGTGCCAGCCAGAGGCGCAGCCGACAGCGCGATGTAGAAGGCACCGAACGTCCCGGTGACGGAGCCGTTGCGGTCGACCAGGACGTCGCTTGTGGTGAACGACTGCGTCGCCTTCGCGTTCAGGTTCCAGAACAGGCGGCCGTTGTTCACGTGCTCGACACTGAACTTGTCACCAACCGCGAAGGACGTGCGGTTGCGCACAGCCAACGAGATCTGCCCGGGCAGGGTGATGTAGCCTCCGGAAGCCGTGTCGGCCGTAACCGTACCGAAGCCTCCCTCGGCGGTGTTCGCCTCGTAGTTGAAGACCACAGCCGTCGCGTCTGTTGCTGTTCCGACCTGGGCCACGGTGAGCACCGTTGTCCTGTCATCGAGCGCCAGCGAGAACTTGCGTGCAGCCAGAACCGAGAACGCGAACGTGTCACCAACGGCGTAGTTGGACTTGCCACCAGCCATGCCGACAACGGAAATCGCATCACCGACACGTGTGATGGCGACGTTGTAGGCGCCTGAAGGTCCGGCGCCATTCTTCTTGTGAGTGAGCACAACCGAAGCACCGACAGCAGCCGCGGAGATGCTCAGCGCGCTGGCATTGACCTTGGCGGCCAAGTTGGCCGCCGAGAGCTCTGCCGTCGCCGCGATGGTCACGGCTGTGTTCGACCCGGAGACGGTGGAGTTGCTGTCGAACTCGAACACCACCGGAGTGATGATTCCGTCCGAGATCGTGACCGTGTTCGTGTCCGAGGGGAGACCGGTCAGCGATACCGTACCGGAGGCAGGCGTCGCTGCGGTCTTGCCGAGCGCGACTGTCGCACCCTGGAAGACCTCCAGCTTGGCGCCGTCGGTGAGGACGACGTTGCCTCGGGCGAACAGGTCGCCAGCACAGCCCCAGGCCACAGTGACGCGGTCGGGGCTGTAGGTAGCGTCCACACCGCCGGAGAAGCCGACAAGAGCGACACCAACAAGACCGTTGACAGCAAGCAGAGCGGAGTTGCCGTTGTTCGAGCTCGTGGAGTCGTCGACGACCGTCGGAGTAACGGTGAAGTCAGGGGACGACACCGTGATGTTCCGCGCGGTCTCCGGTGCGATCACGACCGAAGCCGCATGCGCAACAGCGAGAACGCCGGTGAGCGCCGACACCGCCGTGACCACATTGGCCAGCGTATCAGCCAAGGTGAGCCCGATCGTGATTGCTGTGTTCCCACCGACCACACCACCCGTGCCTTCGAACTCGAAGGTTGTCGAGGTGCCTCCGACAACAACAGTGAACACAGCACCATCAGCTGGGTTGGATGGGACAAGAAGCGTAGCTCCGGGACGGAGATGGACGGTGTACGCATCCGCGTCGTCAACCACAGCCACCAGACCAAGCGTCGAGGCATTCACAGCCGCGATGAAGTTGGTGATCGATCCGGCGACGTTCGTGTGTGCGTCAGCACCACCAGACATGCCTGTGATGGTTCCGTCGAAGTCCACCGCGGTGACGGTGGCATTTCCGATCACACCAGCCACCTGGGCAGCCAAAGCGACAGCACCGATGCCACCGGCGGAGGAATCCGTAGCGGTGATGCGCAGCGCGCTGGCGTTGATGGCGGTAACGAGGTTGGCTGCTGTTGCCGCCGACGTCGCACCGACGATCACCTTCGTGGCTCCGGCATTGTTCACGATGCCGTTGTCGTCGAACTCGAAGACGACAGTGCGGACACCGTCACCGAGAGCGATGTACGAACCGTCCACAGGAAGAGTCGTCGACGACGTCCCTGGGAACGCGATCAGCCCTGTGGCAGCCACAGCGGCTGTCTGCGGAAGCACGACCAGTGTCGACCCCGGGATGGACTGGATGGAGTTGCTGTCGAACTCGAACGTCTTGACAACCTTCGAGGCACCTGTGCGTCCGTTGTTGAAGACGATGCCGGAGCCGTCCGGAGGCGCCACAGCACTGAATACAACCTTGCCGGTTGGAAGTGTTGCAGCGGTGCTGCCGGAGTCGACAGCGGTAACCTGCGCCTTGAAGGAGAGGTTTGCGCTGCCGTAGAAACCGGCTGCGTCCACAACCAGGCTTCCGGTACCGACGTTGTCGAGCGAAGCCAGCACCGGTCCGGATTCTGCGAACTGGTTGTCGTTGAGGATGGCGGAGTGCACCTCGATCAGCGACGGGCCGTAGGCAGAGAACGTGTAGGTGTCGTTGACGACGTAGGTTCCGGTGCTGCTGAAGTCCAGGCGAATGCCGTACTCGAGAACAGCGGAGAGCGTCTGCTCGTTGGTGGTATCGATCTCGATGGTCGGTGCGTTGACGCCAGCAGCGACAGGCACACGAGGTGCTGCGGAGTTGCCGGCCTCAAGCGGGCTTGCTTGCCAGGCCAGCGTGACGACAGTGCCGACGACCGTCTTGACCGTCAGCACGTACTGGCGATTGTACAGGTGTGCGTACTGGGCATAGGCGTTGACCGTGACCAAGCCGGTTCCGGTTCCAACCTGAGTAACCGAGGAGAACGAGAACGTGCTCTTGGTGTGCTTGATGATGTTGCCTTCAACATCGACAGCAGGAACCGGGGCAGATGTCGTGACGTCGAGGAAGTAGTCGACGTTACGCTTGTACTGGTTCTGGTCGAGCTGAGACCCGATCGTGTCGATCACGCGGATGTCCGGCACCGGAATCGCGTCGGGCACGCTGGTATCGTTGCCCTGGTACGAGATCGAGTACGAGGCGGCGGCGTTGTATGCGGCGTCGGCGATGACAACACCGCTACCGTCAGCCAGGAAACGCCACTGGTCCTTCACAACCTCGAGACCTGTGCTATCGGAGAGGGTTGCGACGTCCAAGTCGCCGTTGCTGACGATGTCGAGGAGAGCTGTGTAGGGGCTGGAAGAGCTGAAGCTGAGCCCGTGGTTGTTGATGAAGCCACGGGTGATGCCGGAGTTGCGCTTGAGCGTGTACGGAGACCCCTTGCCGACATAGGTCGGCACGCGAGTTTCCGGCGCAACACTGACAGTGCCTGGCTGGATGTCCTCGCCGATGTACGTGTTCGGAAGCACGTACTGGCGATTGGTCTGCAGAGTTGTGGGCATGTGGATATTCTCCGTTGTACCTGTTATGTGTTGCTGTGTTCGAGGAGGCTAGTAGCCGACCGTGATTTTTTGCTGTTCAAGAAGATTTGAGTGTGGACCGGCTTTGAAGTTCACATCGTCGGTAACGCGCACGTAGGCCTCGCCTGGGCGGATGCCGACGAGGTAGTACTCGCACGGGATGGCACCCCGACGCAACCGCAGAACGGAAGGGTCAGACGACGACACCATCTCATTCGGATTCTGGTTGAAGATCCTACCAACTTCCTGACGACCGACACGCACCAGAGAGGGCATGTCGAAACGACGAACAGGGATGTCTGCGGGGTCGACGTTGTGTAGCTTCCATGCACCTTCCACGAACGGTAGAAGAAACGCATCCTCATACTCGAGCTGCATCTGCGTCAGCGAAGTCCACAGGATATCCTTCTGGTCGTCGCCGATATTGGCACGCTCAGCGCTCCCTATTTCAGGGATCTTCGGGAAGCGTGCGGACCAGTTCTCACCGTGTCCGGTACCATACAGAGTCATCCCGATAGTGGGACCTGCGAGCTCGCCGAAGATCAAGGACAGCACGTCAACAAGCGCTTCTGTGGCTGTCTGGTCCGGGGAGGCTGCGAGCATCGTCAAGGTAACGCTGCGGAGGACCGGGACGATCGTGTAGATCTGATGGTTCTCGCCGCGGAAGTTCCCCTGGTGAAATCCAAGCCCAGCGGTCTTGTACTGGACACCGGTGTCATTGATCACAATGCAAGGAAGGTGTTCCTGAATGTCGCTGCTGAACTTGTACACCGGCAGGTGCACCTTGTTCTGCGCTTCCGTGGCGGGAGTGATATCGAACGGCTCGGTGCTGTACCTGAGAGCATCCGGGAACAACTCCCGAGTGAGCTCACGAAACCGGCCGTTCTCGTCGAGAAACTGCCGAATGTGGTTCTGCACAGCCGTCTTCACGACAGTCTTGATGTGCGTCTGTGATCTCCGATTAACGGACTCCACAGGCGTGACCGGCTTCAGTTTCTGGGTGTAGCCCGATGTCAAGTAGGACGGCGGCATTCTGCTAGAAATTGCCGCAAACGCAAAGACACACAGACGCAGTGTCTGGTGTTTTGCGCGTGGGTTATTTCACACTACAGCGAGCGCACAAGATCAACTGTCGCGCTTTCCAGAGCTTGCCACTTCGGGTGTGCGCGCAGTGTGTCTTTGTCCAGGACGATGAAGTCCGGCGAGACCGTCTGTGTCTTCTTGCGCAGAAGATCGACGATGTCTGCAACATCAGCACCGAAACTCGCTGGCTTCACACCGAGATAAAACTCGTAGTGTCGCAGAAGCGAGGCCCTGGGTATGCGAAGCGCGGAGGAAAGAAGAGGGATCGTACGGAATGTGGACAAAGCAACCTTGAGCACGTGCCGCACATCAGCACCGTACTTGATCTCGAGTCGGAGCAAGGACGGCGGCTTCTCGCGAAGGCAGGCCTTTGAGCAGTATGTGTAGTTGCCTGCTTGCTTGTACGGTGCTTCAGCAACACCGCCGCAGACAACACACACACCTGTCCCAGGGACGACTGTGAACTTGTTTACACCAGCGATCGCTAGTTGCTCCTCGAGAGAGGCTTCACGGAGATGCGTTACCGCGGTATTGACGAAAGCCCGAGCCTCGCCTTCACTGACACCAAGAGCCGTGGCCAAGTCGCCGGTCTCGTTCGCTTCCTGGTGTCGGCATGAGAGAACACAGTTGAGTTTCTTCTTCGCGTCGACATGGTAGTCGCACGCAGTCAGACGGCACGGACTGACAAGAACGCAACCGAGCCGTGTGCAGTAGAAACGGTCATCTCCACTGGTTTGATCCAGGCGAAGCTGACGCAGGACCTGGCCTTGCGCCTTCTCCGATGAAGTCATGAAGTCGGAGACGAACGATTCAACCTCGGCTTCAGGGACAGCAGGTACGAGAGACACTTTCGCTCCTTCTGCGACCAGACCAGATCGCATCCACCGATTTCTTCGCCGGACCGCGGACCACAACCAGAGGATCCTTCACAGCCGTCTCCTTGCACACGATGTACAAGCCGATACCGATCGCGTCGAACTGATGCTCCTTGATCGGGAACGGGTTCCGCTTACGGTCTGACTTCGCCTTCGTCACTTCCGTGTAACCGAAGACGTCTGGCGTCTTTTCCAAACCACCGCGCACGCCTGTCATCAAGAAGCTAAGCCAGTTTTTCCAGTCACTGGCGGGCATAAGCACAATGTGCGGCTTCAACCGAAG
>Ga0265297_10003492_pt1 | contig 28252 bp, 21 predicted proteins | sample Munlanlwell13791_FD_192502 | JGI IMG/M metagenome (GOLD analysis project Ga0265297, IMG submission 192502) | Leachate microbial communities from a municipal landfill in Southern Ontario, Canada - Leachate well 137-91 | ecosystem: Engineered > Solid waste > Landfill > Unclassified | place...
CCGTTTATCCCGACAAACAAATGTACTAAAAGTTTACTTGACACAGTTCGTTGTACACTCCCGAGAAGTATGAGTTGGGAGCTATGAGAATTATATCCAGCGTACTATCCAAGTAAAGCTGCGTATTGCCCAAGTAAAGCTGCGTACTATCCAAGTAAACTTTATACCGGCATGAATTGACTTGCGTACTATCCAAGTAAACCTGCGTACTATCCAAGTAAACTTTATACCGGCACGAATTAACCTGCGTACTATTCCAGTAAACCTGCGTACACCCCAAGTAAACTTTATACCGGCATGAATTGACTTGCGGACGGCACAACTGAAGTTGCGTACTATATATCTGAGTTAAGAGTGGCAGTTTCCATTGTATAACACAAGGAAGCTCTTTTTTACCTTTACCAGAGAAAGTGTTCTTCGGTTTTTAATGGGCTACATTCAATACATAATCAAAAAAAAACAGCTATGTAAAAACCAACGAAAACCCATTGCATCCGTGTTTATTCATGTTCTATTAAAATGCATTTGAAAACTCCCAACTTATCGCTCCTGGCTATCGTATCAGCATTACCGTGCCTCTTTTATGTTCGGTAATTGTAATCCCCTGGTTATTTTGAGTGTCGTAAGCTACCTCCCATATATAAGCACCTGCAGGGCATGGATTGCTATTTTTGCTTCCATCCCAGCCGTTGTGTGGGTCAGTTCCTTCAAACAGCAGTTCATTCCAACGGTTAAAAATCCGGATCTGGTATTTTGTAACCACATCCGGGTCTATCAACCCATTAAATTTATCGTTGAGTCCGTCGCCATTTGGAGTAAATGCATTGGGCAGTTTCAGATCGGAGAAACATAACTTCATCTCTACCGTATCGTTTCCAACACATCCAAAACCGTCGGTAACCTGTACCCAGTATATACCTTTATCTGAAGCAGTAAAAGTTTGACCGGCAGAGCCATCCTGCCAAAGGTAATTGGAAAACCCGGCTCCGGCGTCGAGTATAACAGGTGTGCCTGCACAAAGGTATTCTTCACTGCTTAGGTCAATCTGAGGAGCATTATGTACTGTCATCAAAAAAGAATTGGAATGGGCAGGGTTATTTATTGCACAATTAAGGTCGGAAGTATAAAGACATTGAATCTGATCGCCGTCGGAGGGAGCATAATAAAATACGGCATTATTTGATTTTGTACTCCCGTTTACCTGCCATTCGAACAACGGATTGCTTCCCCCGTTATTGGCATTGGCAGTAAACTCAACAATATCGCCCTGGCAAACTTCAGTATTCAGGTCGGCAGTAATGCTTATGCTTACCTCCAAACCTTCGCTTACAATAAAGGAAATAGGGGTAGCAAAAATTGTTCCTGAAGGAGGGCAAACAACATCGGGTACAATGTAACAATTCACCTCATCGCTATCAGATGGAGTATAAATAAATTCGTTGCTGTTTGTTCCAACAGGAGAATTGTTTACTGTCCACTGATAAACAGGGTTGTTTCCACCGTTTACCGGCGAAGCCGTAAAGGTTACTTCTGTTCCTTCGCAAATATTATTGCCTTCCGAAGAAGAGATGGAAAGTTGTACATCCACCAATGAAGCTACCTGCATGGCAAGAAGATTGGATGTAGCTGGGTTTCCTGTAACACAATTGGTAAGATCGGAATTAAAAATGCAACTTACTATATCATTATTAACCGGTTTATAAGAAAAACTGTTAATGGTGGAAGCCGCTCCCTGAGATACTCCGTTAACAAACCACTCATAAGTTGGATTAGTCCCACCGTTTTGCCCATCGGCTAAAAAACTTACGGTAGTCCCCTCACAAATAGTATTGCCCGGATTTCCGGAAATAGAGATGGTAACGGAGACAGGAATTGAGTTTGAAACACCAAAAGTTATGGTGTTTGAAGTTGCAGTATTGGGAGTTGCACAATTAAAACTCGAAGTCATCACCACATAAACCTCGTCGCCATCGGCAGGGACAAAATCAAAATTAACGTTGTTGGTTCCAGCAGGAATATTATTCAAATACCATTGATATGAAGGCGTTCCACCGTTTACAGGAATAGCCGTAACGGTAAATGAATTCCCTTCGCAAATAATAGGTGGGTCGGCAATAGAAACAGCGGGGACAAGGTTTGCTACAATTTCTACGATAGTTACCGGCGACTGGGCAGGATTCCCGGTTGCACATAAAATATCCGAAGTTAACTTGCAGTAAACTTCGTCGCCGTCAGCAGGGTTCAACAAAGTGAACGAAGAAGTGGTTTCAATCTGAGGATTATCATTCAAATACCATGTATAGGCTGGATTGGTGCCTCCGCCAACAGGATAAGCAGTAAAAGTTATTGGTTCGCCTTCGCATGCCTGTGCGATACCAGAAGGCGAAATAGTAACACTTACCGTAATCTGGCTGCTTACCGTCATAATAATTTCATTCGAAGTAACAATGGGATTACTAACGCAAGCCTGGTTAGATGTTAATTCGCAGGTAATTTTATCACCATCAACCGGAATAAATGAAAAAGTACTGCTGTTTGTTCCTTGGTTACTTCCATTTACTTTCCATTGAAAAATGGGATTTGTACCTTCATTCTGATAAGTTGCTGTGTAGTTAACCTGTGTATTTTCGCAAACGCTGTTTCCTGCATCGGAGGTAATATTTATCTGGGCAACCGAAGTAGCAACGACCGTCATTGTGATGGAATTTGATACCGCTGCATTTGGAGGAACCGGGCTTACACAGGCTTCGTTTGAAACTACCTCACAGGTTACAATATCACCGTCGTTTGGCTGGTATGAATAATTCGGAGTAGTTACCATCGAAATTCCGTTTACCTTCCAGGTGTATGCAGGCGAAGTGCCTCCATGATCTACAGCCGAAGTAAAATCAACCGTTGTACCCGAACAAACATTGTTTCCCTGAGTCGAAGATATTGTTACTGTAACTATTTCAGGGGCTGAAACCGACATAATGATCGGTAAAGAAGTAGCCGGATTATTTATAGCACAACTTGATATTGAAGTAACCTTACATTGTACTTTATCATTATTGTTCAAAGTGGGAACAGGGGTAAACGTAACCGTAGTAACCCCGGTACTTACATCGTTTACAAGCCAGTCGTAATTAGGATTGCTACCGGCATTGGCGTCGGCAGTAAAAGTTACCGGTTCGCCTTCGCAAACGGTACCCGAAGGGTCGGCAGAAATAGTTATTTCAACGTTTAATACAGAAAGAATTTCAATTATTTGAACTGCTGACTGGGCAGGACTGCCCGTAGCACAAGCAAGGCTGGAAGTTACAATGCAATAAACTTCATCCCCGTCGGCTGGAGTTGAAAGAGTATAGGATGAACTGTTGCCACCTACGGCTGATGAATTCAGATACCATTGAAAAACGTCGGAAGTGCCGGGATTATTAACTGTTGCCTGAAAAGATATGGCTTCACCTTCGCAAACAGATGTCCCAGGGTCGGCAGTAACATCAACAATGATTGGTAACTGATCGTTTACGGTCATCAAAATAGTGTTAGATGTAACTGATGGTTGCGTCGTACAAACTTCAGTGCCTGCAGTTATCATGCAGTAAACATTGTCATTATTGTTGGGTGTGTAAGTGTAAACCGGATTATTTGCACCTACCGTTCCTCCATTTACATACCACTGGTAAACAGGCGTTGTGCCGCCATTAACCGGGGTAGCAGTGAAAGTAACGCTATTTCCGGCACAAACGGATGTACCAGGGTCGGCTTCGATGCTTAGGCTTACGGTTAACAATGGGTTAACCGTCATTGTGATTGAATTGGAAGTGGCAGGATTGCCCGAAGTACATGCTTCACTTGAAGAAAGCACACAGCTTACAACATCATTATTTGCGGGTATGTATTCAAATGTAGCACTATTCGAACCGGCATTCGAGGTGTTCACTTTCCATTGGTAGGAAGGCGTTGCACCGCCATTGGTTGGCGTTGCAGTGAAAATAACTGATGTTCCGGCACAAATGGTAGTAGGGCTGGTAGTTGAAATTGTAACACTTACTGGTAAATTCGGATTTACGGTTACTTGTATCGCCGACGACGTAGCCGAACTTCCGGTGGCACAGGTAGCATTGGAAGTTACTGTGCAACTGATGTTGCCCCCGGGAACAATGCCGGTATAAGCATAGTTTTGCGATATGGCTCCGGTAATCGGGTTTCCGTTGAGTTTCCATTGGTAAGCAGGTGCACTTCCGGGGTTGGTAACATTTGCAGTAAAATTTACTGTTCCACCCTCGCAGATGGTAGTAGGATCGGTTGTTGAAATAGTTACACTTACTGGTAAATTCGGGTTAATGGTTACTTGAGTCGCCGACGATGTAGCAGGACTTCCGGTGGCACAGGTAGCATTGGAAGTTACTGTGCAACTGATGTTGCCTCCGGGAACAGTGCCGGTATAGGCATAGTTTTGCGATATGGCTCCGGTAATCGGGTTTCCATTGAGTTTCCATTGGTAAGCAGGTGCACTTCCGGGGTTGGTAACATTTGCAGTAAAATTTACTGTTCCACCTTCGCAGATGGTAGTAGGGTCGGTAGTTGAAATTGTAACACTTACTGGTAAATCGGGGTTTACAACTATCGTAATATCATCGGTATTGCTACAACTGTGCCCGTCGGTAAAAGAATAAACAATGGCATGACTTCCGGCTCCCGCCGTTGCAGGGTTAAACTGGTTTCCGGTAACGCCCGGACCGCTGAAAGTTCCTCCGGCAGGTGTGCCGGTTAGGGTTACAGCAGGATTGAAAGTACAATAAGGACCGTAAGTGCCTGAAATGGAAACCTCCGGAAGTTCATTCACCGTAAGTGTTGCCACATTCGATATTATTCTGTTACAACCAGGATTTACGCTGCTCCAGACCTCGCAATAATACATATTACCATTCATTGCCAAAGTGGTAGCGGGAGTTGTATAACTTGCAGATGTTTCCCCGCTTATTGTTCCCCAAACCCCTCCGGGCTGACATAAGTACCATTGATAGTTGAGTGAAGAACCATTGGCTACAACAGTGAATGTTGCAGATGAATTTTCGCAAACACCCGGCGATACCGGCTGGTTGGCAATGGAAGGAAGGTTAATATCTATAGCATTTATTTTAATATTATCAAAACGGTTATTGCCATTCGAATTTGAACCTCCTTTCATTGTAAATCGTACCTTGAAATTTGGATTATTCTCTACCCCTGCAACGCCTGAAAAATCAAGTGTTTTTAATCCAAAAACTTCTATTGGCTGTGGATCTATAGTATAAGTTATAAAAGGAATCCATGTGGTACCATCAGTTGTATAATGAATATCATGACTTTGGAACCCCGTTCCTGCACTTGGAGCATTTCCTGATTTTCTTAAAGCATAACTTACAATAACATTTTTATAACCTGTTGTGGGTATATTCAGAAACAGATGTTTATTATTATTTTGCAATGCTGTATTTACCAGTACAGTTAAGCCCTGTCCGGCAGGTGTGCCAGTTGTGGCATTTAGCAAAGTGCCTGTATATGCATTGTTAAGAGATGAGGGTATAAAATCATTGGTAATTGTTGCTGCTGGGGTAGTTAAACTAATATCAGGGTTGATATAACCAGTAGAGGCATTAAAGCTCCAGTAATGAATAACGTCAGAGCAGCTTACCAACGGAAGCACACTGGCATTTTTATGAGCATCTATCCTGACAAGCAATTTTTTGTCAGCACCCTGCTGGTTAAACTGCATTCCATCGGTATTTATGCCAAACTGGGCAGTACGTCCGTAAGTTACACCTGCTTTGAAACTTTCAATCACAACATAAAACAATTTTTTCACTCCGGGGTTTATAGCAATATTCAATCCGTTGTAGGCTCCGCCGGGGTCTTCGTCTTTTCCCCAGATATTGTCAGTTGCAGTTGAGGGTGTCCATGTTCCGTATAGCTCGTCCCCTCCGGCTTCATTTCCATCATACGAAAAAGTAGTTCCATCCTCATAGTAAATTTTCACTTTATTAATATCGGTAGCCTCCGAAAGGCTACCAAAATTTTTAACCCAAAGACCTTTTAAGGTAATTCCGCTTAACGACCCTATATCAACAGAAAATTGCAAAACAAGTTGATTAGTTGCATTTTGTAATTTATTGTTGACCACACTTTGCGTGGCTACATCCACCAAAGCCATTTCATTGTTGTAATTAGCTTTATCAACTCCGTTCAACTGAAGCGTCAGGCTCACCTTTGCCCCCGCAATCCAATCCGTAGCATTAAAATGTTTATTACTTACCTCCTGAATGCTGCTTAAATGCTTTATCCATGGAGAAGTGCCATCGTGCATCCAATAGGATGGATAATCTACTGTTTGATTATTAACTTTAACTTTTACATTTGCACTTGTCCACGAATTCAAGGTAGTAGCCCAGTGTACCCATGTGGAATCGTCTTTTTCGATATAATCATATTTTCCTAATCCTTCATCGGTTTCCAACTGTGCTTCCTGGGGAAAAGCCGGTATAATGCTAAAAAATAATAATATAAAAAAGGCAAAAGGAATTATTTTCCTCATATACACACTCTTAATTTAGCTTAAAAATATAATCTTCTTTTAATTTACAAAAATACTATAATTTCATGGATTAAATTTTAAGAATTTATCAATTCATTACTTTTGTCATCCATTATAACTTCAATCTTGAAACCAGAAACTTAAAAATGCGAGGCGATCCGAAATTATACCATATTAAACGAACTCAACATCTCTTACGATTATTACGAACATCCTCCAGTTCCTACCGTAAAAGAAGCCGCAAAGTACTGGAAAAATATTGAGGCTACCCATTGCAAAAACCTGTTTTTACGCAATCATAAGGGAAATCGTCATTACCTTGTTGATTTTGAATACACCCATACCATCGCCATCCACGATCTGGAGCAACGGTTAAAACAGGGAAAACTCACTTTTGCTTCCGAAAAAAGATTGATGGAAAACCTTGGTTTAACGCCTGGTTCGGTAACTCCTTTTGGTTTGATTAACGATAAAAACCATCATGTTCATGTTTTTCTGGACGAAAACCTGCAAAAAGTACAAAAAATCAGCTTTCATCCCTGCATCAATACGGCATCTATAGTTATAACTTTCAGCGACTTTATCCGATTCATGGATTGGATGGGAAACAGTTATGAGTTTGTTAAATTATACGATTAATTTTTTTGTTCACCAGTTCGAGGGAAATTTTAAACCAATCAATCAACTGCTTATCTACTTCACCGGTATTTTCAAGCCTTACAAAATGAACAAACCTTGTTTTTGACAACCTTATGGTTTTTCTTACCGGAAATTCGGTATGTTCTTCGGAAAGGAAAAATTCGACATCAACCCAGTTAAAACGAATCTTCAATGCAAGGAAAGTTCCGTTTGCATTGAACAGTATGGCACCCCTTGCAGCACTTACGCTGACATTTTCCAGGTTTTCAAATTCGTTATAAATTTTTTCGTAAACCAAAAATAACTCAGGTTTTTTACCAATAAAATGGGATGCAATATCAATAACTACACAGCTATGCCCCTGATTGATTTTACGAAAACTCCGGTTACATTTAGGGCAGGTCCACATGATGCAAAGATAAAAAAAGAAGTAACCCGGCAGAATGAATGCGCTTAGTTTATGATCATGCCGCATAGCAAAAAAACAAGGAGTTACTCTCATAACTCCTTACATCTGTGACCCCGGCGGGATTCGAACCTGCGACCCGCAGCTTAGAAGGCTGCTGCTCTATCCAGCTGAGCTACGAGGCCTCATTTTGAAGTTGCAAAATTATTATTTTTTTCATTTCTCCCAAGAGTTATTAACAATCACTTGTTTTTAAATTTCTATATAAGCCCTGCCAATACCTCTGCATTAAGGTTACTTTTGTTAAAGAATTTCGTATTCTGCAGGTTATGGCGATAAAAATCAGAGAGATGAAAAAAAGTTTACTGCTACTGAATGTATTTTTTCTTATCAACATCGCTAAATCTCAGTCTTTTATTGATATTAAAGCCCCGCTTACCCCTACTTTTAATTCAGCAGTTAACTGGGCTGACTTCGATTTGGATGGCGATCTGGACGCATTGGTTACCGGTGAAAATTATAATGGAAAAACAAAAAATATAGTAACCCGTATTTACGAAAACAAACGCAACGATCACTTTGTTTCATTGAAAATCAACTTGATGCCTGTAACACGCGGTGCTTCCGACTGGGGCGATTACGATAACGACGGAGATATGGACCTGCTGCTCACTGGCGAAACCACTGGTGGCAAAGTGTATGCTAAAATTTATGCCAACCATCGTTCAGGCAGATTTTACGATACAAAAATCCCTCTCGAAGGTATAGCCGACGGTTCTGCACTTTGGGTTGACATAAACAACGATGGCTGGCTCGACATCATCCTCTCCGGATTAAATGTAAAGGGCATTCCCACAATTAAAGTGTATCGAAACGAGGGAAAAAATTGTTTTACTGAAGTTTATACCACTTTATTGCCCGTTTTTTATGGAAAAATTGCCGTTGCCGATTACGACCGCGACGGAGATATGGACCTGCTCTGCTGCGGAAAAACCAATAAAAATGCCGTAATTTCCAAAGTTTTCCGAAACGATGGCACTTTCCGTTTCACCGACATCAATGCCAATCTTACGCCTGTATTCCAGGCAGCGTGCGACTGGGGTGATTATGATCGCGATGGTAACCCTGACATTGCACTTTGCGGACAAACGGCTTCAAGAACTCTTGTTACCAAAGTATATAAAAATACAGGCAACAATAAATTCACCGATACAAAATCCGTTTTGCCTCCTGTTCGCTCAGGATCAATCTGCTGGGGCGACTGTGATATGGATGGCGATGCCGACCTGCTTATTACCGGTGATGCCGGGAATAACAACATTATCAGCGCAGTATATATAAACAACGGAAACAAAGGATTTTACATCAGCAAATCGAAACTGCACGGAGTTTACCTTAGCGATGCACGCTGGGGCAACTACGACAATGACACCGACCTCGACATTTTGCTGGCAGGCTTGGATAAATATTATAACCCTGTTACTAAAATTTATAAAAATCAAATCCGCTCAAAACCGGCTTCCGGTTGTCGTCCGGAAGTAAAAGCTCCTGTTACAAAAATTGTTACACCCCAAAATTTCTGGATTTCCAACTACGAGGTACCCGAAAAAAAGAAACCAGCCTGGTTTGTGGTTTGGGCTACCTGCTATTGTTTCCCCGATTCGGTGTTTAAATTTGATACCACTTACAACAATAAGCTTAATGCCTTTGTAAGCAATGTTTTTTTTGTTAAACCCGATTCGTACAGTTTGCACGAAACCTACAATGGCATGATTTTGATAGATTTGAAGAACTGGAGTGCCATTGATCAGGGGTATCGCTCGGTAGGGTTTACAACCGAAAAGGAAGCCAACAAACTCAGGGACTTCCTGATTAACGATTATTTAGAAAATGGATTTACATTGCACGACATTGTGTTCACGGCAAAAGATATCGAAAAAATCAAGTGGTATCCGGGTTCAATTGTTAAACTTGAAGAAGACAGAGCCAATTGGGATATACCATGGTCAAACGAGTATATGAACAAGGAAATTGACAAAATATCCCTTCCGACACAATAAAAATCCTTTTAAATCAGAAAAATCACGTATGATTTTCTGTTGGTTATCTTTTATAATCTTCCACCTCAATAAAATGTTTACAGATACGGTATTCCTCATCATGCCGGTTTGAACAAATAACCGTTAAACGTTGCCAGTCGTTTTCTTGGAGCAGTTGCTGATACCAAGCAATTCCTTCATCATCTAAATTAGTAACAGGTTCGTCCAACAGCAGCAAGGATGTTTCACTCAAAATAGCAAGGGCAAGTTTAAGGCGTTGTTTCATTCCCGAAGAGTAGTTTCGTACTGGTTTGTTTAAAGTAAATTTAGCACCCAGTAAACTTTGTATCTGTTTATTACTTTTATTATCCCTAATGGATTTGAACCTGCGGTGAAAGTCGAGGTGCTGCGAAAGGGTAAATTCTTCGATGAGTTCCTGGTAAGGAGCTGCCAATGACAAAAAACGGAATATTTTATCCGGTGGAATGACTTTCCCATCCTTAAAATAGTGAAGGGTACCTTGGCTCTGCTGAATTTTACCGGCTATTACCTGCATCAGTGTGGACTTTCCCGAACCGTTGCTTCCCACAATGGCATACGACTGACCGCTTTCAAGGCTAAGGTTGATATTGCTAAAAATCCAGTCGTCGTTGAATCGCTTGCCTATATTTTCGAGCTGGATTTGCATGAAAATGTAAAGTTTACAATTTGTGTTTACAATTTAAGGTTGCAAAAAAACCATTAAAATTAGCACTGCTTGTCTTCTTTGCGAGATTGGCTAATTAACACATTATATTTTCCCATTAAAGTCCATCGGTTCTTAACTTACTCTCCGCGTCCTTTTGAGTAGCCCTTCATTATGCCACGGCTCGAATTACCAACAAAAGAAATAATTTCATCCCGTTCGGAGGTAGCCGGCATCTCGCGTTCAATCGTATCACATGCCTGGCTAACATTAAGTCCTTTAAGAAAAATATAACGGTACAAATCCTGTATTTCGTTAATTTTTTCAGTGGTAAAGCCTCTGCGTCGTAAGCCAATGGAATTAATGCCAGCGTAAGAAAGAGGTTCACGGGCAGCTTTTGTGTAAGGAGGCACATCCTTACGAACCAATGAACCACCGGATATCATTGAATGGGCTCCTATATTCACAAACTGGTGTATAGCCGACAGTCCCCCTATGATTGCCCAATCGTCCACATTGATATGTCCGGCTAATGTAACTGCATTGGCGAGAATGCAGTTATTGCCAATCACACAATCGTGGGCAATATGTACATATGCCATTATTAAGCAGTTATCTCCTACTACTGTTTCCCAATTGGCTTTTGTAGCCCGGTTTATGGTTACGAATTCACGGATGGTGGTATTATTTCCGATGCGAACAATAGTTTCTTCCCCATCAAATTTAAGGTCTTGCGGAATAGCGGCGATTACGGCACCGGGATAAATTTTTACATTTTTCCCGATACGGGCGCCTTCCATAATGGTTACGTTGGAGCCAATCCAGCTTCCTTCTGCAATTTCTACATTTTGTTCGATATTGACAAAGGGTTCGATTACTACATTTTTAGCAATCTTTGCCTGGGGATGTACGTAGGCTAATGGTTGATTCATAAATTGTTATATTATTTTTTTCTTGCAATCTGGGCAAGCATTTCTGCTTCCATTACTATTTTATTGCCTACATAGGCTGTGCCTTTCATATGGCATATTCCTCTTCGTATAGGGGTTACAAGGTGCATGTCGAAAACCACGGTATCGCCGGGCACTACTTTATGACGAAAACGCACATCACTGATTTTCATAAAAAGTGTGATATAGTTTTCAGGATCAGGAACAGTATTAAGCACCAAGATTCCTCCGGTTTGCGCCATAGCCTCTATCTGAAGTACGCCGGGCATAACAGGTTCGTCAGGAAAATGTCCTACAAAAAAACTTTCGTTCATTGTAACGTTTTTCACCCCAATAACATGACTATCGCTCATTTCCATTATTTTATCAATAAAAAGAAACGGAGGACGATGAGGTAATAACTTTTTTATGCCATTAATGTCGAACAGAGGAGGCTTATTAAGGTCGAAACGGGGTACCTTGGGTGTTTTCAAATCTTCACGAAGGTGCTGACGGATAATTTTAGCAAATTCAACGTTGGTACTATGTCCGGGACGGGTTGCGTAAATATGTCCTTTCATTGGCATGCCTACCAGGGCAAGATCGCCTATCACGTCAAGTAATTTATGGCGGGCAGGTTCGTTGTTGAACCGCAGTTCGATATTGTTGAGTATGCCTTCTTTCAGTACTTCCACGCGGGGTTTATTGAAGAAAGTAGCCAGCCGGTCGAGTTCTTTCTGACTGATTATACGGTTTACAAAAACAATGGCATTGTTCAAATCTCCACCTTTGATAAGATTATTCTGAATAAGATATTCCAGTTCGTGTAAGAATACAAAGGTACGGCAAGGGGCAATCTGTGTTGAAAAATCAATAATACTGTTCAAACTAGCATTTTGTGTGCCTAATACGCTGGAAGCATAGTCAATCATCACCGAAAGGCGGTAATCTTCGCAGGGGACGGCTAGCATCTCCACTTTTTTTTCTACATTGGAATAGCTGATGTTGGATGTTATTTCAAAATATTCTCTTTCGATATTTTGTTCAACAATACCTGCTTTTTCGAGGGCTTCAATATAAAAGCGGGCACTTCCGTCGAGGATGGGTGTTTCTTCGCCATCGAGTTCTATCAGGGCATTGTCAATTCCTAATCCCACCAGGGCAGCAAGCGCATGCTCAATGGTCATTACATGAACATCATTAAACTTTAAAGTAGTTCCCCGGGATGTATCAACCACGTATTCGGCAAGAGCTTCTATAATAGGCTCACCTTCAAGGTCAATCCGTTTAAATTTGTAGCCATGATTTTCGTGGGCAGGAACAAATGTAAGTGTTACTTCTTTCCCTGTATGCAATCCGGCACCTTTTACCGATACTGGATTTTTAATGGTTCGTTGTTTAGGGTTCATTGCATTAAATTCTGATCGCAAAAATATAAAAAATATTGGGCAGTAAGATTTTCTTTTATCTGGCTATTTTTATTTTTTTTCTTTCAGTTGCCTGATTTCCTTTTCAAGAGCTTGTATTCTTTCCGCCAGTTTTGGCAAATTACGATACAGTACTATGGATTTGCGGGCATTGCCTATATCATCGGCAGGTGAGCCCAGCACAATTTGTCCTTCTTTTGTTACATTGCCCGGCACACCCGATTGGGCACCAATTTTCACATTATTGGCAATGGTTATATGCCCGACAAAACCTACTTGCCCGGCAACCATACAATTGCTCCCTATTTTCGTAGAGCCGGAGATACCTGTTTGCGCGGCAATTACTGTATTTTCTCCAATCTCAACATTATGTGCAACCTGAATAAGATTATCCAGTTTCACACCGTTTCTTATCAAGGTTGACCCCAGCGTTGCACGATCAATAGTAGTATTTGCACCTATTTCCACGTTATTTTCTATAATAACATTTCCTATCTGTGGCACTTTTTTATAGTCGCTGCCTTCCTGGGGTGCAAAGCCAAAACCATCGGCACCGATAACTACCCCGGAATGCAATGTACAATGCTTCCCAATTATATTGTCGGAATAAATTTTTACACTGGCAAAAATGGTTGTATTATCACCAATCTTAACATTATCACCAATATAACAGAGAGGGTAAATTTTTACATTTTCACCCAGTTCCACATTATTTCCTATCACACTGAATTCGCCAATATACACATTGTTACCCAGTTTTGTAGAAGCAGGTACATGTGCTTTTTCTGAAATTCCGGACTTGTTCAGTTGAATCTGGTTGTATAACTCGAGTAGGCGGGCAAAAGCTGCATAGGCATCTTCTACCCAAATTAAAGTGCAGGGCACCGGTTTCTCAGGCTTAAAATTACCATCTACAATTACAATGGAAGAATGTGTATTGTAAATAAAGGGAGTATATTTTGCATTGGCTAAAAAGCTCAGCGACATAGGTTCTCCTTGTTCTATTTTAGCAAGCTTGCTTACCGAAATTTCGGCATTGCCTTCAATCTTCCCGTTTAAAAGTGTAGCTATTTCTTTGGCAGTAAATCTCATGTATGTATTTTAAAAAGCGGTGCAAGATACAAAAATATTAATGTTCTATAATGAACTTTTCCAAAAATTCTGATAACATTTTTTACAGGTAAATCACAATAATTCCCTGATTTCTTTAGGATAACAAAGAAAATACTTGGTATCGGAAGGTTGAAGTGCCGAAATATTGAGTTGGTCAGTTGCCTGGGCTATGTCTTTCACTTCACCATTACGATACAGTAAAAGAATAGTGTCTTTCATCGGATTATATGCATTATTGGTTACACTTCCCGAATAAACAAAATAGTCTGAATCCGCAATATTTACATCCATTACACTGCATATCTTCTTTCCGATTTTTTCAATATAATCTTTGTCGAAAGGACGGTTTTGCAACTCGATAGCAAAGAGATTCCGGTGGATAAGATGGCTACTAAGCAAGGATAAAACAGGGTCGGAATGGAGAATCCACCCTTTTATGGCAGAAAGGATATCGCTGTCGTCGAGTTGGGCAAAAATACCAAGCATGTCGGGGTTGGAAATAAAATCCGGTTTCGTGATTCTCCGGCAGAGAAATGTCGCTAAAGCTGGGGAAACATTGAGTTTTTCACCGCTTTCGCAAAGTTGTCTTGCCCGGTGAAGGATATGAATGAGCATATTTTCGGCACTGAGTACCGTCTTGTGCAAATATACCTGCCAATACATCAGCCGCCTTGCCATGATAAATTTTTCGATGGAATAAATGCCTTTGGCTTCTACCATTAACCTGTCGTTATTCACGGTAAGCATCGCGATGATACGGTCGGTATTGATAACTCCTTCCGAGACCCCCGTAAAAAAACTGTCGCGTTTCAGGTAATCAAGGCGATCCATGTCTAATTGTCCTGAAACCAATTGGTGCAGAATCTTTTTATGGAAAGTATTGTTAAAAACAGACAAAGCCTGCGAAAGCGCCCCTGAGAATATTACATTCAACCGTTGTATATACATCTCCGAAAGGTCTTCGTGCGTAACATCAAATACCAGGCAATTTTCCGTTGCATGGCTGTAAGGTCCGTGCCCTATGTCGTGTAGCAATATAGCGAGGATAGCAGCTTCCGCCTCCTGCGGCGACAGGTTAAACCCTTTTAAACGTAATGTCTCCACAGCCATGCCCATAAGGTGCATAGCCCCCAATGCATGTGAAAAACGTGTATGCAATGCCCCCGGATACACAAGACTTGTCATTCCCAACTGTTGTATCCTCCTGAGCCGTTGAAACCATGGATGTTCTATTACATCAAATACCAACTCATTAGGAATTGTAACAAACCCGTAAATGGGGTCGTTCATTATTTTTCGCTTATTGATAAAACTTTGGTTCACCTGTATTGTTATTTTTGTATTCTGATTCCTGTTTTGGTTTTTTACAGATTGTGCAAAGTTAAAAAAGTATAAAGTACGCCCCGTTGAACAATAAACCGAAGGAATTTTCATTAATGATGTAAAAATACAGTTAAATTATGGAAAAAGTAAACATCCTTTGGGTTGACGATGAAATAGACTTGCTAAAGCCACACATTATCTTTTTACAACAAAAAGGATACGAGGTATTTACATCGAACAATGGGAACGACGTTCTAGAAATTCTGAAGACACAGCCTTTCGATATTGTTTTTTTAGACGAAAATATGCCCGGCTTGTCGGGTATTGAAACCCTGGCACTTATCAAGGCAAATTCTCCGCATCTCCCGGTAGTGATGATTACAAAAAGCGAAGAAGAAAGTATTATGGAAGATGCTATAGGGTCAAACATAGCCGACTATCTGATCAAACCAGTGAATCCCAACCAGATAATATTATGTTTGAAAAAAAATCTGGAAAATAAAAAAATTATTAGCGAAAAAACCACCATAGCTTACCAGCAGGAATTCCGGAACATTGGCATGGAAATCACCAATAAGCTCACGCATAGAGAATGGGTTGATGTTTATAAAAAACTCACAATGTGGGAGTTGAAATTACAACAATCGCAGGACGACAGCATAAGCGAAGTATTGAAATTACAGAAAAACGAAGCCAACCAGGTTTTTTCTAAATTTATTGAAAACAACTACCTCCAATGGCTAAAGGGAACTTCCGCCGACCGTCCCGTGCTTTCACACACCTTAATCCGCGAAAAAGTATTCCCACTACTTAACAGCAATACTGCGCTGTTTATGATCGTGATTGACAACCTGCGCTACGACCAGTGGAAAGTTTTGCAACCTATCCTCGAAGAATATTACCGGGTAGAAAACGATGAAATATATTACAGTATCCTTCCTACTGTTACTCAATATGCCCGCAATGCCATGTTTGCCGGATTACTGCCCGCAGAGATTGAAAAAAAGTATCCCCAATACTGGATGGAAGAAGGTGAAGAAGGCACCAAAAATCAATACGAAAGCGAACTGTTATCGGAATTGCTGAAACGGTTCGGGAAAGACATCAAATATTCCTATACAAAAATATTAAATCTGAACTCTGGCAGAAAGCTGGTAGAATCGCTATCTAATCTATTGGTAAACAAATTCAATGTGATAGTTTACAATTTTGTGGACATGCTTTCGCATGCCCGCACCGAGATGGAAGTGATTCGTGAGCTTGCCGACGACGAACCGGCTTATCGTTCGCTCACCCTTTCCTGGTTTAACCACTCCCCACTTTTCGAAATTCTGCGCTACCTGGCAGAAAAAAAGATTAATGTGGTGATTACCACCGATCATGGGTCAGTACGGGTAAACAACCCTGTAAAAATCATCGGAGATAAAAACACCAATACCAATCTCCGCTACAAAACCGGACGCAGCCTGAATTATAATCCCAGAGAAGTGTTTGAAGTGAGGGATCCTTACCAGGCTTATCTTCCGAAAACCAATGTGAGTTCGGCTTATGCATTTTGCCGTCGCAACGACTATTTTGCCTATCCCAATAATTACAATTACTTTGTGAATTATTACCGCAACACTTTTCAGCATGGAGGAATTTCCATCGAAGAAATGTTGATCCCATTTATTACGCTAAAACCCAAATAAATACAAAACAAATAGTTTATTTGCCTATAAATTGTACAACACATTACAATGAAAATTATCTGCAAAACTCCTGATGACCTGCTACCGGCAGCACATGTTTTATTGGAAACATTTCCGCAAAACAGAGTTTTTGCTTTTCAGGGTGAAATGGGAGCCGGAAAAACGACCTTTATCAAAATCATTTGCCACCTGCTGGGCTCGGACGAAGTGGTAAACAGCCCAACATTTTCCATTATCAATGAATATTTTACAAGTGAAGGGACAAGCCTGTTTCATTTTGATTTTTACAGATTGAAAAAACAGGAAGAAGCTGTTGATATGGGTGTAGAGGAATATCTGTACAGCGGAGCATATTGTTTTATCGAATGGCCGGAAAAAATTCACTCCCTGTTGCCGGCAAATATCGTAAAAGTTGAAATCAAGGTTGATGAAATCCACAAAAACAGGCTAATCATTTTTTAAATAATAAAAATTTGTAATTTTAGACGCTGCTAACCCGAATAAAAACACCGTTGCCATGATGGAAGAAGGTTCCCCTACCCCACTGAAATTCTCCATTTCCGAATCGTTGATGCACCAGACAGAAATGCTGGAAGTTGCAAAACAGCAATGCAGGCTTTCCATTGGAATTCCCAGTGAGACCTCCATACATGAAAACCGTGTGGGACTAATCCCGGAAGCAGTGGGTTTGCTTGTGCAAAACGGACATACCGTATTTGTACAATCCGATGCAGGCAGGATGGCTTGTTTCACCGATAATGAATACCTTGAACAAGGTGCGACCATAGTACATTCAGCCAGAGAAGTTTTTCAGGCAGACATCGTTTTAAAAATTGCTCCTGTTTCGGCACAAGAAATGGAATATCTGAAACCCCGGCAAATTCTGATTTCTTCGTTGCAGATTTCAGCACAAAATGAGATATATTTCCGGCAACTGATGGCTAAAAAAGTAACGGCTATCGCTTTCGAGTTTATACGGGATAAAACCCGTACCCTGCCCGTTATCCGTGCCATGAGCGAAATCGTAGGAAATACCTGTATATTTCTTGCAGCAAAATATTTAAGCGATCCCGAGTACGGAAAAGGCATCATGTTCGGCGGCTTTTCGGGAATAACACCCACCGAAGTAGTCATCATTGGAGCTGGCACCGTAGGCGAATTTGCTGCCCGCGCCGCCATAGGGATGGGTGCCTTGATAAAAGTATTCGATAATTCGATATACAAACTCCGTAGAATACAAAATAACCTGAATAGCAGGGTATTTACTTCCATTATCAACTCCCGTCTTCTTGCCGATTCGTTGAAAACCGCCGATGTGGTGATTGCAGCATTCCGTTCAGCAAACGGACGTTCGCCATTGATAGTTACTGACAGCATGGTGAAAAACATGAAAGAAGGTTCGGTAATCATGGACATCAGCATTGATCAGGGAGGTTGTATTGAAACTTCATACATTACCAATCATACAAACCCTGCATTTAAAAAGTACGGAGTTACCCATTATTGCGTTCCCAACATTGCATCGCAGGTACCGCATACGGCTTCGCTTGCTCTGAGCAATTTCTTTTCCCCGGTTCTGTTACGTGCCGGTGATGAAGGCGGAATGGAAAACTTATTGAAAAATGAAGCCGGGTTACGAATGGGGGTGTATATTTATAATTCTATACTTACCAATCAGGTAATTGGGAAAGAATTCAACATCCCATCACAGGATGTTGATCTTCTGATGACTTCGTGGGGATAAAACCGTATTGCTATTGGTTCAGAAAGAATTTAAAGTCCTGAAGAGTTTTCATTACACTAACATTTTCAGGCAATGGCAGATTGTAATCCGCCATTTGTAATCCACTGACAAATATGGGTACTTTCGGAAATGCATCGTGCAACTGTTGAAAATACGCTGCAATTTCTTTTTCGGTTTTTGGTGCACTTAAAGAAGTTACCAAAACATCGGGAGGTTTCACTTTTCCTATCTCCAAGAGGTTATTAAAGGGAACCGACTGCCCAAGATAAATAAGCTTGTGCCCGTTTTTCCGGATGATATATGCATAAAAGAGTAAGCCCAATTCGTGCCATTCACCTTCGGGAAGAAACAGCAAAAAACGTTTGGATTGAGCAGTAATTGGCGAAATTTGCCCGTCAATAGCCACAATAAGTTTTTGGCGGAGAAGGTTTGATATAAAATGCTCCTGTGCAGGATTGATATTACCCACCTGCCATAGCACACCTACCTTATCAAAAAACGGATAGATGATATTCAGAATGGTGTTTTCAAACCCGAGGCTGATGGATGCGTTGGCAATGGTTTTTTCAAATTTTTTTTCATCAAGTTCCATCATAGCAATGATGAGATTCTCAATCTGGCTGTCGCTGTTACTTGCATCGAATGAAATGCTCAATACTTTTTCATTCAATACTTCATCACTAAGCCGGGCAGTTTTAGAAATTTTAAACCCATTTCGTAACAGCAAGGAAATATTCAGCAAACGCCGGAGTTGAGTGTCACTGTAATACCGGATATTCCCCGAAGTTCGCATGGGCTTCACCACCTGGTATCTCTTTTCCCACATACGAATAGTATGTGCTTTTATTCCGGTTAATCTTTCCAGATCGTTGATTGAATAATTACTTGCAGACATAGACATAATTTTGTACAAAAACAGAAAACAAACATTTAACAAAAAAGTTCAATGTAATCATAAACAGATTACAGCAAAATTTCTCTTAATTTCTGGGGAATATTTTTCAGACCTTCCGTTTTTTTTCCGCCGGCAGTTGCAAAAAATGGTTGTCCACCGCCTCCACCCTGAATTTCTTTGGCAAGCTCCCGGATTATGCTTCCGGCATTGATCTGTTTTCCTTTTATTAATTCATCAGAAACGGAAAGGGTTAAAGCCGGTTTTCCCTGAAAGATGGTGCCTCCGCAGAATAAAAAATTACCGTTGGAGTTTTTTACTTCATAGGCCAAATCTTTTACAAAATTGGCATCCACATCCTTTTCGGGGTAGTATTCAACTACTTGTATATCGTTTATGGCTTTAGCTTTAGCGATTAATTCCTTTGCCAGTTGTTTTACTTTTTCATGGGTAAATTCTTCTACCTGCTTTTGCAGTGAAGCATTTTCTTCCAACAAGCTATTGATGCTTTTGAAAATGTCTTTGGTATTCTTTAACAAAGCTTTAACTTCTTCCAGCAGCAAATGCTGGCTATTGTAATATTCTTCGGCTTTGTCGGCAGTAATTGCTTCAATCCTGCGAACGCCTGCAGCAATGGCTCCTTCGGATATTATTTTTATCATCCCGATGGTTCCGGTAGCAGAAACGTGTGTGCCACCACACAACTCAACGGATTCGCCAAAACGAATCACACGGACATGGTCGCCATATTTTTCGCCAAACAAAGCCATTGCACCCATTTCTTTAGCTTTGGAAATAGGAAGATTACGATGTTCGTCGAGAGGAATGTTGCTACGAATGAGCTTATTTACAACCTTTTCTACGGCAAGAATTTCTTCCTCTGTCATTTTAGCAAAATGTGAAAAGTCGAAACGCAACCTTTCGTCGTCCACCATCGAACCTTTTTGTTCCACATGATTGCCTAAAACCTGGCGAAGAGCAAAATGCAGTAAGTGGGTAGCGGAATGGTTATCGGCAGTAAGCCTTCTTTTTTCTGCATTCACCATTGCCGTGAATGTACCATTTACATCCTTTGGAAGTGAGTTACTTATATGAACAACCAGGTTATTTTCTTTTTTAGTATCGTTAATTTCGATTTTTTCGTCCCCACAGATAAGCCACCCGCTGTCGCCAACCTGTCCGCCACTTTCGGCATAAAAAGGAGTTTGATCCAAAACTAACTGATAAAACTCTTTTCCTTTGGTTTTTATCTTACGGTATTTCATGATTTCCGATTCTGTTTCCAACGTGTCGTAGCCAACAAACTGGGTTTCTTCCTTGCTGCTTTTCAGCATCGCCCAATCTTCGGTATCTACGGTAGCCGCCTGGCGCGAACGCTCTTTCTGTTGTTCCAGACCTTTGGAAAAACCCTGCATGTCAACGTCACAACCTATTTCACGAGCCATCAGTTGCGTGAGGTCAATCGGAAAACCGTAAGTGTCGAAGAGTTCAAAAGCAAAATCGCCTTCGATAAACTGTTTGCCGGAACGACTTTCGATGTACTGCTGAAATTTTTGAATGCCGTTGGACAAAGTGCGAAGGAAAGAATTCTCTTCTTCGGCGATTACTTTTTCAATAAGCTCTTGTCTGGCTTTTAACTCAGGAAAAGAAGCACTCATTTGTTGCACCAACAAAGGAATCAGCTTAGTGATAAATGGCTCCCGAAAATCGAGAAATGTATAACCGTAACGAACAGCGCGACGCAGAATCCGTCGGATAACATAGCCTGCTTTGTTGTTGGAAGGAAGTTGCCCGTCGGCAATGGCAAAAGCAATGGCACGCAAATGATCGGCAATAACACGCATTGCGATGTCGTTTTTAACATCTTCGCCGTAATTTTTATGAGAAATATTGGCTATTTCGCGTATAATAGGCTGAAAAACACCGGTATCATAATTAGATTGTTTGCCTTGTAGCACCATGCAAAGGCGCTCGAAACCCATTCCGGTGTCAACATGCTTTGCAGGCAGTGGAACTAAACTACCATCTGCCATGCGGTTATATTCAATGAAGACCAGGTTCCAGATTTCGATTACCAATGGATTTCCGGTATTTACAAGGTTTTTTCCGTCAGTTTTCTTGCGTTCTTCGTCGCTGCGAATGTCCACGTGGATTTCGGAACAAGGACCGCAGGGACCGGTTTCTCCCATTTCCCAAAAATTATCTTTTTTAGAGCCCAAGAGAATACGATCTTCCGGAACTATAGCTTTCCAAAAGTTAAAAGCTTCCATGTCAACCGACATTCCATCGTTTTTATCACCACCAAAAACGGTAACATACAAACGGCTTTTATCCATTTTATAAACGCCGGTAAGCAGTTCCCATGCCCATGCAATGGCTTCTTTCTTAAAATAATCGCCAAACGACCAGTTACCAAGCATCTCAAACATGGTATGATGGTAAGTGTCGTGCCCTACTTCTTCCAGGTCGTTATGTTTTCCGGAAACACGCAAACATTTCTGTGTATTTGCAATACGCAGATATTTTACCGGCGAATTTCCAAGGAAAATGTCCTTAAACTGGTTCATGCCGGCATTGGTAAACATAAGGGTAGGGTCGTTTTTTACCACCATGGGTGCCGATGATACTATCTGATGTTGCTTAGAATTAAAAAAATCGAGAAAGGTTTGCCTTATCTGTGATGCGTTCATATGCAATGGTTAACAAATTTTAACAGTGAGTAAAATAAATTGGAATACTAAACGGGATGCAAATTTAGTTTTTATTACTTAACTGGTAAAAAGAAATTCGGCTTGTAATAAAATATTGAAAAATAGTATTAAACAGTGATTGACTTAAAGTAAAGTTTGCCAACTTTAAAAGTTTGTGTAAGTTTGCAAGCTACTTGTACAGAGATTTCCTTAAATTATTTATGGCGAAAATAAAATACCACATTAATCTTCATTCCCTGAGCATTGAAAAAGTCCGGGTAACCGTTAAACAGCGACTGCTTCGCTGGCTTGGAGTGCTTGCTTCGGGGATGGTGTTTTCGGCAGTAGTGCTTTTTATTGCTTATAATTTCTTTAATTCGCCAAAAGAGAAGATGTTGCTTAGGGAAATTGACCAGTTGAAATTCCAGTATGAAATTTTAAACGACCGCTTCGACCGTGTGCAAAAAGTACTAAGCAACGTTCAGGACAGGGACGATAATATTTATCGCGTAATTTTTGAAGCTGAACCTATTTCCGGTGATGTACGTAAAAACAGCTTTATCAGCGGCGACCGTTATGCCAAGCTTTCCGGATACAAAAACTCTGACATTGTAGTCAATTCTACCAAGAAACTGGACCAGATTACCAGCCAGATTTATATGCAAAGCAAGTCGTTCGACGAGGTTTTTAAGCTGGCAAAAGGCAAAGAAAAGATGCTGGCAAGTATTCCTGCCATTCAGCCGGTAAAAAATACACAACTTCGTGCCATCAGTTCTTATTTCGGCTATCGTACCGACCCGTTTTACAAAGTTATAAAACTTCACCAGGGTGTGGATTTTTCTGCACCTTCCGGAACACCGATTTTTGCAACTGGCGATGGAATGGTAACCGTTGCCGGAAGGGATAAGGGCGGCTATGGTAACCAGGTGATGATTAACCACGGATTCAGCTATCAAACCATGTATGCCCATCTTTCCAAAATAAAAGCAAGAAGAGGCGAGCGGGTGAAACGGGGAGAGGTTATTGGCTATGTAGGCAATACCGGTAAGTCAACCTCTCCGCATCTACATTACGAAGTACATAAATCAGGCAAGCCTATTAACCCTATCAACTTTTTTTTCAACGACCTTACGCCGGCAGAATATGAACTGATGCTCGAACTTTCTTCCCGCCCATCGCAAACCATGGATTAACAATAATGTTATGGCAGCCCGCAAACCAAAACCGGAAAAGATTTATTACTCCATAGGGGAAGTGGCTAAGATGTTTAACGTAAACACATCTCTGATCCGCTTTTGGGAAAAAGAGTTCGATATCATTCAGCCACACCGCAACAACAAAGGCAACCGCATGTTTACCAAACAGGATGTGGATAACTTTTATATCATCTATCATCTGGTAAAAGAACGGGGCTACACCCTGCAGGGAGCTAAGGAGAAATTAGAAAACAACAAGGCAGACATTTCGGCAGAAGCAGAAATTGTACAATCGCTCAACAAAATAAAGAATTTCCTGCTGGAAATTAAAGATCAGTTGTAGCCCATGCTAAAATCCGGTTGCGAAGCCCGTTGTCCTGCCTGCTCACACAGGGATTTTACCATGCAGCAAAGCCTTGAACAAAAATACCAATGGATAGAAAAACAACTCTCGACCTGGAAAGAAGTTTTGCAAACGGTACAAAGCGTGGAAGAAAACAACCGCTGGGGATACCGCAAAAAAGTTTGCCTTTCCGCCCGGTATAATGACAATTTCTGGAAATTTGGTGTTGTAAAACGTGTCTAGTCCTGAAATAGCTTGACAGGTTTTACAGCAAAATTGAAAAATGAAAGAAGTAGAATCTGAACAAGAGAAAGAACAAAGAAAAGAGAAAGAACAAGAAAAGGAAAGATTTCCCAGAGAAACATCCGGGTTTTCCATTGCACACAAGAGGTGGATAGCTCGGGAAATTTCTGCAGGACGAATGACGATCCCACAAGCGATCGATAAATTTGATTTTCAGAGCAAGGATCCGAAGTCTCTTTTAAGATATGGGAGTAAGCGTTATGCGCCTCAAATTGTAGTATCTTTGCCAGTAATGACAGAAAAAGAACGTATCAAACATGAAATTCTTCTCAAACGTGTAAAAGAGTTACAGAAGCAACTCCAAGACGCTCAGATGAAGAACATTGCTCTGGAAACGCTTATTGATGTAGCAGAGGAGCAATTAAACATTCCCATCCGAAAAAAAGCTGGGTCCAAGCAGTAACACTCCTGCGACAGATGTATCCTCACTTTGGGGTGGGATACATCTGCCGACTGTTTGGAAAAACCCGCCAGGGGTGGTATGAACAATGTGAGCAAAAAGAAGACAGGTCGCTTTCAGGCATCTTGATTTTAAAGTTAGTAGAAGAGATACGATAATCGTTGCCGCGTGTTGGTACGCGAAAGCTATTGCATCTGCTGCAACCTGATCTGGAGGCTCACAACATCAAACTTGGGCGTGATAGCCTTTATGAATTATTGGGGCAATACGGTTTACTGTTACGCTATCGCAGGCGAAAGCACTACACAACAGACTCCAATCATCCATACAGAAAGTATCCTAATCTTATACGCCAGATGATACTCACACGAGCGGAGCAACTTTGGGTTAGCGATATTACCTATTTGCGGCTCACACAAAATTTCTGTTACCTGAGCATTGTCACCGACGCTTATTCACGAAAAATCATCGGGTATCAGTTGCATCCCACACTTGCCAGTGAAGGCATTAAAGACGGCTATAAGCACTTTAAAACGAAAAGACAAACCCATTCATCATTCTGATCGTGGAATCCAGTATTGTTGTGCTGATTATATTCAGACGCTTGAACGGTGTAATATCCAGATCAGCATGACTGAAAATGGTGACCCCTATGAAAATGCCATTGCCGAAAGAGTGAACGGAATACTAAAAGCAGAGTTTGGACTGGATAAAACTTTTTCCTGTATAGAGCAAGCCATTACTACAACACACGAAGCTATTAATGCTTACAACAACAAACGTCCTCATGCCAGTTGTGATTATCTTACACCCGGTGAAGCACATGAGCAGAATGGTATTTTGCGAAAACGGTGGAAACCAACATTAAAACCAATAGCAGAATTAACAATATAAAAACTTGCATCAGCATGAAAAACATCAGAAGTCCCTGACAAGCCAAATCAGGATTAAGGCAAATCCTGTAAAGTCTATTCAGTATTACAAGAAAAGATGACAAGCAGTTAAAGGAATAACGACAAAACTGTAAACCATCTTCAGGATTAACACAAAACCTGTAATCCAAAACAAGGATTAATAAAATAACTGTAATCAGAAACCAGGATTAAAAAAATAAGTGTATTTTTGAATCCGGATTACCGCATTAACCTGACAAGTAATATTAGTTTTTAACCCAAAATCTGTCAAGTATTTTCAGGACGGTACATGGCGATGCTAATATTATAAATTCCATCATTACGATAATAGCTTCCGCCGTTACGATGAGGCTTTCCGTCATTACGATGATAGCTTCCGCCGTTACGATAAAGCTTTCTGCCATTACGATGAGGCTTTCCGCCAGCGGAAATTATTATCATAATGCCGTCTATGAGTTTTCTATAAAGATTTAACTAAATAGTGCCTTGAATTTGGAGTGCCTAAAATGCCTAAAGTTAGCTAAAACTTTAGGCACTTCAAACCTTAGTTCACTTTAAGTACTTCTTATGAACAATTATTTGTAATATTACTGTTTTTATCAGGAAATTTGCTTTTTCAAAAAACAATTTGATGAACTCCCCTTTAATCGAAATATGTGTTGACACACTTGCTTCTGCGATAGCTGCGGAACATGCGGGAGCAAACCGAATTGAACTTTGTAGTGCTTTGTCTTTGGGCGGACTTACACCAGGCGCAGGCTTGATGCAGCAGGTAAGAGAAATGGTAAACCTTGCTTTGCATGTGATGATACGTCCGCGTGAAGGCGATTTTTGCTATTCGGAAGAGGAGTTTGCGGTAATGAAGACAGAAATAACCGTTGCAAAGCAATTACATGCCGATGGTGTGGTATTTGGTTTGCTGCTTCCCGATGGAAATATTGACACAGAAAGAACCAAAATCCTTACAGAACTGGCACATCCTTTAAATGTTACTTTCCACCGTGCCTTCGATTTGACCAATGATCCTTTTTCTGCGCTCGAAGAAATTATAAGCTGTGGAGCCAGCCGTATCCTCACTTCCGGACAGGCACCAACTGCATTGGAAGGTGCTGCATTGATAGCTAAACTGGTAAAACAGGCAGGCGACCGCATCATTATTTTGCCGGGATCAGGAATAAATGCATCTAATATTATCAAAATAAAAAACATTAGCGGTGCAGGCGAGTTTCACCTTTCAGGGAAAAAGATTTTTGAAAGCAAAATGCAGCTACGGAAGGAAATTTTTGGTTTTACATCTGTTTCTTCCGTCAATTTTTATGAAAACAGGGAGGCTTGCGAAGAAATTATACGAGAAACGATTCAATTGTTAGGGTAGTATCCGTTATGAAACATTGGTAGTGTGCCGGATAAAAAAGCCCGCCAAATTCCTGGCAGGCTTAATTTCTTAAAATTGTTGAATTTAATTTATTGAAGTGGAGTTATTACTTCCAGTACTTCAGGTAAATCCATCCCTAATTTTTTAACATGTTCAAGAGTAGGCACACCGTTTTTATTCCATCCACGACGGGTGTAAACGGCATCGAGCAACTGTTCGTAACGGTTTTCGCGGTATTTACGGGTAGCAGCCATCTTCTCCTTAAGAGTCATCTTGGTTGGATCCAAATTTTGCAGTTCAATAAGTTGCTTGTCGTAACGTTCCTGACGGCTAAGATATTCTTCTTCGGTAACCGGACCGCAGGCACGGTAAGGCTGGGCATCATGTTTGCGTAAGCCATATCCGCGACGGATACTGAAAATTCGCTGGAAATTGTAAACCCGTTCACTTTGCGTAATCAAAGAATTTTTATCCAGTTCTCTGCCGGTAACGGCTTTGTAAATGGTTACATAATTGTCAACGTGTTCGGGAACCTTGGCGGGTTCGTTGGTTTCGCGGTTATTTTCGGGTTCCACATCATTCCAGGGGAGTTTGCAAAGTCCCTGCAATCCGAACCATGTACGGAACATAGGGAAATAGTGCAGTGCTTCGGCTTTGTTTTCGAAGGTGGGAATCTGGTTGTTTACCATATCCATAAAAATGAGCCAGGCTTCGTCGTGTTGGGGACCTTTGTTGGTCATGGCGTATCCACCTTGTTGTGCCAACGATTCTTTGCTGATGTACTGTGAATATTCCAGCCCTTTGTTTTCCATGCCAATGTCCTGCATAAACTTGGGGTCGCCCCAGCCTTTTTCGGCAAATAGAGCCTTCATTTTGCGTATTCCTAAACCGGCTATTTTTCCAAAGCCTTCTCCTTTTGCAACCAGGTGAAGCAGTTCCATAGCTGCATCGGCATTACCGAAGTTAAGTTTCATTCCACCGGTACGTTCTTCGTTCAGGATGCCATTTTCATAACATTCCATAATGAAACCCATGAGGGTTCCCCATGAAATGGTACAGATACCGTATGTATCGCAATAGAAATTAGATTCGATGGTAAAATCAGGATTAAAGATTCCCATGATAGAGCCCAAAGAAGAAGTAGATTCATATTCGGGACCATCAACGATAACTTTTTGTCCTTTGTAAGGGCCGCTACGGAGTTCGTAATTATCCACACCTTTGGCACAAGCCATGTTGCAACCTATCCAGCATCCGTCGGGCATACCTTGGGTAAAAAAGGATTTCCATACTTCCCCGTTGATTTTGCCAATGTCGGGATGGGTGCCGAATTTAAAATTATGTACCGGTAACAGGTCATAGTCGTTCATGATATGGGTAAGGTGGGCGGTTCCCTTGCTGCGCATTTCGCATTGCGAATCGTCTAACTCACGCATTTCGCGGTTGAAACGTTTTCCGCGTTCCATAATAGGTTCCAGATCGACCACATTATTTCTATTTCCGCTGGCACCTTTGGATTTGGCTACCAATGCGAGAATTTTTTTATCCCGAAGAACAGTACCAATCCCACCACGCCCAGCCTGT
>Ga0265297_10003493_pt1 | contig 28244 bp, 46 predicted proteins | sample Munlanlwell13791_FD_192502 | JGI IMG/M metagenome (GOLD analysis project Ga0265297, IMG submission 192502) | Leachate microbial communities from a municipal landfill in Southern Ontario, Canada - Leachate well 137-91 | ecosystem: Engineered > Solid waste > Landfill > Unclassified | place...
AGTAGTGGAACATCAGGTAGTTCAGGAACATCAGGATCTTCTGGTAGTTCTGGAACAAGTGGTTCTAGTGGAACATCTGGTAGTTCAGGATCTAGTGGAACCTCTGGATCTAGTGGAACTTCAGGTTCTTCTGGGACTTCATTTGAACAATCACAATTAGATTCTTTTTGGCAGATTACTTATATGAATGCGATCTAAAGAGCTAGTATAATATTATTTATACTAGCTCTTTCCGCATAAGTAAAATAATTTATAGAAGGAGATTTATTATTATGAACATTCCGCCTTATGGGGATACTTTCAAAAAAGCCCTTTTACAGTTTGCTAATTTGAAAGTAAAAGCTCAAAATACACCAAATATGACAGTATATGTGTCACCTGGTGGATTCTGGCATTATACATCAACTGGTTCTTCTTATATTGAATTTGCTGGTGGAAGTTCTGGGACGATTAGTGTTCCAGCTTCACCAAATAAAAAATGGACGTTGGTTACATTAAATACATCAGGAAATATTGTTACCATTGATGGTACGGCAGCTCCTACTCCTGATATTCCAGCTATTCCTAGAGGGAGAATTTGTTTAGCGGCGATTTATATTCAAAATTCTGATACAACAATTTCTGAAGATATGATTTTTGATATGCGACCAGTTTTTGAATTAAGTGTTAAAGATCATAGAGATCTTCAGAGTACTAGTTTAGCAGCTTCACACCCAGCTACAGCAATTGCGTTTACGCCCGGCGCGAGCGGGCTAGTATCTACAAATTTGCAGGATGCCATTTTTGAACTTAAGATCCTCTTCGACGATCTTTATGTACATGCTGGTTCTAGTGGAACATCTGGTACTGCTGGAACTTCTGGTATTGATGGTACTTCTGGAACCTCTGGCATTGATGGAACTTCCGGAACTGATGGTAGTTCTGGTACTTCTGGTTCTTCTGGTACTGATGGTAGTTCCGGTACATCTGGTGATTCCGGCACTTCCGGTACTTCCGGTTCTTCTGGAACCTCTGGCACCTCCGGTACTGATGGTAGTTCTGGAACCTCTGGCACTGATGGTGTTGATGGTACTTCTGGCACGTCTGGTGTTGATGGCACTTCTGGCACGTCTGCATAATATGAATTCGACATGTGCTTAGTCGGCAAGATCTGCAACTAGATCTTGCCGACGGCACATATATTGAAAATAATACTATAACGGAGGATTTTTAATTATGAACGTTCCGCTTTATGGGGATGAATTTAGAAAATTATTTGGGAATATGGCAACACTTCATCCCGCTGCGCAAGATGAACCAAATATGACCATCAAAGTCTCAGCAGGTGGGTTTTGGACATATGTTGGAGCTGCTGCATATATTGAATATGTTGGAGGAAGTTCTCCTACTATTACTGCTCCAGCAGCAAACGCGAAGTGGGTTGTTGTATGCTTAACAAGAACTGGAATGCTTACAAATGTTGATGGTGACAGTGCTGTTAATCCAGTTCTTCCAACAATTCATATGAATTTATATCCTATTGCTCTTGTATACGTGCAGCATGGGGATACTAAAATTACTAATGAGTATGTTTTCGATGCTCGTCCAATTTTTGCAATGATTCCACGGGATCATTCTCAATTGGAAGGAATTACAAGTTCAGATTGTCATCCGACTTCTGCTATTACAGGTCTTGATGTTGCGTTGGCTGCTGCGGCATCTAGTGCAGCATTAGTAGCTGGGTTAGCTTTAAAAGCTGATGTGGGAGGAACTTCTGCCGAAACTTTTAAATTAAATCAGGATTACACTGGTGTTCCTGGTGCTGATATTACTCTTGAAGTTGAAAGAGGTGCAGAGGTTAATGTTGCTATTCGTTGGAACGAGACCAATAACCTTTGGGAGTATACGAATGATGGTGCTGTTTGGCATAATTTTACATCAAATGACGGTACTGAAGATATTATAATTAAAACATATACTCAGGACGATGAACCAACTCTTGATGAGGATAATAAAGCCGCAATGTGGATCGATTCCGATGATGCAAATAGGGTGTATTTAGTTTTCAGAAGAGGAGTTGGAGATCAAGTAAAAGTTGAATTAACATAATAATTAGATCCGGCAAGATCTAGTTAAGATCTTGCCGGATCAATAAAAAAAGTTAGAACCCTTTATTATTTTATAAATGTCTAATTTTGTTAACTATTAATTAAAGGGAATATTTTAATAGGAGAGCTTAACATGGCTGATCAATATAAAATACAAGAAGCTATTACTTTTATTCAACAAACTCCTCCAGAAACATATCGGTTGATGGATGTAACTATTATTGATACTCCAGCAGCGTATGAGCATGGAAAGTTACTAATTCCAGCGGCAACAGTTGATCTTAAAGTCGCGGATGATGTTAATATTTTTGTTATGAATTGTGCTACAGGACTAACTCTTAAAATTGGTGGGAGTACAAATCCAGAAATTACTAATGTTACACACTTTTCATATAAAGGAAGCAAGACCTCTTTCTGGATTTCAAACCCAGAAACAGAGGACATTACAATTAGTTACTCAACTTGCGCACTTTAAGTTAGGTATAAATTATGATATCTATTAGTAAATATTTTTTGGAAGCGGCAAATGTTGGACCATCAAATTTGCCAATTGCTCCATTTGGAGTTATAGATCCTAGTGAAAGAAATAAAAAATTACTTGCTCAAGCACAGTCTCTTTCATTGAAAGAACCAGATGAGCAAGCAAAATGGATTAATAAAGTTTTAAAATAGGAGAACTAGAACGGTGTACATCCACAACTTTTATGGTGATCTATTACTTTCAGTTCGAGTATTGTTTGATCAACATATTTTTCAAAATAGAAACTATGTTAAAAGATATGAATTTAATATGGGTAATAGAGCAATTCAATTACCCATAGATTACAAACCGAATTTTGAATTTCCAAATATAATGGTGATGTTAAATGATGATGTGCCGACTTTTGGACAAAAACCAACAGTGACACAAAATTTAACTAGTTTCAATATTGATCAAACACCAGTTCTCTATAATCCTATAACTGAAGAAGTATTGTGTGTTCAAGAGGAAATGGTGAATGTTCCAATAACATGTACTATTAACTGTGAATCACAATTTCAAGCCAAAGAGATTGCCGCAATAGTTAGAAAATGGTTACCTATAAATAAGTTTATTCAATTTCTAGATTTCACTTCCTATTTAGAGGTTTCACCAACTTATCTTGGTGATAATCATTTTAATCCGGCAACCCAACAGATAAGCAATCTTTATGTTAAATTGAATAAGAGAACTGGAGAAATTGATTATTGTTTTTCATTAAGTTATCGACCGTTTATTCGGCTTGATTCAATTTCAACTGCAATTCCTGATTCTGTTCAAAGATCATTTCAGGTAGTTGTAGATATTACGTATATGGTTCAACGGCCAATATCGATGTATAATGAACAACAACCTGGAACAATCGAAAGAATTGATATGTTAATTAATCCTTCTACAGCATTTGAACCAATTAATGATTATCCATCAAGTATTTCTATTAATTATTTGAGCGCAGATGTTGCTACACTAGAAAAAGGATTTGTTAGAAGAACATATCTTCTTGCAGAAGACAACTCTGAAGAATCATCAACAACATTAGATCAAGTGGTAATAAATACTGACGAGATTTCAAAAACATCAACTGGTGGACAAACGATTGCAGTTACTAAAGGTGCTAACGATTATCTCTATATTGCATTAGGTTCAGATACATCAACCCAGTATAAGGTTAATATGAATTCGCTTCCAATCCCAGATTGGGTGCCAACAGATGATGATCCTTATCCACCATCGACTACTGCTATTACTATACATGTTGATGAGAACAGAAATTTAGTAGTTTCAAGAGATCTTGCCGGTAATATTACAACCTCTTTAACTAAAATGATTCATGGAGTTGAAATTAAATTTGATCCTGCTGATTTTTTAATGTCAGAGGATTATTCATATAATCTGGTCAAAGAAAGAACAATTTATAAGGACTATACAGATTATATATTAAATATTCCAAACAACTCAATAATATTTAATTTTGATAATGGGCAATTTTCAGGTCTTCGACCTACGCTAACTAGTCCATTGTTAATTCAGTTTTATTTAAAGAACGTAAAATTTCCAAAACAATTGGGTGGTATTCAACCTCATATTGGTTTGATCAGGGTTATAAATATTACAACTTCATCGGCAGAGATTACGTGGTTATCAGATGTTAAAACTACATCACAAATTGAATACGGTGAAGAGACAGTAGAATATAATCATTTATCCGAGCTTAATGCAAATTATACATATGATCATAGAATACTTTTAACTGGTTTAAACAGTGGTCTTTGTTATTATTTCAGAGTTAATACTGAAACTGAAGATAGGGTGGCTTACATATCAGAAGGTTATAAATTTGAAACACTATTTGAACCAGGAGAAGATTTTTAAATAGAGGGTAGAATATATGATTGCAATAACTAAAGTTTTATTTGAAAGAGTTTTAACTCAAGCAGAAATGCAACAAATGATATTGAATTCTCCACAGACGGCGCAAGCTGGTCAAGGAGTTCATGTTGCTCCAGGAGTTGTTGTACCTGCCGCTGCACCTCAACAGATTGCTGTACCAGCAGTACAACATGGTGTAATTGCTCCAGCTGCTGCAGCTACTACTCAGGTTGTTGCTGCACCTGTTGTAAAAGCTGCTGCCGCTGCACCTCAACAGATTGCTGCACCTGTTACCGCTCCTGTGGTAGTGAGTCCCCAGGTAGCTACAACTGCAAGACGCTTAAATGTTAGTCAACCATATCAAGCAGCAATGAATAAATCTTTCAATCAATTTCGAAAGGAAGAAGGAAGAATGCCTCAAGTCGCTGGTGACAGACAAACTGTGGTTAAACCAATAGATCAAGCTAGAATTAATCAGTTGCATAAACAGAATATGGCTGCTGGTATTCCTGCTAAGACAGCTCCTGCTGTCACAAAAGTTGCTGAACAACCTGTCCCAGTAGCAGATGTAGCTAAAAAGGCAGCAGTAGATGCTCCGGCTGCAGCTCCGGCTGCAGATGCAGCTAAAAAGGCAGCAACAGAAGCTACTAAGGAAGCATCACAAACACAGAAAGATATTTCTGGAACTGACGCTGCAGGAATTGCACTCAAAAAAGGAGCTCAAGCTACCGGCGAAGCCCTCGGAAGTGGAGCTAAGAAAGCAATGGAATTTGCTGGAGAAAATCCAGTTGCGGGTGGACTGGTTGCTGGTGCTGTTGGTGCATTGGGATTAAGAAAATTATTACAAAGAAATAAATCAGTATAGAAAAAATATGGAGGAAAGAAAGATTATGAGGATTGATATTATTAGTAAAATGGACAGAACAATTCTCGAGTTAGCACTTGTTGATGCTTTTTGTGATATGTGTTTCTACGAGGGAGATGAATTCATCCAGAGAATTGAAAAATATGTCTCTGATGTCGATGCCGGAAGTAATACTGAGGAACAGGATACTGCATTTTTTGAGGTAGCAATTCCATATATTAATAACTCAGTTATGATTTATTTCGGCGCGAGCTTAACAGAAGCACAGGAAGAAAAAATTACTGGGGCTGATACTTTTGCTAAATCCAATGTTCCAGCAGATGCTATAAATCAGACTGGGAAAGATGCTAGAGATGAGGCAAAAGAAAAGCTGGGTGGAAAATTAGCTAAGAAATTAACCGAAGAAGAAGAAGCTATTCTTGGAGATATTATTTTCGAGACGCTAAAAACTTCTCTCGTAATTGCGAAGGATAAGATTGTTAAAGTTGGTAAAAATTTAGCTGATGCTACTGCAGTTGGTCTCGTTGCTGCCCAGAAGAAATTTGCAGAAGGGAAAACAGCTCTTGCCGCCCCAGATGATAAGAAATAACTATGAGTGGAGGAGATTGTGATTAATATTAATTCATTGAAGAGAATTAATGAAATTGAGAAGCCAGAAGATATCAGATATAAAGATGATATTGATGCTGCTAATGCCACATATGATAAAGTTGATACGTATGCGAAATCAGGATATGTTCCTAGAAAATTTAGATATTTATTGACTCCAGATTCTAAAGTAGCTGAAGCTGCTGCAGATAGGGATCGAGCAATTGATATTGCTGAAGCTCGTAAAAAAGCTGCAAAAATGGGAATGGTATCAAAAGAAGATTATGATGAATTGAGATATCAAGCTGCTAAAAATACTGCTGCTGAACGTGCTGCTAAATCAGCTGCAAGTCAAGCTGCGGAACACACATCTGATGAGAAACCTGGAATTTTGAGAAAAATTGGTGGGGCGATTGCTGAACATCCTTTGATAGCTGCTGGAACAGTTGCAGGGATTGCAGGTCTTGCCGCACTGCAGAAAAGAAGAAAAACAGATCAACCACAACAATATTAAAAATAAAAAACATTAATCTTAGGAGGATTTATAACATGTCAGACATTTCTAAAATCATAAATGACTCTATTGCGAGTGTTGTTAGTGAAGGCGTAGTTGACAAGGTTAAGGAAAAATATAAGGAAGTTATCGATGACATGGCTAGTGGTAAAGCTGCTGAAATCGTCTACGATAAACTTCATCCTGAGAAAACGGATGTTGGTTTTGAAATGGCAAAGAAACTAGCTAAAGTTCGTCAGGAACATGAAAATATGGGTGTTGGTGAACACTTAGCTAAAGCTGGTAAAAAGGCAGGCGCTGCTATTAAAGAAAAAGGTGAAGAAGCCGTTCAGGCTGTTAAAGATCATCCTGGTCTTGCTGCAGCTACTGCTGCTGGTCTTGCTGCCGCTGTCGGTGGACTTGCCGCTGTTAAGAGAATGAGAAAGGCTGCCAAGAAATAATTAAATCATTTTATAGGAGGGCAGTCATTATGTCTAAATTCGATGTAAATAAAATAATTGAGGAATCTCTTAAAGAAACAGCTTCTAAAGAAGTAATTTCAGAAGTTGAATCTCTTCAAGTTATGAAAGGTTGGTATGGAAGTAAATTATATGATAGACTTCACAAGACACCGACTCCCGAAGAAGTACTGGGTGAAAAACGGTTTCAAATAGCACGAAAATATCGGGCTGCTGTGAATTCTGGCGATACTGAAGGTGCTAGATTTGCTAGGCAACAATTAAAAAGAATTCGTTCAACTGCAGCTCCTGTGGATAAAGAAGCTGCGGATGCTAGTGAACTAGGTCGAAAAGCTTTGGCAAAGAATACAGAAGATACTACTTCAGTTCTTTCTCATCTTGGTAAATCCGCCAGAAAAGTCGGAGATGATATTCAATCTGGGGCAAACAGTTTTGGACATAAAGTTGCAGATCATCTTGGTAATCTTGATTATGGTAAGACAGCTTTAGCTGGTGGTGCAATTGCAGCTGGTCTTGGTGCATTGGCTTTAAGACGCCGAATGAAAAATGCTAAGCGGGAGTAATGAAATGATATCAATTATCGAAGCAAAAATTGAGTCCCGAATATCTTGAAAATCTTCGAAAAACGTTTAATTACTTTCCTGAAAGAGGAAAATTTTTACATATCGCTGGAAAGGATCAACTCCTTCCAGCGAATCCTATTGATCAAGCAATTTTCGATGACAGATTTCGTCAAATAGCGAAAGCTGGTAAAAAAGTTGAAGATGCAGATATTAAAGATAAGATTTTAAAAACTTCGAAGAATTTTATTGGAGAACACCCATACCTTACTGGTGGAGCAGTTGCAGCTCTTGCCGCTGGCATTGGTGCTGCTGCTTTACGGAAACGTATGAAGAAAAATACATAATGGGGGAAATGATGGATATTAATAAAATTATTACAGAATCAATTTCTAATTTGATTAATGAAGATAAATCTGGATTTGATGCTGTTAAAGAAGCAGTAACAAATGCTGGTGGAAAAGTATTAGAAAAAGGAAAAGCTGCTGCAGATGCCACAAAAGAAGCAGCAACAAATGCTGGTGGAAAAGTTACTGGAATTGCAAAAACTGCTGTAAAAGAAGGGAAAGATTTTATTAACGAAAATCCTAAAACTTCAGCTGCAATGGCAGCGGCGCTTGCAGCTGGTCTTGGTGCTGTAGCATTCCGCAAAAAGCTTGCAGCATTAGCTAAAAAAGGTATGCCAGTTGTGAAAAAGAAAACAGCGGAAGTGGCAAAGAAAATTGCAAAGAAACTTGAGAGTTAATAACAAAACAAAAAACTTTTTGGAGGAATATAAATTATGTTTCAGAGAGTAAATGCACTTTTAGAGTCAGAAGGAAATGTTCTTGTTGAAAAACATGAGGATGTGATTGTTGAAGCAATGACAGTCGTAAATGATTTTCAGAAAACCCTCAAGGCTTTTGTTCTGAACAATCCGCAGGAATTTATTGGTGAAAATACCGAGGAAACTTATAAGAATATTCGTGTATTTTCTGAAGTCGGAACATCTCAGTTTATTGCTGAAGTATCTAATCTTTATGGTGGAGTCATTCAGGAACAGACAATCACAGAAGATAAGGGGATTGCAGAGTATCTGTAATTTTTTAGGAAACAATTATGAAAAATCTTGATGCTTTAAATGAATTAAATCAAGATACACTTGCGAAGTTGGCTCTAGCGGCAGCTGCTGGATTGGTGGCAGCTGCCGGGGCCAAATCAATATATAAAAAATATAAAGAAAAAAAGCTATTAAAAAAGTACACAGGAACTTCGCAAGAACAAGAAAAGCATCGAAATGAAGACATGCTTCCAGATGTTTTATTAACTGGAATAGATGTTAAAAAATATGGGTAAATCATATGATACCTGTTAATTATTTATTCTTAAATGAAGGAATTGTTGGAAGATTCATAAATAGTGTTTCAAATATTATTGGGAGAAGAAGATCAACACAACCATTGGCTGTGCGACCAGATACTGTAAATAAAATTGCACAGGGTGGAGAATCTATCAAAAGATCGATACCTCGTCCAACGAGTGATAATGATAAATTAGGATTTAAACCACCTCGTATTTTGAGAATACCAAAATAATATGAAATAAAAATTACCGGCAAGATCTAGTTAAGATCTTGCCGGTAGTAAATATTTGATTAATTATTTATTTTAATTTGGGAGATGTTTCCATAATTTTGACTTAAATCCATTTCTTTACCTTCTTTGGTAATAATGAATACTAATGGAATATTGTTTTTGATCCACTCAAATTTTGAATTTTTGTAATAAGATTCAACATCTGAGAAACCATCAGTTAAGCTTATTACCATACTTAAATCATCTTTATATTTTTCCCAATATTCTGTTTGAATTTCTTCAAATAGGTATTTATGAGATGTTCCACCTCTACCACGATACCCTTCATCAGATATGAATCTGTAGAACTCATGAATATTATCTTTATCGAATGTTTTTCTTTGATGAATTATTGTATCGTGGATAATGAGATTAATTGTTTTGAAATGTCTCATACTTGCTTCAACAATTCCTGAAAACTTTTTTAAATTCTTATTAGAAACCGAACCTGATGAATCGATACCGACAATAAGCGTACCAGTTCCTTCTAAGTCTTGTGCGAGAGAAGTTCCTGGTAAATTTAATCGGTGTGGCATGAAGAATTTATTTAAGCTTCTCCAACTACGATCATCTGGTTTCATTATGATATTTGTTTTAATTGATTTCTCTACAAGTGTTTCCCAAGGAATTTCAACTTTCAAGAGATCATCAAGATATGTTGTTAAATATCCTGGAAGATTTCCTTGGGTTTTGATATTTTCAAATAATGCTCGTGATTCAGCAACAAATTGATCAATTAACATATTTTTAGTAGATTCATCAAGTTCTTCTGATATACCATTTGGTGTTATTCCACCAATGATAGCAGATACTGTGAACAGTTGCTTCCCATTTCCGTCGGTTACTATTATCGACATATTTTGAGTATCACCAACTTTAATTTTTGATGGATGTTTCATAATCCAATCATATGCAAATTCAGCTGTACAATTTGGTTTTTGATACTCTAATTCTTCGATAATATTATATCTGTTATTATATGGTTTGATGATGTCGCTTAGTTTCTTTAAGAACACTTCTATAACATGATCACATGCGACATTCCATTCTTCCCATTTCCTGTCGCCACGTCTTGTTCCATGTTTGTTTAAAATATGTAGCAATTCGTGACAAATTATAAAAATTAGATTATTATATGTATAATCTGGTTTAATTAGGAAATGTTTATTTAAGAAGATCGCGCCGCTTTCAATCTTGTTTAAATTTTCACTGTCAAAACGAACATAACCTTCGATGTTCTCATCAAAGGATTCTATGTTCCAAGTGAATTTGTTGGCGCACATCCCAAAGAAAATTAAAGCTTTAGTGAAAAGTTTTAATTTTGCTTTTCGAATTAATAACCCTATGTCTTCTGGCATAATTATTCACCCATGTCAGATGTTAAGTCAATTACATCCTTTAAAGTTTCTCTAACGAGATCAGGTTCAGATTTTTGAATCTGAGAAATGATTTTTCCAACAATATTCTTTTTGCCAATAATTTTTTCAGCTTGTCTCATCTCTTTAATCATCATGATTGACAATTCAGATGCTTCTTTCATAAAGAGACTGACAATATGTGAAATATTTGGAAGGATTTTATCTCTATCACTTCTTCCAATATAATTGGTTGTAAGAGCATAAGCTAATGCATATGCTTTTACTGAATCTGTTGGTAATTCATAAGTTTTGTAATTGGCTAAAATACTGTCAATATCAAATTCTGAATAAATCTTATAATAGGTTGTGAACTCTGATGCTCCCTCTTTTCCCACATAACCAGTACCTAGATACAAACAAGTATCAGTACTGATTGTTTTTTTGTGAGCTTCTTCTCTTGACTTGATTTCGTTCGCAAATCGTGTCCAAGATCTTGGAGATCCCCATGCGACGTCTACTTGTTCTTCTTCATGAAAGAATTTTTGATATTGTGAGTTTCCTAGAAAAGAAACAACACCAGCATGGACTCTTACATCTTCACGTAATGCGAAATTGGTTTTCCAACCATTAAAATCTGTGTAGACTGGCATCATGACACATCTATTAATAATTGCGCTGAACATTGATTTTGCTCCAGATTTACTACTGGTATTTCCTGCCATCATCATTGCGCAATTTTTTGGAATTTGATAACCTCTTAATGTTCTTTCAGTAAATAACTCATAAAGAAGTCCCATATGGAGTGGGCCAAGTAAATGAGCATCATCTAATAACCAGACAATTATTGAATCTTTCTTTTTTTCGGATAATTCGTAGAGAACTTTCATAATATCTGGAAATGACCAGATGGTACCGAGAACTGGTTTGCCATTAATCATAATTGTATCAAATTGTGGAATACCACCAGTTTCTTCAATTGGTTTTAATGCTAGGTGGGTTGAAACAATTCCGAAATTATATTGATTACTCAAATAATGAATACTGGCAGTTTTTCCACCACCTGGTGCGCCACATATAAATGGTATTCCAACATCAATTCCGTTTACTTGTAAACCACAATTCCATAGGACTTCGTTCATTACTTCGTGTAAAGCTTTACTATTCTGCGAATCGTTAAACATTTTACCTCCTTAAATTAAAAATAATATATTCTTATTATTTCTATATGAAATTTGAGAATACAAAAATGTGAGAGTTGGAGAACAATGAATACTCAAACTATTTCATTAACTGATCATTTTTCACAACAATCTTTTGATGTTAAAAATGTTTTTAAAGAGTTTGCTAAGCCGATTCTTAGTAACGTGTTCTTTACAAATTTAGCGGCTTTAAGATTAGAATCAGATTTTTATGAATTTAAGATTGATAGATGGAATCAAAGACCTACGATGTTTTGTTTAGATGTTTACAAGGAGCCGTTATTATATCCAATTATTATGTTGGTGAATAATATTAAAACATTCTTAGAATTCACCCCGGAACGATTCGCGCCGACGATAACCAATCAACGTATTATTATTGCTCCGTATAGACAAACGATTGTGAAAATTTTAAGCACTTCAAATTCGTAATTTAAGTTGGAGATAATGCCTTATGCAAGATCTTGATAAAAAATTTCCACCTAGTTTTTTTACAGATACAGATGTGAATCCAATTTTGCGATCCAGTGAACAGAAAATATTTGTTCTAAAAAAGAATGCTGAAAATAAACAAATTTATTCAACATTCATGGATGATTTTTCGAATTATTTGATGAAATTACCAAATAATTCAGTTAAAGATCACATAAAAACTATCCAGAACAAGAATTTAATTTTTCTTGGAATTGCGAAAATTAAACCAGATAATGTTATTGCTAGATCTTTTATCACAACAGATGATAAACTTGCCGGCATTGCTCTAGATTCACAACAACTTGGAGTCGATCCAACAACAGGTTCAACTGAGTCTATTGATGAATGCATTTATGCTACTTACTTTAGTTTAATTAGAGCAACAGTATATATTCATAAAACTGCGATTCGACAAAACAAGGATTTACATAAGCTTTTATCTACATATCTTTATATGTTGTTTATAAAAGCAATCGGACCTGATAAATTGTATTCAGAGAAACAAAAAGCATTAGTTCATATTTTATCCATATATAGTTATTATAAGCACTATCTAAAAGAGAGACATAGTTATATATTATCAATTTTGGAAAGAGATTATTCAAAGTTTATCGGCAAACAGTATCTTGATGAGTTCTTGCCGGCTTTAGACAAAATACAAAAATATACATCAATTAAAGACTTTCCAAAAATGCTAATTGATATGAAAGTCATTAATGAATCACCAAATATCTTAACGATCTCTCTCTTGAAGATGCTTAAACCAATGGGGTTTTATTGTTTAATTGGGCCGTTAGACTACTTTATATCTCTGGTAATTACAGCAAAATATCCAGTAGAATTTATTGGTAGCAAAGTCCCATCAAACGATAAAATTCAGAATGCTGTTGAAGAAATTATAGCTGAATATATGGATAAAAACACGTATGATTTAACAGCAGTTAAATAAAAAATTTAGATAATTTATTTCTATTAGGAGGAACTAAGAATTATGTCATTACCTACTGCTATTGTAAATGATTTTTATCTCGAAGTTGCGCGTGGTAACGTAAGTGGTTACACTGCACGAGAAATTGTTGGTCAGAATGCTGCTCTTGCTGGGGCAGACAAATTCATCTGGGGAGAAGGGACGGTTTCAAGTCAGGATTTAACAGAAGCCGCGACAGCTGCAATCGTTTATATTTCCACTACTGCTGCTGGTGATACTTCTAAAGCCGTTACTATTACTGGTGTCGATGCTAATTATGACGAAATTACGGAAGTTATCACTACAAATGCTACTGATGGTCGTACGAGAGTTGCTGGAACGAAAGCTTTCTTAGCAATCAACAAAGTAACAATTGCCGCGGCGGTTGCTGGTAAATTGTATGTATTCTATGCAAGTGCAGTTACCAATGGTGTTCCTGACGATTTGACTAAGGTTCAAGCTGTTATTGATATTGGTAATACAGAATCTTTCAACGCATTTTATTGTGTACCAAGAAATAGAACATTGTATCTTACAAGCTTAAGATATCGTTCAACTGGTTCTACTACTACTCATGATGTTATCTTAAGTATTAAGCAGAAATTGTATGGTGGAGCATACACTGTACTGGATATTGCTAAATATTTGGATTTGGGTACAACTAATTTTATTGATGAACAGATCAGTTTTACAGATGCCCCACTAGTGTTTCCTGCAAAGAGTAAATTTAAGTTGACGGCTGGTTTGGTTGGTGGTACAGCTCTTGATATTGCTATTGAAGCCAAATTCATTGAGGAAGCGATTACAGTTGCTCCAGCTACTACCACAGTTATTAATAAAGCTACTTATCTTACAACATTGACTTCTCGTGGAACGACACTGGCTTCTCAGAATTACTATCTGATTGGTTTAGATGAAGTTCCAACAGCTTTACCATCCTCATTTAATCTTGATAATCTGTTAGCAACTATTACTGGAGCTACAAATTATCGTGTGGCAGCTAATACGGAAGTGGCATTTGATCCTGCTTATTTTGTAAGTGGAAAGCTAATTTCTACAGATAAGAAGGCCATTTTGACTGTGATGCGATGTGTTGATAGTGGAGCAACTGTTGATTATGTTCTTGCACCAGTCAATACTATTGTTGATCTTGGTAGTGGTCTTAAGAAAACACAGAAGATTAGTTATCTTGCATAATCTCGAAAACAGAGAGGAATAGAAATATTCCTCTCTGTTTATTATTATTGTTAGAAGGAGATTTTAAATTATGACAAATGCTCAGACATTAGCAATAAAATGGAGTCAGATTAAACTTTCTGCTAAGTATCATTGGGCTTTGGCAGATGCTGTTATTAATGATAAACCTGGTTCTCCAGTCGATACAATCGGCGGTAGTGAAACTCTTTTACTCGCTGCGGTTGCTGCAAAGACAGGTTACACTGCCGCGAGAGCTGCTGAAGAATATGTTTGGTTTATGAATCCCTGGCGAATAGCCACATCAGTTTCCCAGTAATTTTATTTTAATAAGGAGAGGTAGAGTTTTCTACCTCTCCTTTTGGGAGAATAGTATGATTTCAATAGTAAATGAAATGTTATCAATAGTTCCTATTCAACTTGAAAAAATCAATAAAGAAGATACGGATAGAGAGATATTAAGAGCAGCTATTATTGGTGAATTAGATGCTATTAATTTATATGAACAAATGGCAGCTCGTGCCACTGATATTAAAGTTAAAAAATTATTATTAGATATTGCAAAAGAGGAAAAAACACACGTTGGTGAACTTGAGAGTTTACTAGCTGTTATAGATAAAGAACAAAAAGAAGAATCCATTAAAGGAGCAAAAGAAGTTAAAAATTTATTGTCATAATATAAAAAAGGAGTGATAAAATGATTAGTGTTGGATATTTATTTGAATCAATTGATAAAGAAAAAGTAGAGAAGATTGAGGTCTCTAAGAATTATATTATTCAAGATCTTAAAGATAAACCACCTAAAGAAGATATTCAGACCTATCGCCGTAAAGTTACATATGATAAAGATGGTAATAAACATATTATTAATCTTGCTATTCTTAAAAACGGCGAAGGTACTAAAGCAACGTCTATTTGGCATACTAAGAAGGAAGGTTCGGCAAGATCTATGTTGAATCGTCTAAAAAAGACAGATCCAGAAAAAGTACATGTGAAAGAAATCTCTAAGCCAGAGGAGATGTAAAAAGAAATATTAAGAGATCTAATTGTGATTAGTATATCTTATTTATTTGAAGCGAAAATATTAGATTTTCCAACTAGTCGACAAGATAACCCAAGTAGTTGTGGGAGTACATGCGTTCAAACTGTTCTAGCATATTATGGAATTGATGAGAGACAGGATGATTTATCTGATAGATTAAAAATTGCTGAAGATGGAATATCACATAATAATATTATAAAGATATTCAAAAAATATAAACTATCAGTAGATGCTCGAACGATGACAATTAATGATCTAAAAAAATATATTAATAATAAAATTCCGGTTATTATTCTCATTCAAGCTTATAAGGATAACAGACAAAAAAATATACAAGAGAGAATTATAATAATGGTCACTATATTGTCGCAATTGGATATAATAGTAAACAACTTATAGTTGAAGATCCAGCATTGAATAATCAAATTGGTTATATATCATTTGATGATTTAGAAACCAGATGGCATGGTGTTGGAGAAAAAGAAAAATTAGATTATTTTGGAATTGCTGTTAAAGGCAAACCAAAATATGATTCTGATAAAATTGTAAAAGTAAAATAGGGAGATTTTAATTATGGTCCCAGTTAGTCATTTATTTATAATCAATGAATCAATTTTCGAAGATACAAAAGAAGCTCTTGCCAAACATTTCAAAATTAAAGAAGTTAAACAGTTTATAGACCTTTCAAAAAAGGTAGTCTCTGATGGTGTTACTTCTCTTTCAGAGAAAGAACAAGAGACTTATAGAGGGCTTTTTGATGATCCAGAAGTAAAGAATTACATATCTGCCGCTCGTCGGGCAGGAGAACGTGATGGTTGGATAAGGGGTGGAGTAATTGGTGGAATCACTGGTGGAGGAATGGGTTCTATTGCAGGTGGGGGAATTGGAACAGGTGCTGAACTTGGTGTTGCTGGAACTGCGGCATTATTTATTACTTTAGGACTTCTTGGCGCTGCTGCTGGTGGAGCTGCTTTAGGGTGGACATTTTCTAAAGCTTTAAGTTGGATTCGAAAATGGAAAGCTGAAGATGATGTAGTTACACTTGGAAAAGTGGGTGGACGCATAGGTAGAACAACTCCAATTGTTGGAGCAAATATAAAAATATAAATAATTAAAAAAGAGATCCTGACATTTCAAGATCTCTTTTTTAAATTAAGCTTCCTTACTGTCCAAATATAATTGAACACAATTATTGATGCTAAAAAATGAAATAATGCAACAAAGAATTATCCCAGTTTTAATTGGTGACGACATTATAATATATATAATTATTATATTACTGATAATTTTAACTGGAATAAATAATTTGAATCTCATAAGAACTCTAATAATCGGATTCATTTCTTCACCGTCGAGAGCTAAAATCCGATTTGTTGTAATAACATCAATAACATTTAAAAATGTAAATACTATACTGAGTAAAATATTTAACTCCATCATAGAAACTCCTTATCTTTATTTTATAAAGATAACATTTCTATGTAAAAATAGAAGTTGAAAAGGGAAAGCTAATATGCCCGACTTAATAAATAAAGAATTTATCGGAACAGTTCTTCCAGATAAAGATAATAATCACCAAGGAAGATATAAAATAAATATATCAGAATTGCAACCACATACTAAAGAATCAGATGGAATATGGGTGAAAAATCATAGTTGTCGTAATAGAATATCTCCATCTGCGGTTGGAGTTTGTGGAGCATATTTTCCGCTACAGGCAGGAATGGCAGTTATTGTAAAATTCTTTTCAAATCATATTGACTCAGGATATGTAGATAGAATAATTTCTGATGCATATCCTGAAACTTTGCCATTTGAAGCTATTGAAAGAGATGATTTTTACTTATTATTAAGAACACCAATTCATGATAATATTATAGCGGTTTATGATGGTGATACAGCATCGAAAAACATTCCAAAGAATTCAATACATGTATATTTCAATAAAACTCGAACAACTGTAGTGATTGACGAAAATGGTATCAATATTAAAACAGATGATAATATTAATGTGACAGTCGCTAAAAATGTTAAGATAACTGTAACAGGAACTGCTGATATTAAAGTTACTGGAAATGCTAACATTTCTTCTGCTGCTGATGTAAATGTTAAAGCTGGAGCAAATGCTAATGTTGAAGCTGGATCAAATGCTAACGTTAAAGCTGGTGGGAATGCAAATATAAGTGGATCAGTTGTAAATATTAAAGGTGGATCGGTAAATATTCAGGGTGCGCCAGTTAGTATAAATGGATCTGCTCCTGATGCAGGAGCTGCTGCTGATGCTGCTGCCGCTGACGCTCCAAGTTTAATGACAATTAGCGATTATGCTTATTTCAAGAAGAACAATGGCCGGTAAAATAAACTTAGGATAAATCAGTATGTTAATAGATTATAATCAGACTTGTAAAATTTTAACAGAAGATGTTGATAATATCGATACTCTTATTGTTAACAATCTTGGCAGAGTTGATGCGTCCAAGGATCACTCATCAATCTCAAATAAATTTAAACCAAGACCGCTGGGCATTATTATACAAGATTCATATAATAACCCATTTTTCCCCATCCGTCCAATGCCACGGGTGGACTCTGCCAAGATTGACCTTATTTTAATATTTAAAAGATTTAGAGAGTTATATTCACAATTTGATATAACTTTATTACCATGGCACTTTGTTATTGAATTTATTAAAGATAGATATTATGTCTTTAATACCAGACCCATTGATATGTTTTTCCCCGTTAATAATATACAGGTTCAAAATCGGCAAGATCTATGGGATGATACAACCAAAACTTTTATGAAGAATTATAATTTTGATATAAAAGAAGCAATTCATATTTTAGTAGTTGGAGATTCTAATATTGACGTTTATACTAAAAGATTTTATGAATTACTGGGACGTGTTTGTATTGTTCCATGTGTAAGATATTTTAAGATAGCAACGCTTGATTATGAAACAATTATTCCTATGAACATTGGAAAGAAATTTAATTTAAGCTTAGTGACCAAATTCGTTAGGAGATAAATCTTTAAAGAAGGAGAATACTTTGTTGCCATTATATAAACTCTTTGAGGCAACTGTTACACCAAATACCGAACAATCAGGTCATATGACAATACTTAAGAAAAATATACCACAAAACATTCCTTTAAAGACGATAAATGTAAATAATGATAAACATTTAAGTCTTAGCAAAGATGCGGAGTCTGATGCTAAATGAATTGTTCGATCTATAAAATTTGACGCTGAAAAAAAATTATTTAAACACATCATAACGTAGAAGGAGATTAGATTATATGATTTCAATAATTCAATATTTGAATGAAGAAACCGAGGATGAAAAATTAAAAAAAGTTGAGAGGGATAATATTAAAATGTCAACTCTCGGAGGCACAGGGGTTGCACTAGGAATGATGTTAAGACATCATGATGAAATTTTGGATATGGTGAAGAAAGAACCCGGGTCAGCAGTACTTCCTGCTGGTATACTTGCTGCTGGAGCTGGTATTGGCGCACTTATGGGAACTGGTGGTAACGCAGTGAGCAGATATTTAAGAAAACGAAAACAAGCAAAAGAAGAAGATCAAAAGAGAATTGTTCGAGAAATATTAAAAGAGAAAAATAAGGGGAAATAGCCAATATGTTATCAATAACACAATATATTTCGGAGGGTTTTCTTGGAAATATCGATAAAAAGTTTCAACAAACAGCTCTTGCCAAAACAATGGATAAAGCAAATGACAAAATCGATAATCTCCTTGGTAAATCATCTATTGGACGTGGTTACATGAAGCTAGAAAATGCTACTGGTGAGGCTGCTAGACAAGGAGTTAACGCAGTTTTAAATACTAAAGATAGAATACTTAGAAAAAATTTTAAAATACGTAAATAATTGAGGTAAATTATGATTGCTCTAAATGAAATATTTTTCAGTGATTGGTCAAATTGGGGAGAGAAAACACCAAGATCTGATTTCTCTGTTCCCGATGGTAAAAAATGGACACTTATGAATGATAGCAATATTCTTATTAGAGATGAAAACACAAAAACTTTTAATAGTAAAAATTGTGATAGTGATATTGGTCCATCCATAAATGATATCATCGAAAATTCTATAAAAACCGTTCTGGGAGAATAAATATGTTATCAGTTAATCATTTATTTTTAGTAGAAGGTGAACGCTTAGATAGAGCGTTTGGTTGGGCGGGTACTAAACTTGGACAAGGTGTTTTGGCGGCCAAAAAAGCAGCAACTCCAATTGTCGGTACTGGTCTTGAAGCAACTGGGCGTAATATTGCTAAAGCTGGAATACTCGTTGGTAAAAAAGTTTATGATAAAGGCACTACTATGAAATATCGTTATCAAAAATAAGAATCTTTTTTCCACTTCTAATTTTACATAGAAATAATAATAATAGATTAGTTATATTTTAGCAGTGGGAGGAGGCATAGTGTATCTTGAAGATATCGAAACAGCAGAAGATCAGTTAAATGATTCAGATATAGATATCTCTTATAAACTATTACACAGATATGGAAATGATGCTTTAGAAAGGGCCGCCAGATCTGAAAATATTATCATCGACTCAAAGATGATTGATCGTTACTGGGAAGATTTAAAGCGACACCATTTTGCTCAACTTAATATGAGGTCACCAATAATTCGGGGAGTATTTTTATTATATCAGACTGCAAATGCACTTACAAGATATAATATAAATATTCTAAAAATGACACATATTCAGTTTCGAGCGAGGATTTTATTTCCATATTTGATTTATATTTTACAACAATATCTTCCAGATACTCGAAAGTTTTTACAAGCAATCATTCGTAGCGTTTATGAGAGGATTCGTCGTAGTTCTGAAAAATTAGTTAATGTTTACGTCAACTCATTCTATTTAGATCAAGATGTTATTAAGTATAATGTTTTATTAGATTTTCTTGGTAATGGCCTGCAGAAATTTAATCCATTAACTGTTGGTAACGTAGATACGTTTTATAGAGGTGTGTTTGGGAGTATATTTCATTATTATTTTATGAGGAAACAAGATACAAGTAAAGTATATTCTAGTTTTTGGAGTATCAACAATATCCTTAATACATCTAATTCATCTACTCGTTTATCACTCTATAAAGAAGTATTATATAATTTACAAGTAGATAAATATTATAAGAGCTCGCCGATATACGTACAACTTGGATTAAATTATCGTGTATTTAAAAATGTTATCATAAATAATGAATTTCAAGATGTTTATATGGCAGCGTGTACAAGATCGCGCCGGTCAATATTCAGACTAGATAATAACGAATTTAAATTAATTAAAATATATGATAATGATCTTATTAATGAACAGACTTTAGAGAAAATAAAGAAACTTCCAACGATTTTAAAATTATTAAAATGTGTTCACATTGCTAATCCAAAAGCTAAACCTTATAATGATATGTTAATTAAACCAGAATTAGTTAAATCTGTTATTTTAGATGAGTTAACATATCCATTTAAAAATGTATTTTCTGATGGTTATTTACAACCAGTATTATCCCGGATATCTGATAATTTTATTAATCTTATTCTCTCCGGCGAATATATCAATTTAATGACACTTACATCCGTCAGAATAGATCAGATTAGTTTTGTTGAACAGTTAAAGAAATTTGTTAGAATTTGTTTAAGCGAAATTGACAGTAGGTAAATAACATGGAAATCGATAGTAAGACAGAAATTAAAACAGAGTTTTCTGAAAGAAAAAAACAGTTAGAACAACAAATTGATCATTTAGATAATTTTATTACAGATTTGAAATCCCACAAGATATCATTAGAAAATGCCAATAGACAGCTAGAACAACTAGCTGCACAAGAAACAGATGCTGTAAAGAAAGCTAAATATTTTGCAGCAATCAGAACTAATATAGAATTATTAACAAAAATATTCAATTCAATGTCTGAATTAGAAAGTATTAAACATCGATATCATAAAGAAATTAACGATATTACTATTGGTAAATTTAGATTACTTGATGTTGATATACGTAAAATTGATGAAGGATTAAAGAATGGTGGGGAAAATCTTTCAGAGTTTTTTGAAAAACTTGGGAATGCTATGTCCGGCGTAGGTAAAGCTCAAGCCGGCATAATTAAAACAAATTTGGACAAAGATCCAGAATATAAGTTGTAGGAGGATATAATTTATGATTTCCATTATAAGGGTTGGTTCTAGCCCTGGAGTAGCATCTGGAAGTCGAAATGTAGATGCACTTAGTAATGATTTTGCCGATATCCCGCCAGTTAAAAAATTTATCATTATTAAGAAAATAGATCCTGAAGAATACGAAGATCGGGGAGTTGAAGATATGGCTAAAAATGAAGAAGATTTTGAAATGAACGATAAAGAGCTTGATGATATTGAATCTGAAATTCCAGATGAGGTTGATCAAATGTCGGATGAAGAATTAGATGATATCGATGATGAATTTGACGAACTTGATGGGGAAAATATTTCTGAAGATGATTTAGATGATATTGAATCCGAAATTCCTCCAGAAGTTGATGAATTGGAAGATGATGATCTTCCTGATGATGACGATACTGAGATAGAAAACTCTGATAATGAAAAATCTAAAGAAGAAGATGATGACGAAGAAGATGATGACGAAAAAGATGATGACGAAAAAGAAGACAAAAAAAATAAAAAGGAAGATATTGATGACTATATCTAATACCATTCCAGAGAAAGATAAAATTGATTTAGATGAAATTGTCTCAGAGTTTATACAATATATTAATCAGGATAGTCAAAATTTAAGTACAGATCCAAATGTGGTAAAAGTAAAAGTTATTAAGCCAGATCCAACTGATTGTCCTAGCTGTTCTAGAACACCAGTTATTAAATCTGGTGGGTGACGTTAGAAAAATTGCTCATAGGTTATGAGCGAAAAAAAGTTGGAGGCGGAATGGCTAGAAAGAAAGAAGCAGCAGAAGTTGGAAGTACATTAGATTCCTCAAATTTTGCACCTGCAGACGAAGGTATCGCCGAAAAGCTAGGTGAAGCTTTTGAGAAAATTATTACACGGGATTATGGTTATGCTAGAGCTCCCAAACCATATGTAACTCCGTTTGGGATACAACATTTAGACGCCCTGTTGGGAGGCGGAATAATATCTTCAGCACCTGTAGTATTGTCCTCTACGCCAGAAACGGGCAAGAGCACATTTGCATTTCAGTTTTCTAAAGTATTTCAGGTTATGTATCCAAATTCAATTATTGTTTATCTAGATATAGAAGGCGCTGGAAATGTTTCAGTAACAAGCAATGCTTCATCTAGAATAACAATTTTTGGTATAGATGAAAAAAGATTTCGTTATGAGCCAGTTGTAATTGATATTTATGGTTTCTTTCATATGATTGAAACGTTGGTAGAAATCAAAAAACAATTTGAAGAAAAATTACAAAAAGAATTTAAAATTATGATTATTTGGGATAGTATCGCAGCAACATCTTGCTCCAAGATTAATGATGCTGATGATCCCAATCGTATAATTGGTGTAAAAGCACGTCAATTATCTTTTTGCATCGAAAAATATTATCCTTTGTTGGCTTATAATAGAATTACTTTTTTGACGATTGATCAGGTTCGAGCGAATCTACAGCTTGAAGGGCAGTATATTGCTAAAGAAAAATCTGTTGGTACATGGAATGATTATAAAGCTGCATCATCGATTATTGCTTTTAATCATAAGGTAGCACAATGGCTTTTTCTATCAAGAAAAACAGCAATTACACCCAATGATGGGATGGGTATCTCCGGTTGGTTTATGAATATATTTACCGAAAAAAATAAGACTGCTCCTTCTCAAGAGTCTGTTATGTGTGTATTTGATAAAAGAACTGGTCTACACAAGTTTTGGAGCGAATACACATTTCTTGCCGAAATGACAAGATCAGAATTGAAGTATTTTAAGGAAGAGAAGAATCTTCCTTACCCATTATCTATCAAGAAATCTGGTCCTCAGGTTTATCTCGAATTTATTGACCCTGTTACTGGTAACTCAAACTATACTTCTGAAAAGATGTATAGAAAAAATGCATATGATCATTATCTGAAAGATGAAAACTTTAGAAATGCATTCGACTACGTTATGTCTATTGCAGTCGAACAAAGAATTACAAGTGGATTATTTCAACTAAAAGCATCTGGAACATTGCAAACTGTTATTTCTCCAGATGAGGCACTTGATGAAGATATTACGACACCTCCTGAAACAGAAAAACCAGAAGAAGTGAAAGGTGATACACCCACAAATATTGATGATGAAATAATGTATGAACCAGTATTTAAAGACTGAGTTGGAGAATCTATTATGGATGTTAGATTTTTAAAAGGAATTAGTGAAGCATATATTATGGATTCTGGTCTGGAACAAACACCAGACCAGATTTTTGAAGATCTTTTTGACGTTGTTAAATTTCTTCAGGAATATGATCTACCCCTTTATAATGAATTATATGAAATTACAAGATTAAAACAACAAAGAATATTTAAAAATTATCTCGATAGTATCTATATGCAGGAAACACTTACAGAAGAATTTATTGTTACTATTCCCGCTGGGCTAATGTTGGGTGGTATTGTTGCGTTATTAATGGGGAAACCATTCGCACGCTCAATCACAAGAATTCTTTCATCTATCGGTGAATCTATTGAAACTCTTGGTCGAAAACTTGCACGGGGTGGTAAGTATTGGCAAATTCGATCAGCAATCGTTTATGAGAATACTCGAAAATGTTATGCTAATTGTGGAATAACAAAACGATCTGATATTAAGCTGCTTACACCTCTTGCTATTAAGTCATCATCTTCTATCGGTGGTGCAAAAAGTGTAGAACAAGGAAAATGTCTCAGAGAGTGTTATATTGGAGAATTGATTGATTTGATCGGGCTTCATATGGAAAATTATTTTGCCTGCTTAAAGCGAACTGGGGCATTTGATGTAGTTCAAAAAACAGATTCTGATGATATTGTGAAAATGGTTTCTAGTACAAATGTTGCTGCTGCTTGTGAGAGTTATTATACAGCTGCTAGAGAAGCATTAGATAATTTTTATAGAGTTTTAGAGTTGGTTTATGATGGTAGATTAGAAGAAGATAAGCGTTTGGAAAAAATTAATAAGCTTAGATCAAAGATATATGAATCACGCCAAACTATTCAAAGAACTAATGATAGGGATATGCAACGTTATAGCGGTGAGAAATTTCCAGCACAAGTTGCTAAATCACCTCAATTTCAACCAAAATTAAATAGACCACAAATCGGTGGTCAACACTACAATCCAAATTTCAGGAGGAGCTAAAAATGTCAGATGAAAAAGTATTGAATGAAGCTTTTGGTAGGAGCATGATTGCTCGTGGACGTATGGAGAAAATTGCTGCTCTTAGGGGAGCTTTTGCAGTTAAAATTGCTCGTGAAAAGAAAGATCCTCTTTATACTAAGATGATTCGTTTTAAGAAGGCATACAAGCTGACAAAGAAACAGCTTATTACGAAGTATGGTATGAAAGGTCTTATGGCTGCTCGTCAGGCGGCTGCAAATTTTGGAAATGAAAAGAAATAATAATTTTTGAATTTTTGGGTGGTAGCAATACCACCCAAAAATCCTTTACTTCATAAATTATATAGAAATTACAAATGTAAAAGAAAAAATGTTGGAGGCGCAGTGTGAGTGAATTTAATGATTTACTAAAGATGTTACAAGTTCCAAATAAAGTAGAAAAGAAAAAAATCTCAGAAACGACACAATCTCCGGAAATTATTATTCCAGAATCTTCTGAGGCACCTAATTTGAATGTTCCTTTTGAGATCTTGCCGAATCTACCAACCAGTTATTCACCATTTAATATTGATACATTTAATCAGGAATTATTTGAAAGATCATCGGTAAAAAATCAATTGTATAGAGATGCAGTTCAAAACATTAGTGCATATGATATTTCATCTGGTTGTATTCGAGATATTTTTTATAAATTAACAAATACACCTGTTGAATCTTTTGCGGACAAGTGGCTTCCTATCTTAATGAGATCAACTATTGGAACCGCAATTCATGATTTTATACAGTCTAATACTGATCAATTTACTGAAAGAGAAGTATCACTTAAAGTCCCGTCTATTAGATTTTCTGGAAGATTGGATAATTTGATAGGCCCAAACATTCTCGTAGAAATTAAAAGCTGTACATATTCGGATTATGAAAAAATTATTAGGACTAGAAAACCAAGAGTTTCTGATTTTTATCAGACAATGGTTTATAAATATATTCTTGAAAAGCATTTAGCTGAAGCTAGAGATCCAAATATTAAGATTCGAAAAGGAACAATGAAACCAAAATTTGAAAAATATGACATTCAAACTGTTCAATTTATTTATATTGCTCATGATGTAACCGCAACCGATGCTGAAAGTTTTAGTGAAATATTGAATAAAATTAAAGATCTTAAAAAATTACTTAATTCTAAATCAAACTCTTTCTTCTTTATGACAACTTTAGTAATCGATACTATTAATGATGTCACTGAGAAATATCTTGAATATGTTGAAAATAAAATAAAATATATTAATTACTATATCGATAATAATATTATTCCACCGGCAGATGATCCTTTTATTGATACAAAAGCATGTTTCTTTTGCTTATATTCCAGAGGAGTTTGTGATCTTTGTGGAAGAAACGGAAACGGAAGATAATTTATTAATTGGGAGAAATACGATGTTAAAATGGTTAAAACCAGAATATTGTATTCATAAGAAATTAGCTTGTGATAAATGTGAAAAATTTATTGGTAGTACGTGCTCACTCGTAAGAGTATCTTTAAGAGATAACAAATCTAAAATAGGTGTGGAGAATAAAAAATGATATCAACTGCTCATGTTATATTTGAAAATTCAAGAAGGGCTGGAAAAACTACTTATTCTATGATACAACATTTTGAAAACAGAACAAATTATCATATATCTTTAGTTCGAAAATATATTGATAAAATTATTGCTTTAAATGATCCTCGTTTAGATCGCGCCATACTCGAAGAGGAAAAAGAATATCATGATTTGAGTAAATTTAAAGAGCCGGAATATACACCATATTTACATATAAATTGGAAACATCATATGAAAGAACGTGGTGCAGAATATATACCATCTAATATAGTCGAACGACAGATGAATAATGCAACTTTTCATCACATATCAACAAATAAACATCATCCCGATTATTGGGATGATGAATTAACCATTAAAAATTTAAACTCTACTGATAGGGATAAACCACCAGAGAAGACTGTCGATGCTACTAAAATGCCATTGACATATATATCTGCAATGATAGCTGATTGGTTAGCTATGGCAGAAGAAAAGAAGACAGATCCATATGAATGGGCGAAAAAGAACATAAATAAACGCTGGAAATTTACTAAAGAACAAGAAGATTTTGTATATGATTTAATAGATAAACTTTGGAAGGAACAGTAAATGGGTACAACTACTTTAGGTAAATACAGTTATATTGTTGGAAATGTTAAAAATATTTTTCCAGCAAGCAATCTTATAGTTGGAAATTTTTGTTCAATTGCAAGCGGTCTTACAGTAATGCTTGGTGGTAATCATGCCACTCATTTAGTTATGACTACCAATTTTGTTAATATCATTCCTGAGATCTTTGCCGGTCTACCTAATCCTTATCCTGTAACTGGATTAACAAGGGGTGATATAGTTATTGAAAATGATGTATGGATTGGTCAAGATGTAACTATTATGTCCGGAGTTAAAATTTCAAATGGAGCAGTTGTTGGAACTGCCGCTGTTGTAGCTAAAGAGGTTCCTCCATATGCGATTGTTGTTGGTAATCCAGCAAAAATTGTAAGGTACAGATTCAGTCAAGAAATTATAAATCGTCTTCTTAAGATCGCTTGGTGGAATTGGCCGATTGAAAAAATCAGAGAGAATTATGAATATTTCATAGATCCAAATATTGAAAACTTTGTAAACAAATTTGATTCAGAAGGGAATTAATAAAAATGTTATCTTTATATTATTTATTTGAGAGAGATGAGAGTTCTGGACAATATAAAGTTCCATTAATCCATAAAGAAAAAAATAAAAAGCTTAATCCTAAAACAAATAGGATTAAGACATTTAAAACAACAAGATATTTATTTACAGATATTCCACCGGAAGAAAGAGATTTCAAAAATCTTCCTAGATATGCTAATAAAAAACCAAAAGTGAGATTTCAAGATTGGTTAGAAATTAATGCTCAAAAACTAAATCCAAATCATTCGGTGACCTCTTGGGGATGGTCACCAAATAAGAAATGTTATGGTTGGAGTCATCGAGCTATTCATGGTTTTGAAATTGGTGAGAAAGTTAAATCTGATACTTGTGGAAATGAATCTGGAAAAGAATATATAATTAAAACTAAAGAGCAAGCAGAAGAAGCTGCTAAGAATTTTGCAAAAGATGTTGCATAAAAAACAAAAAGAAAACACGCCCGAAAGCGTGTAGCGTTTGACGGCTTGCCAAGCCCCCTGGTACTGCCCCAGAGTATTACATTTCACTAGTTTTACATCCGGTGAAAGTTCGGATGTTGCCCGTTTTTTAGACTTCTTTCGGCTCGGCCTTTGTAGGCTTCTCCGCAAGAATCTTCTTGGCGATTTTCTTACGGAAAATTGCCAGACCACCAAAAAGGGCAGTCAGGATGATTCCGTAAGTTGTTGCCTTGCCAGCAATATCTGCTGCATTGTTTGCAGCAGTTGTTGCTTCTTTCACGGCAGTTGTTGCTTCTTTCACGGCAGTTGTTGCTTCTTTCGCGGCAGCAACAGCTTTCGCTGTCTCCACCTGCGCGGCAACCAACTGAGCTTCTGGGACGTATCCCA
>Ga0265297_10003494_pt1 | contig 28231 bp, 23 predicted proteins | sample Munlanlwell13791_FD_192502 | JGI IMG/M metagenome (GOLD analysis project Ga0265297, IMG submission 192502) | Leachate microbial communities from a municipal landfill in Southern Ontario, Canada - Leachate well 137-91 | ecosystem: Engineered > Solid waste > Landfill > Unclassified | place...
TATTAAAATTTCTATTTTTTCTTTTTCTCCTTTGTTTCTTGGAGTTTTTCTTTCATCTCCTGCACGACCTTGTCGAGTTTTATTTCTTTTTGGATTCCCGTGTCCATATCCCTCAAAGTAATAAAATCTTCTAATGCTTCTTTTTGTCCAAATATCAAAACCCATTTAATTCCCATTTTATTTGCGGTCCTTAATTGAGCTTTCAAAGAATCTTTTGAAAAAGATTCTGCTACTGGAATTTTTGCTGATCTGAATTCTTCAAACAATTTTAAGCTTTTTCTTTTTGCTAATTGGCCCAATTGAGCTAAAAATATTTGCGCCTCTTCTTGCTTTTGCCCTGTTTTCATCTCTCTTTCTTTCATTATTCCCATAATTCTTTCTATTCCACCTGCCGCCCCGCAAGCTGGAGTATCTCTGCCTCCCAATAACTTTGCAAGATTATCATATCTTCCCCCTCCTACTAAGGATCCTTGGGCCTGACCCGTTTCAGATGTTTCAACAATTTCAAAAACTGTTTTTGTGTAATAATCTAGGCCTCTTACTAAATATGGATTTAATTCGTACGGCAACTCCAATTCGTCCAAAAATTCTAAAACCTGTTTAAAGTGAGCGTGACAGCTTTCGCAAAGATGATCTATCGTTTGTGGAGCTGCTGCCTTTATTTGTTGGCATTTTTCTTCTTTACAGTCCAAAACCCTTAATGGATTTTCTTTTAATCTTCTCTGGCAGTCGGAGCACAAAGATGATTTTCTGGATTTTAGATAACTGGTTAAAATTTTCTTAAAGTATGGTCTGCATTCCGAATCTCCAATTGAGTTAACCTGTATTTTAATATTTTTAAACCCTAATTCCTTCAAAACGTCGTAACTCATCTGTATAATTTGTCCATCTATTGAAGGATTCTTTTCGCCAATGGCTTCAAACCCAAACTGATTAAATTGTCTGTATCTGCCTGCCTGCGGTCTTTCATATCTAAAAAACGGCCCTGAATACCAAAGCTTTACTGGCTGAGGCATATTGTGCATTCCGTGTTCAATGTAGCTTCTCATAACAGGAGCTGTTCCTTCCGGCCTTAAACAAACCAAATCTCCGCCCTTTGTGCGGAACGAATACATCTCTTTACCAACAATATCTGTTTCTTCGCCAACTGACTTTGAAAAAACCTCGGCTGATTCTAAAATTGGAGTTTCTATTTTTTGAAAACTATAATAATTAGCAACTCCTTCAATTACTTTTTGAACTCTTTTAAAATAAACCTGGTCTTCCGGCAAAATGTCGTGCATCCCTGTTAGTGTTTGAAACTTTAACTTGCTCATGTGTTAAATTTTGATTAATTTATTGAAGACTTCCAAATTTTACTTTTAGTAAGTCGGTGCGGAAAATGTTGATATATCTGTTACAGGATAAAGTCTTAAAAAGGCTTTGCCAATAATATTTTCTGCCGGCACTATTCCCCAAGATCTTGAATCATAAGAATATGTTCTGTTGTCTCCTAAAACAAAATATTCATTATCTTTTAATGTTGTATCTGCATCTCCATAAGTTTTTAAGTCATTTGGCAAATATCTTTCATCTAAAACAACATTTTCTCCATTGCTTTTTGTTACAGAAACTTCTCCGTTTTTTACAACAACTGTTTCTCCAGGAAGCCCGATTATTCTTTTGATAAACCTTTGTGTTGTATCTTTTGGATATTTAAAAACCACTACATCTCCTCTTTTTGGTTCGGCAAATCTGTAAGAAATTTCGTCAACAATCAAATAATCCCCCGATTCAAAATTAGGAGACATTGACTCTCCTTTTACAATAAACGGCTGAAACAAAAAATAGCGGATTGGCATAACTATAGCCAAAGCAATTACAGCTATTTTTAGGATTTCAATAGAAAAAGATAAATATTTTTTGAATCCTTTTTCTTCGGGAGTTTTTTCTACAACTCCGTTATTTTGTTGATTATTGTCCATAATTATAGGTTAATATCCTTTATTTTATCATACTTTTGTAAATGAAGCAAGCCCAGTTTGCGGGATAAAAATAAGGCCCGAATGGATTGTTCGGGCCTTGTAAGATTGGCTGGTTACATATGTACTATGCGGCGGTTTGACGTCGCTGATTTTGCCTCTTGCGAACCTGACGAACAAGTCTGCAAGTAATGTCGTATCCAACGAATTTCGCGGCAAATTCAAAGCGAATTTGCTCAGACTCGCCATTATGGCCCTCGATGAACTCCCTTTGTTCAGAGTTCAATCCCTCGGGACTATAAATAACCGTCGTTTTCTTCTTTAGCATCCAAAATTCCTTTCAGAACAAAATCCTTTTTCAACAACAATCACAAAAGACAAAAAGCCTCTCCTCTATCCATAACAAACAAAGCGTTATTTGCGCCTCCTTTCAAGTTGGCTGATTGTTTGTAATGCAAAAATGAACTAATTAAAATTCTATCTCTTTTTATAAATATTGTCAATTATGTCTTTGCCAAATTCAAAATTTTTATGATTTCGCCAAAAATCTTCTAAAAAGCTTTATAAAATTGTAAAAAGTGATAAAGTGATATAATAATTTAAACAAGCTAAATGTATTATGACAATAATCATCGGACTGGGAAACCCAGGCAAAAAATTTGAGAACACTAGGCATAATGTCGGCTTTTTAGTTGTCGATAAAATCGCCAGCAATTTTCAATTTTCAATTTTCAATTTTCAGTCAAAATTTAATGCTGAAATTTCAGAAGGCAAAATTACAGACGAAAAAATTGTTTTAGTAAAGCCACAAACCTTTATGAATGAATCTGGCAAAGCCGTTAAAAAAATTATAAAAAATACCCCTTTAGATAATTTAATTATTATCCATGATGATATTGATTTGCCAGTTGGAAAAATAAAAATCGTAAAAGACAGAGGTTCTGCTGGTCATAAGGGAGTTGAATCAATTATTCAAAACATTGGAAATAAAAATCTTATTAGAATCAGAATCGGAATTGCTGGGCAGAAAGACGTCGCCGCTAAAAACGTTGTCTTAAAAAAATTCTTGCCAGAAGAACAAAAAATGATTGACGATGCAGTTCAAAAAACAGTCCGAGCTATTAGTTTATTAATTAATGAGAGCCTCGATAAAGTAATGAATGAATACAACTAATCAAACCAATAAAATTTTAATTGTAAGCATAACCCCCTACTTTTTGGAAAAGGAGATTTTTTGGTTTGAAGAAAACATAGAAGAACTGTTACAAGCCAGTAAAACTCAATCTTTTTTTCAAGACAACACAATCTTTTTAGAAAAAAATCAAAACTATCATTTTTCTCAATTTTTAAGAAAACTTGATGAAATGGGATATGAAAGGGTTTTTAAGGTTGAAAGCCCCGGCGAATTTTCACAAAGAGGAGGAGTTGTTGATATATTTCCTATAAATTTAAAGCAAGCTATAAGATTAGACTTTTTGGGCAACGAAGTTGATTTGATAGAATTATTGCCCAATATAAAAATTGATAACGAAAAAAAATCTAAAGATGTTTTAAAAAAGAGATTGTCCTCTCAAAAATTATTTTCTGATTTAAAAGGATTAAAACCTGGAGATTATCTCGTGCATCTAGACCATGGGATAGCTCGATTCTCCGGAATTGAGAATTTTCAATTTTCAACTCCCAATTTTCCATCAAATCCTGATGACCAAGCTCTTAAAAACGAAAATAAATACTATGTGCTTGAATATGACCGGGGGGATAAACTTTATGTGCCACTAGGATTAGAAAGAAAATTATCCAGGTATGTTGGCTTTGCAGATCCAAAAGTTTCAAGATTAGGATCTTTAATTTGGCAAAAAACAAAAAGAAAAATTAAAGAAGAAGTTGAAAAGTTTGCCAAAGAACTTTTGGTTTTATACGCAGAGAAAGAAACTGCCAAGCGTCCGCCCTACTCCACAGACAACGAATTGGATTTTCAATTACGAGCAGGTTTTGAATATGAAGAAACTCCCGACCAGTTGCAAGCCATTGAAGATATTAAAAAAGATTTATCAAAAACAAAACCAATGGACAGGATTGTCTGCGGCGATGTTGGTTTTGGAAAAACAGAAGTAGCTTTGCGAGCTGCCCTGCTTGCGGCTTCCAATAACCGACAAACTGCTTTAATCTGCCCCACTACTATTTTAGCCAATCAGCATTATAACTTTTTTAAAAAAAGATTTGAAAAACTTCCGGTAAAAGTTGCCATGCTTTCAAGGTTGCAAAAAAAACCGGAACAGAAAAAAATAATCAACGACTTAAAAGATGGCAGAGTAGATATTGTGATTGGCACTCATAGGGTTTTATCAAAAGATATACAGTTTAAAAATCTGCAGTTATTAATTATAGATGACGAACAGCGATTTGGCGTAAAACAAAAAGAAAGATTAAGACAAATAAAATCTTCCCTTGATGTTTTAAGCTTGTCGGCAACTCCAATTCCACGAACTATTTACTTGGCAATGTCATCTTTTAAAAATATAAGTTTGATGCAAACTCCTCCGCAAGGAAGGCGGGCTGTGAAAACAAAAGTTTTGCCATATAATTCTAAAATAGTTAAAAAGGCCATTAACGCTGAACTTAAAAGAAAGGGGCAGGTTTATTATTTACATAACAGAGTGCAAACGATTGATAAGGCAAGAGCAGAAATTAAAAAGCTGGTGCCTAAGGCAAAAATTGGAGTTATCCATGGCAGAATTCACGAAAAGCAATTACTAAAAATAATGGATGATTTTCAAAAAGAAAAAACAAACTTATTGCTTGCCACCACAATCATTGAAAACGGATTAGATATGCCAAAGGTAAATACTATTATAGTAGAAGATGCAACAAAGTTTGGCCTTTCGCAGGCTCATCAAATCCGCGGCAGAGTTGGCAGGTCTCACACAGAAAGCTTTGCATACTTTTTATACAACCCAAAACTCTTAACCCCTTTGGCAAAAGACAGGCTGCAAGCTTTAGAAGATTCTCAAGAACTTGGATCGGGCTATAGAATTGCAATACGCGACTTGGAATTGCGCGGAGCCGGAAATATTTTAGGCAAAGAGCAATCGGGCACCATAAATAAAATTGGATTAAATTTATATTCTCAAGTTTTAAGCGAAGCCGTTGAAAAAATGAGACAAGATTAAATCTAATATTTTAGATTAGGCGTGTTTTTGTGTTATAGTTTATAATATGGATGAGATAAAAAGCATAACAATTGAAAATCCAAAATATCCTGAGTCGTTAAAAAGAATCCCATCGGCACCTAAAATTTTATATTATAGAGGAATTTTACCAACTGAAAATGAGGTCTGTTTTGCTCTTGTTGGAACAAGGCATCCATCTGTTTACGGCCAACAGGCGGCTTTACAAATATCCGGAGAACTGGTAGACCAAGGAATAACCGTTGTATCAGGACTAGCCCCAGGAATTGATACTTTTTCACATAAAGCCGTTGTAGAAAAACAAAAACGAACAATCGCAGTGCTTGGAACAGGTCTAGACGAAAAATCTATTTATCCTCAAACTAATTTAATTTTATCTAGAAAAATTATTGAGTGCGGCGGATGCCTAATTTCCGAATTGCCGCCAGGAACTTCGGGATCAAGATTTTCTTTCCCAAGACGCAACCGAATAATCTCTGGGATATCTTGCGGCGTATTAATAGTAGAGGCAAAAGAAAAGTCTGGGTCATTAATAACAGCAGGCTTTGCAAAAAAACAAAATAAAAAACTTTTCGCAATTCCTGGCCCAATTTATTCTTCAAATTCATCAGGTCCAAATAAACTAATCAAAACCGGCGCAATACTTGTTGAAAATTCAAACGATATTTTAAAAGAATTAAATTTGAAACAATTAGAATTAATAAAAGAAAAAATTGAAGCAGAAAACCCAGAAGAGAAAATAATTTTAGAAGTATTGAAAGAAGGATCTTTGCACATAGATAAAATTATCGAAAAAACAAAACTAAACGCATCCATTGCAGTTTCAACGCTTGCACTAATGGAAGTGTCTGACAAGGTGCGAAGCCTTGGAGGTAATATATATTCGTTAAATTAAATAAATAAAATGAAACTAGTCATCGTTGAGAGCCCCACTAAAGGGCGCACTATATCCAAATTTCTCGGTAAAGACTATAAGGTTGTTGCATCTTTTGGCCACGTAAGAGATTTGCCGAAATCCAAATTAGGAATTGATGTTGAAAAAGATTTTCAACCAGACTATATTATTCCAACAAAGGCAAAAAAAACCGTATCTGAATTAAAAAAAGAGTCCGCAAAAGCAGATGAAACCATTCTGGCAACCGACGAAGACCGCGAAGGAGAAGCAATTGCCTGGCATTTACAAGAAGCTTTAAAATTAAAAGATCCTGAAAGAATTGTTTTCCACGAAATTACAAAGTCAGCCATAGAAAAAGCTTTGGAAAATCCGCGCAAGATTGATTTTAATTTGGTTAATGCTCAACAAGCAAGAAGGATTCTAGACAGAATTGTGGGATACAAACTTTCCCCGTTTTTGTGGAAAAAGATTTCAAAGGGCCTTTCAGCCGGCAGGGTTCAATCTGTTGCCGTGAGATTGGTTGTTGAAAAAGAAAATGAAATTAAAAAATTTATTGCAAAAGAATATTGGAGCGTTGAGGCTTTGTTAAAAAAATCGGGAAAGGAATTTACTGCCACGCTTACAAAAAAGGATGACAAGGCAGTTGATAAACTTGATATTAAAAGCACCAAAGAAGCTAACCAAATTTTAGAGGATTTAAATGCATCAGATTATATTGTAGAAAATGTAGAAAAAAAGGAAACCAAAAAACATCCTGCTCCCCCATTTACAACCAGCACACTCCAACAAGCCGCATGGCAAAGATTTAAATTTTCCTCAAAAGCAACTATGGCTTTGGCTCAAAGACTTTATGAAGAAGGTCATATCACCTATCACAGAACAGACTCTTTAAATTTAGCAGAGTCATCTTTGTTGGCTGCAAAAGAATTTATTTCCCAAAAATACGGAAAAGATTTTTGCTCCGCAACTCCAATAAAATATAAAACAAAAAGCGGTTCTGCCCAAGAAGCCCACGAAGCCATAAGGCCGGCTTACGCAGAAAAAACCCCGGAGTCTTTAAGCGGAATTGATCCAAGGCAGTTAAAATTATACACATTAATTTGGCAAAGATTTATTGCCTGCCAAATGACGCCAGCTGTTTTTGATTCTGTAGCAGCCGATATTAAGGCAAAAAATTATACTTTTAGGGCAAACGGTCAAACTTTAAAATTTAGCGGATTTTTAAAAGTGTATCCTGTTAAATTTGAAGAAAAAGAACTACCAGAATTAGAAAAAAGCGATGCCCTAGAATTGTTAAAACTAGATTCTATACAACATTTTACAGAACCGCCAGCAAGATATAACGAAGCAAGTTTAATTAAAGCTCTTGAAAAATACGGCATTGGTAGACCATCAACCTATGCCCCAACTTTAACAACCATCCAAAATAGAAACTATGTTGAAAAAAACGAGCAAAAAAGATTTGTTCCAACCGAGATGGGAACCATTGTAAACGATGTTTTAATCAATAATTTTCCTGAAATTGTTGATATTGATTTTACTGCAAAAATGGAAACCGAATTGGATGAAGTTGCAGAAGGAAAGGATACCTGGCAAAAAACAGTAAGAGATTTTTATACTCCATTTGCAAAAAACTTGGAAAAAAAATATGAGGAAGTAGAAAAAAAAGATCTCATAAAAGAAACTGATAAAAAATGTCCAAAGTGCGAATCTCCAATGATAGAAAGATTGGGCAGATTTGGAAGGTTTTATGCTTGTTCAAAATTTCCAGAATGCAAACATACTGAATCAATAGAAAATAAAAAATTAGATTTAAATATAAAATGCCCAAAGTGCAAAGAAGGAGATATTGTTGCCAGAAAAACAAAAAGGGGTAAAATATTTTATGGATGCAATAAATTTCCAAAGTGCGACTTCGCTTTATGGGATAAACCCGTAAATGAATTCTGCCCAAAGTGTGACTCTATTTTAGTTGAGGGCAAAAAGAAACAAATAAAATGCCCTAATAAGGAATGTGATTATATTAAAGAATAATTGCCGCATAATAATGCAAGACGAATTGCAAAAATTAATAAAAAAAAGCTCAAATCCTAAATTAATTAGCGAGGTTTTTGAGTTTGCAAAAGAGGCATATAAAGATAAGAACCGCATCTCCGGAGAAAATTACATACACCACGTTTCAAGGGTGGCCACAATGCTAGACAATATGGGGCTTGACCCTACAACAATAGCTTTTTCTTTATTGCACGACATATTAGATGATATTCCAGATTCTGCTAAAAAAGTTGAGTTGCAAATAATTGAAAAAAGATTTGGGAAAGAAATTGCGGCGCTGGTAAAAAATATTTCAGAACTTTCAAAAGTCCGTCATCCCGTAGTTGTACACCTATTAGAGAAGAAAAACTTTTCCAAAGAAAAAATAGAAAATTTAAGAAAAATGTTTTTGGCAATCTCTGGTGATTTGAGAGTTGTTTTAGTGGAGCTTGTTTCCAGGCTTGATGGTTTAAATTTTTTGCAAACCTTTGCAGAAGACAAACAAAAACTATACGCCTTTGAAACTTTGCAAATATTTGCTCCAATCGCAAACAGATTGGGATTAAACGAACTCAGAAGAAAACTTGAAGATATTTCTTTTTCCTATTTGCTTCCAAAAAGATATAACTGGCTAAAAGAAAACATTAAAGATGAATACGAAGAAAGAGAAAAATATTTAAAAAAATTTATTCCAAGATTAAAAAAAATCTTTAAAAAAGAAAGAGTAAATGTTTTGGAAATAAATTACAGGACAAAATCTTACTGGAGCACATACAAAAAATTATTGCGGAAAGATATGGATTTTAAAAAAATCCACGATCTTTTTGCATTGAGAATTATTGTTGATGACGTGCCAAGTTGTTATAAAACTCTTGGAGTGATTCACAAACATTTTAAGCCAATTTCTGAAGAAATAAACGACTATATAGCAAAACCAAAACCAAATGGATACAGGTCTTTGCATACAACTATTTTTTCTGATCCCGATAAAATAACAGAATTGCAAATCAGAACTTCCGAGATGCACAAAGAAGCAGAATATGGAATTTGCGCCCACTGGTCATATAAAGAAAAGATTGACCTTAAAAAAGACACCAAGAATTTTGAGTGGATGAAAGACGCCTCAGAGTTTTGGAAAACTTTTAAAATTAATTTTTTTGAAAATCAAGTTTTTGCTTTAACGCCTAAAGGAGATATTATTGTTTTAAAAAAAGATTCCACTCCAATTGATTTTGCTTATGCCATACACTCCGAAATCGGAAACCATTGCGAATCGGCAAAAATTAACGGAAAAATGGCGACTCTGTCAGACATATTAAAAAACGGAGATATTGTAGAAATTGTGGTAAATAAAAAAAGAAGTCCATCGCAAGACTGGTTAAGATTTGTTAAAACAGGTCTTGCAGAAAGCCATATTAAAAAAGCAATTGCCCAAAAAGAAGCTCCCTATAACTTCCCTATTACAAATTTCATTAAAAGAAAATTTGTTGAAATTACAGAAACTGTAATAAAGAAAAAACCCAAAAATCAACCAATAGAAAAAGACCAAGTAAGGCATATTTATTTGGCTGGAGAAAAAGGAATGTTAATCAATATCGCTAAGTGTTGCAAACCAGGACCAGGAGATAAAGTAAAGGCGTATTTAACTATGCACAGAGCTGCTGTTTTACATAGAATCTCTTGTAAAAATTTTCAAGAACTTGCAGAAAAGTTTCCAGATAGAGTTATTGATGCTTCGTGGAAATAGCCTTGAAAAATGGCAGAATTATGCTACAATTTACCTATTAAACGCCGAGATGGCGGAATGGCAGACGCACGGGACTCAAAATCCCGCGATCGAAAGGTCATGAGGGTTCGACTCCCTCTCTCGGCACTAAATAAAAAGCGATGTGTTTAAGTAACACACCGCTTTTGTTTTACAAGTTAATTTCATCCATCGGATCCGGAATTATAATTTTTACCTTATCACTTTTAATTTTGTCTTTAACTTCTACTAATTCATTTTTTCTAAAATGTTTATTAAGATGAACTAAGGCTAAACATTTTATATTATTCTCTTCTGCAAACTCTATTGCTCCTGTTACGGATGCGTGACCAATAATTTCTTTGTCATACAAATATGTTTCTTGTATTAATAAATCTAAATCTTTATAAAAACCCTTTTTTAAAGAAAACATTCCGTCTCCAGAATAACAAATTTTATTTTTTCCATCATCTACCTTTATAGATAAAACGGGGGTAGAATGTCTCGCTGGGGTAAAGGATAATTTTAAATCTTGAAAATCAATTGTCTGACCATCTTCAATCTCTATCACCTTTAAATCAAATTCAAAATTACTCTCTAGTCCTTGGTAGGCGTATTTAGTTACCATTTTGATATCTTCATGCAGTGATTTTGTGCATATAATAGTGAATGGTTTCGTTCTCTTTTCTTCTAAAAATCTACCCAGCATAGCAGGTAATCCAAAAAGATGGTCTGAATGGCGATGAGTAATATAAAGAGCATCTACTAAATTATGATTGCCCTTATTATATTTCCATAGTTGCCTAACAGCTGAATCCCCACAATCAACCATTAAAGATGTTTTATCAGTTAAAATTAATGCTGAGTTATTGGGATAATTTTCATCAAATGCTTCTCCTACCCCTAAAAAAATTACTTTCATATACTAAATATTATTATATCCTTTAATGAATCTGTTGGCGTATTTTTTAAATAATATATTAACCAATAAGGCCGTTACGATTCCAAACAAGGCTCCTGCCAAAATATCTGACGGCCAATGAACTCCCGAAAAAATACGGGCTAAAGTAATTAAGATAGTGGCAATATAAAATAAAACCCCGACTTTTTTATTATAAAGATAAACTATTGTAGACATAGCAAAATAAAAAGACGCGTGTCCTGATGGGAATGATGCCTCCTCGGCGCTTTGATTAATAAGCGGAATAAAATTTAATGACACAAATGGCCTTGGCCTAAACCATAGCCAGCGGATAAGCTCTGCTAAAATAAACTTTGTAAAACCCGCTGCTAAAAATGCTTCTAAAAACATCCTCCAATATTTTTTAACGTTTATTGCTAAGAATAAAATTAACGCTATCCATAAAAAATATTCAAAATATTGGGCAAAAAACATTTCTAGATAATCTAACCATTGCCACCTCCCCGCAAGTCCGTTTATTAAGTTAAATAAATATAAATCTAAATTCATTGCTAAGTTTATAATTTCTAATTCATAATTTCTATTAAATTTCTAATAACTTAATTTTAAAATTAGAAATTATTAATTGAAAATTTAATGAAAATTAGAAATTGGAAATTGAAAATTATTATTTTGGCAAAGGATATTTTTTACAAAAAGTAATTACTTTTTTATGAAGGTCACTTAATATTTTTTCGTCTTTATGATTTTCTATAGCTTGATTTATCCAATTGGCAATAACCTTAATTTCTCTTTCTTTCATTCCGCGCGTTGTAATTGCGGGAACACCAATTCTAATTCCGCTTGGGTCCATAGGTTTGCGCGGATCATCGGGAATCATATTTTTATTTACTGAAATTCCAATCTTATCCAAAGCAACTTCTGCCTCGTGTCCAGTTACACCCTTAGAACCAAAAACATCCACCAAGACCATATGATTGTCTGTCCCGCCAAAGCATATTTTATATCCATATTTTTTTAGTTCCTGCTCCAAAACTTTGGCATTTTTTAAAATCTGCTTTGCATAACTCTTAAAAGACGGCTTTAATGCTTCGCCTAACGCTACTGCCAAACCCGCAATATTATTCATATGAGGCCCGCCCTGAAAACCAGGAAAAACGGCTTTATCGATAGCTTTGGCAAATTCCTCTTTACACATTATCATTCCACCTCTTGGGCCCCTTAAAGTTTTATGAGTAGTGGTTGTTACAATATCAAAATATGGCACAGGGTTTGGAATGGCCTTACCAGCAACTAACCCTGCAATATGAGCAATATCAAACATAGAGACAGCCCCAACTTTTTTAGCTATATCGGAAAACTTTTTGTAATCTACTTGACGAGTGTAAGCAGAAAAACCTGCTAAAATAATTTTTGGTTTTTCCTGCAAAGCCATTTTTTCCAATTCATCATAATCAATTTCTCCAGAAGAATTTGTTTTATATCTTACAAATTTATAAATTTTAGCTGCCAAAGTAACCGGGTGCCCGTGCGACAAATGTCCTCCGTGAGACAAATCCATTCCCAAGACTGTGTCACCTGGTTGTAAAATTGCAGAATAAACTATCATATTTGCCGGGCATCCTGAAAGCGGTTGGACATTAACATGTTCGGCTCCGAATATCTTTTTAACCCGTTCAATCGCTAAACTTTCAATAATATCAGTATAAGTTTGCCCGCCATAATATCTTTTGCCAGGATAACCCTCAGAATATTTATTTGTAAAAACAGAACCCAAGGCCTCCAAAACAGCTTGCGAAACATAATTTTCGGAAGCTATCATTTCCATTCCCTCTTTTTGCCTTTTAGTTTCTCCTTGCAAGGCTTGATAAACTTTAACATCGTTTTTTTGCAACTTCATTTTCTTAAAAATTTAATTTTATCTTCTGTTAAGTCTACAATTTTTGATGGTTTGGACTTTTTTAAATTTCCTGCGTCTATAAACAAAATTTTCTGCCCACTAAATTGTCCTTCTATATCTGCAGATTTTATTAAAGCTTTTTGTCCAGAAATATTTACCGAAGTCTGCGCCAATGGTTTATTTATTTTTCTAAGCAAACTATTTAAAAATTTATAATTTGGAATTCTTAAAGCAATAGATTGCTTCGTCACTTTTGCTCCGCGCGATGACGGCAAAATAAATGTATATTTACCAGGCCACTTATCTTTTAAAATTTTGATTTGTTTATTATCAATATCTGCCAATTTTTTAGCCATTTTTAAATCTTTTACAAAAAGGGGTAAAGGCTTAGACTTTGATCTTTTCTTTATTTTGTATATTTTATCTACAGCTTTCTTATTTGTGGCATCAGCCAAAAATCCGTAAACCGTATCAGTGGGACAGATAACAATCCCCCCTTTATTTAAAAAATCCACAGCGTCGTTTATTGATTTATTTTGTGGTTTTACAATCAGCATCTAAAAATTTTGATAATTTTTCTACATCTTCCGGGTTCCCAAAGTCATGCCAATAATCTTTAATTTTTTTTATTTTTACTCTTTTTGCCGCAGCTAAAAGGGAAATAACATCTGTAATTTCATATTCGCCCCTTGGAGATTTTTTGATTTCAGAAATCTTTTCAAAAACTTCTGGTGTAAATTTATAAAGCCCGGCATTAATTAAATCTCCTACGAATTCTTTAGGCTTTTCAATAATTTTTTCTAAAAAGTCATCGCCGTCCTCAATTAAAACTCCATATTTTTCAGGATGATCCTGTTTTAAACCAGCAATATAGCAAAATTCATCATCAATATTCATTGATTTTAAATCATCCACAGAAAATAGATTGTCTCCATAAACATAAATAAAACTATCACCCCCTACAACATTTTTGACGCATTTTATAGGGCAAGCGGTGCCATATTCTTTTTCTTTTGGCCCTAAAATTTCGTGTTGATCTACAATTTGTATTTTTACCTCCCCCTCAACTCCAGCTTCTTTTATTGCAGTTGAACGGCGTAGAAATTCGTTTTTAAAATCTTCCATTAATTCCTTTTTAAACCCAACCACTAAAATAATGTCTTTATATCCAGCTGTTACAAGGTTATCCATTAAATAAGCTAAAAAGGGCCTGTTTTTAACACAAATAAGATGTTTTGATTTATCGTCTGATAAATGAAGCATGCGGGTTCCTTGACCCGCAGCAGCTATTACAACTTTAGTTATCATTGTTATAAATAAATGGTAAATTAAATGCTTTTATATTCAGCTCTCTATATTTTTCTGGAACTTTGTTTTCTATTGCCTTTAAAACCGACTCTTTTTTTAAAGGAATTAAATTATTACTAACCGCATATCCTAAAAGATAAATTGTGCTAACCACTTCATTTTGTAATTTTTCTTTGCAAATTTCTGAAGCTGGAACAAAATGTATTTCATTTTTCAAACCATCAAACTGTTTTTTAATTTCTTCCTTGGTTAATGATCCTATAAATGGAGATACGAATTCATTCACCAAAAATTTTGTAGCTTTTCCAGATTTTGCTGTTTCACGTAAACCCTCCAACATTTCCAAAGAGAGTATTAGGTCAGCCTTGCCGTTAGGAATTAAAGGAGAATAAACCTTCTCACCAAATCTAATATGTGTTTCTACACTTCCCCCTCGCTGTGAAAGTCCGTGCAACTCAGAAGATCTTACGTCGTATCCCTCAACAAAAGCAGCCTCGTCTACTAAAGATAACAATGTAACAACACCTTGTCCGCCGACTCCGTTGATTATAAGATTAAAATTTTTCATAATTATTGTTTATTGTTGTTTTTGTCTACGCGCTAAAAGGGCGCAAATCCTTTTGCAAACTATTAAAGAGACTTCTTGTTTTTCTAAAAATTCTTTTATAGTATCCTCAAACTCTTTAATATTTATTGGATCTAAAACTTTTATGTGTTTTACTCCGCAGGCTTTTGCTATTTCTTCAATTCTTAATTCTTCTGTGTCTTCGCCCATACTTGTTTTTCCCATGCCTGGATTTGGCTGGTGTCCTGTCATAGCTGTGATTCTGTTGTCTAAAACAATCATCAATGGATTTGATTTGTTATAAACAGTATTTATCAATCCTGCAATTCCAGAATGAAAAAACGTTCCATCTCCCATTAATGAAATAACTTTCTTCGCCACGCCGGAGCCTTGTGCGGAGGCGGGTTGTATTGCTTTTGCAACTCCATGAGAAATTCCTATTGATGAACCCATGCAAAAAAGCCAATCGTGCAAACTATGAGGTGCAAGACCCCCAATCATATTACATCCAATATCTCCGCCAATAATCGCTTCTGGCGCTACTCTTTTTATAGTTGGAAATACATACCAATACGGGCAACCTTCGCAAAGTCTGGCTGTTCTCTTTGGCAAATTTAAATTTTTTACAGTAAATTTTTTAAATGTTTTGCCGGATATCTTTGCCAAAGCAAAAGAAACATCCTCGGCGCTTAATTCTCCTATTTCAGATAAAACCTCTTTGCCAAAAATACTTAGCTTTGGATTAATATCTTTAGCAATTCTAATAACTTCTTTTTCAATATATGGATCTAACTCCTCAACAATCAATAATTTATTTTTCCCTTTTATAAAACTTGTGATTAATTTTTCTGGTAACGGATAAAAAAATCCGAGTTTTAAAACTGACGCGTCTATGCCCAATTCTTCAATTGCTTCCATTGAATACAACAAAGAAATTCCGGAAGCTATGATTCCAATTTTTGATTTTTTATTTCCAATCTCTTTATTTATTTTAGACTTATCGGCGTATAGAGATATTTTTCTAACTTTATCCAAAAGCTCCTTTTTCTGCTCCAAAACCCTTGGAGGCATTGTTGAAAACTGATGAGGATTTTTTATAAATTCTCCTATTTTTTTCTCTTTATTTTTTACTTCTTCAAATTCTACAATCGCTCTTTGATGAGCAGCTCTTGTTACTGTTCTTAAAATTACCGGCATATTAAATTTCTCTGAAATCTCAAATCCCAGTTTTGTATAGTCATAACATTCCTGCGGATCAGCGGGCTCTAAAACTGGTATATGGCTTAAATAAGCATAAGCCCTTGAATTTTGTTCACTTTGAGCCGAGCTCCAGCAAGAAGGATCATCGGCCACAACAATAACCATCGGAGCTTTTGTGCCGGTATAAGCCAATGGAAGCAAGGCATCCGAGCAAACGTTAATACCAAAGCTTTTCATATTAACTAGCGATTTTAACCCTGAAAAACTGGCTCCAATTGCGGCCTCTAAAGCTGTCTTTTCGTTTGTTGACCATTCAACATAAACTCCTTTTTCTTTGCCAATCTTTGCAAACTCATCTCCAATTTCAGCTGCAGGACATCCGGGATACCCCGAAACAAAATCAATCCCAGATATTAATGCGCCCTTGATTATTGCATCATTGCCAATTAAAATTTCTTTTTTCATTAAATTACGATATTAATTAATTTATCCGGCACAAAAATGATTTTTTTGATTTGATTTTCCCCAATTATATTCTTTATTTTTTCACTGCTTTGAACCAATTTTTCTGCCTGATTTTGAGAAATACCAGCATCAGTCTCTATTTTATCTCTGACTTTTCCGTTAATTTGTACAATCAATAATATTTTATCTTTTTCTATAAGTTTCGCGTCATACTTGGGCCATCTTTGCTGGCAACATAAATCTTTGAATTTAAGTTCTTTCCAAAGTTCTTCTGACAAGTGCGGAGCAAAGGTAGATAAAATTTTCAAAAACGATTCCATGTCCTTTTTATCCAAATTTTTACCCAAAGCGCTCCATGAGTTAACAAATTCCATCAAACAGCTTATTGCTGTGTTAAATTTCATCAACTCAATATCTTCAGAAACTTTTTTGATTGTCCTATGTAAGGCTCTTTTTAGGCTTTCTTCTGTTAAACCTGCTAGTTGATTGCTTAAAACTAATTTATAAATTTTCTCCAAAAATCTGCGGGATCCCACAACTCCTTTAGTATCCCAAGGAATCATTTGTTCAAAAGGACCCATAAACATCTCATAAACTCTCAAGGTATCTGCCCCATATTCTTTTACAACTTGATCTGGATTTATAACGTTCCCCTTTGACTTTGACATTTTAATTCCCCCTTCTCCCAAAACCATTCCATGCGAGGTTCTTTTTTTATAAGGCTCTGGTCCGATAGATTGAGGAACCGCTTTTATATCCCACAAAAATTTAAAAATAAAACGCGAATATAACAAATGCAATGTTGTATGTTCCATACCGCCATTATACCAGTCAACTGGCATCCAATATCTTAACAATTTATTTTCCGCAATTTCTTTGTTATTTTTAGGATCTAAATATCTTAAAAAGTACCAATTAGATCCTGCCCAATTTGGCATTGTGTCGGTTTCTCTCACAGCAGGTCCTTTGCACTTTGGACATTTTGTATTCACCCAACTTTTAATTGCGGACAACGGAGATTCTCCGGTTTCTGTTGGCTGATATTTCTTAATTTTTGGTAATTCTAAAGGCAAATCTTTTTCGTCTATTGGCTGCCATCCGCATTTTTGGCAATAAACCATAGGGATAGGTTCTCCCCAATAATGCTGACGTGAAAATACCCAATCCCTAAGTTTGTAATTAATTTTAGGCTCTGCCAATCCTTTTGAATTTAGCCATTTTCCAATTTCAAGCCTTGCAGCCTCCGAATGCATGCCATTAAATTCTGAAGAATTATACAATGTACCATCTCCCTCAAAACACTCTTCCAAGTTTTTAACTTTAGGAGCCAATAATTTATCGTCTGGCTCTATGGAAGTCCTCAATGGAATTCCATATTTTTTTGCCATTTTAAAATCTCTGTTATCGTGTGCATCGGCAAAAACAGCTCCGGTACCATAATACTCTAAAACAAAGTCAGCAGTCCAAATTGGCATCTCTTCTCCAGTCGCAGGATTTACGGCAGTTAAACCCTTAAGCTCAACTCCTGTAATTTCTTTTTCTTCGTTTGTTCTTTCTATATCAGAAGCATTTTTGATTTCTTCTCTGTACTTTAAAACCTCTTCTAAATTTTCAATTTTATTTTTATGCTTATCAATAAAACTATGGCCCGGAGACAAAATTAAAAATGTACCGGAAAAAATAGTATCTACTCTGGTTGTAAAAACTTCTATTGGATCTTCCGCTCCTTTTACCAAAAATTTAACCAATACTCCGTGCGACTCGCCAATCCAATCTCTTTGCTGAATTTTTACTCTGTCTTGAAAATCAACTAAATCTAAATCTTTAATCAATCTGTCTGCATAATTTGTAATTTTAATCATCCACTGCTCTTTTTCTTTTTTTTCAACTTTTGTTCCGCACCTTTCGCATTTTCCTCCAACCACCTCTTCGTTAGCTAAACCAATTTTACAACTTGGGCACCAATTAATATCTATTTTATCCTTGTAAGCCAAACCATTTTTAAACAACTGCAAAAAAATCCATTGAGTCCATTTATAATATTTTGGATCTGTTGTGTTTATTTCTCTTGCCCAGTCAAAAGATAAACCTATACTTTTCATTTGGCGCCTAAAATTGTCTGTATTCTTTTTTGTCACCACAGACGGGTGTACTCCTTTTTTTATTGCATAGTTTTCCGTTGGCAAGCCAAAAGCGTCCCAGCCCATTGGGAACAAAACATTAAAGCCGTCCATTCTTCGCTTTCTTGCCAAAGCGTCAAAGGCAACATAAGGCCTGCAATGGCCAACGTGAAGCCCATCCCCCGACGGATAAGGAAATTCCAATAATAGATAAAACTTCCTTTTTTTAGACTTATTTTTAGCAGAAAAAACACCCGAGCCATACCACTTTTTCTGCCATTTTGCCTCTATTTTTTTAGGATTATATTTTTGCATAATTATGTCATTCCCGCGAAAGCGAGAATCCAATAAGTAATTATTTATTTTACCAGACTTGTTTACTCGGGTAAATCTTGACACTAATTGGGTAAAATGTTATCTAAAACCGCCGATGCAATTTTGCAAGGGCGGTTATTTCTTTGTTTCACTTTGTTCGTCATTGCGAGGAGTGTAACGACGAAGCAATCCAGAATGAGTACACATATTCTATAGATTGCCACGTCGCCTGCGGGCTCCTCGCAATGACGAGAACGACGTTAAATTTCAAATAATTCTTTAGCGTTTTGGGTGGTTACAGAGGCAACCTCATCAAAACTGATCCCGCGCAGGTCAGAGATTTTTTGAATTACGTGTTTTACAAAAATTGGTTCATTCCTCTGCCCGCCTAAATGCGAAGCTTTTGGCGGGTTTTTCTCCGCTGCCTTCGGTGTTAAATAAGGGCAATCAGTTTCAACTAACAATTTTTCTAATGGAATATTTTTTATTACTTCGGTTAAATCTAATTTATCAATTATTCCATTAATTCCCAAATAAAAACCTAAATTGACATACTGTTGTGCTTCTTCTAAATTTCCAGTGAAACAATGAATCGTTCCACGAAGCTTTTGGTCATTGGGATTTGAATTTTGGGATTTAAGGATGTCTATGACATCCGTATGTGCCATTCTGCAATGAATAATTACTGGGAGGTTTAATTCTTTGGCTAAATCTAACTGTTGTATAAAAACTTTTTTCTGTAATTCTTTAAACTCTTGCAAGCGAGATTTCGTTTTTGGTTTGTAATAATAGTCCAATCCAATCTCGCCGATAGCCACAACCCGCCTCCGCCCTTCGGGCTTTGGCGTGGCAAGCTTTTTATACTTTTCATAATCAAATTCTTCGCCAAGTGGAGCAAATCCTCCTTCATCTTCATCCATTTTTAACTTCATCAAATCTGTTTTTATGTGAATAGGATGAAGACCGATTGCGGCAAAAATATTCTCATTTTTTTCTGCTAATTCAATTGCGTTTTTTGAGGTTTCATATTTTGTACCAACATCTATGCAAACAACGAGCTCTTTTTGAGTTCGTTTAATAACTTCGTCCCTGTCTTTATCATATGCCTTAAAACTGAGATGACTGTGTGTATCTACTATCATATTTAAATCTTACCACAACAAAAAAAAGTGGCAAACAGAATTATTTTCCGTTTGCCACATTGTGACGCCTTGTGACTCAAGTTGGTGGAGGGTCGGCGGGTTTTTCGCCAGATTGTTGTGATTCAGACTTTTCGCCTGCGGCTACTTCGTTGCGGTGAATCGCATCAAACACTTCGCGTCGGTGAACTGGCACCTCTTTTGGAGCTTCCACTCCCAAACGAACCTTGTCGCCTCGGATTTCCACAACCACGATTGTAATGTCATCGTTGATGACAATACTTTCGTTCTTTTTGCGGGATAATACCAGCATAACTGCCTCCTTACACTAATTAGAAGTTTAAACCTGGGTCCTGGGTCTTATCAAGTCATCCAAAACTTGATTAAAAAGAACTACTCTACCTATATCTATTATAACAAATTGGATGTAATTGTCAATAGGGACGCCTAGATTATAACCCTTGGAAATAAAACCTCTGCCTTCTTTGTTTCTACGGCCCTTTTAATCTTTTCTGAGGTTTCTGGCAAAAATGGACTGAGCAAGTCTGAAATTTCATTTAAAATAAAAAACAAATCACTAGTTACTTTTGGGTTTTTTGTCTCCCAAAGTTTTTCTTCATTTATATATTTATCACTATAGCTTATCAATTCCCATATGGCAGATAACGCCTCGTTAAATTTAAAATTTTCAACAGCTGTTTTATATTTTTCTTTTATTTCTTCAATTTTTTGCTTGGTATTTTTTGTTGCAATAATTTCTTTAGTTTCCAATCCTCTTGCCATGCCAAGAGTTCTTGCCAATAAATTTCCTATACCGCCAGCTAAATCGGCATTATATCTTTGCTCAAATTTTTCGTATGTAAAATCACCATCCTCTGTTGAGACAATCTCTCTTAATAAATAATATCTAACAGCATCTGTACTATATTTTTTTACCAAATCGAAAGGATTAATTACGTTGCCTAAACTTTTTGACATCTTTTGCCCATCGGCTGTTACAAATCCATGAATAAAAATTTGTTTTGAATTTGGCAAATTTGCCGACATAAGCATGGCTTGCCACATTGAGCTTTGCTGCCTTAAGTTATCCTTGCCCGCCACCTGTAATCCCGGCCAAAAACTGTTAAATTTTTTTGAATCTTCTGGCCAACCCAAAGCCGAAATATAATTTACCAATGCATCGAACCAAACATACATTACGTGTTTGTCATCGCTTGGAACTTCAATCCCCCATGACATTTTTTCTTTCAGCCTTGAAACGCTAAAATCCTCTAAGCCCCTTTTTGTAAATTCTTTAATCTCATTAAATCTTGTTGCTGGAATTACAAAATCTGGATTTTTTTCGTAAAAATCTAAAAGCGGTTTTTGATATTTTGAGTATTTAAAGAAATAGTTTTCTTCTTCTATAATTTCTAATTCTAAGTTTGGGTGTATGGGACACTTGCCAGCGACCAATTCAGAATCCGTTTTTTCAGATTCACATCCAACGCAATATCTAGCCCTATAAATTTTTCTATAAATATCCCCGTTTTTTTCACAAAGTTTCCAAAATTCTTGAGCCGCCTTTATATGATGCGGGTCTGTTGTTCTTATAAAACTATTGTAGCTTAAACCAAGTAGCTGCTTTAAATCATCAAATTTTTTGGCATATATATCGCAGTATTCCTGGGGATTCAAATTATTTTCTTCTGCCTTTCTTAAAATTTTTAAACCATGCTCGTCTACTCCTGTATTAAAAAATACTTCGTAGCCCAAATTTTTATAATAGCGAGCCAATACATCTGCCTGAATTATTTCTAAAGCAAAACCAATATGCGGATCTGCATTAACATAAGGAAGAGTAGTTGTGATGTTAAATTTTTTATTTTTGGTAAACATGGTATAAATAAAATTGTAATTATAGGTTTATATATTTTATCATTATTTTCATGATTTTGCTCGTGCATTTATTATTTGGCGCTGCCATTGGCTCAAAAATAGGATATTTGTGGCTGGCATTAATTTTGGCTTTCTTGAGTCATTATTTTTTGGATTTATTCCCTCATACTGAATATCCTATTGAAAATATTAAAAATAATCAATGGCAAAAATCCTTTCCCGACTTTTTAAGAGTGGCTACAGATTTTGGATTGGGAATATTTGTTATTTTTTTATTCTCTGATAATTATTTAAAAACTTATGCCTGCGCGTTTGCTGCAATAATCCCGGATGGACTAACTTTTTTGGAATATTTTTTTCATAATAAACTTTTTAAAATTCACAACAACTTTCACTTAAAAAAAATTCACTATTTTAAAAATAAAAAAATCGCCAATTTTTGGAGATTTTTTACCCAGATAGCCGCAGTTATTATATCTGTTATCCTATTAAAATCATAAATTACTCTAATATCTCTCTCTTCTTTTCTATAATCTCTTTAACAAATTCGTATATTATTCCGGAAACTGGAACAATAAATATTGTTCCTAAAAATCCAAAAATTTTAGCACCCAGCAATAAAGAAATTAAAACTAAGACCGGAGGCAAATCTATCATTTTTTTCATTAAAAATGGTGTCAAAAGATTGTTTTCTATTGCTTGAACCGCCCAAACCGCCAATAAAACGTACAATGTAATAAACCAAGATCCCGAGGAAACCATTACAAATACCACCAATAAAATAGCTGTTGTTAACGGTCCAATATATGGAATAAAGTTTAAAACACCTGCGATAAGTGCCAATAAAAATGCGTATTCCACATCAAAAATATAAAGAACGATAAACGATCCAATACCAACAAAAACGCATGCCATTATCCTTGCTCCAAACCACCCAGCAACTTTTGTCTGGGCTTTTTCAAAAAATGTGACAATATACTCTTGATATTTTTGCGGAGAAATAAAAGCTAAAAATCTTTCAGGCCCCCTGTCTTCCAACGATAAAAAGAAGGCTATGGTTAAAATAACTACTGTTGATGTCAGTCCTCCAAAAAATGCTATTACAGCATTCATTATTCCTTTAGAGCTTTGTTCCAGTCCTCCGACTAAGGAGCTCGTAAGATCGGCAAAACTTTCGGCAAAATCAATTCCAAGCTGCTGCAAAAGAGGATTTATCTTATCAAAGTAATCCGGAAGATAACTTGAAAATTGCTTTAACTCAACAATAAAGATGGGAGCCATCAAATATATTAGTATTCCCAATAAACCCAATATGGAAACATATATAAGAATTATGGCTACCATTTTTGGTATCCACATTTTTCTTAAAAAATTAATTGCGGGTTCAAGCAGAATAGAAATTGCCAATCCAAAAAAGAACCAAAGAGCAATATCTCTTGCCAAATAAATTAAATAGAAAGCAAAAATAGCTATAAATATCTTTATTATAGTTTTCCAAGAAATATCTAGCGTCTGCTGGCTTTCCATAAATAATTTATTTTATAACTTTAATATTTTCTTAATTTCTGCTTTATCTTTTTCTTCCACCGGTCCAATAATAGCCAGGTTAAGTTTTTCTGGTACAAAAATATCCTCTGCTACCTTTTTTATATCATCTACAGAAATTTCGTCAACCCTCTTAAACTTTTCTTCAGGAGTCAAAATTTTATTTTCAAGCAATTCCTGCATCGCATAAAAAGATGCTTGATTATCAGACGCATCCAAAGATAAGGATACCGTCCCCTTTAAATAGTCTTTTGCTTTTTGCAATTCTTTTTCCGAAATCTTTTTATCTCTTAAATCTTTATATTCTTCTAAAATTAATTTTATAGATTTTTCCAAATTTTTGTGATCAATTCCGGCTTGGGTTACCAAATATCCTGCATCGGTAGAACTATCAGCTGAAGTGTGTATTGAATAAGCAAGCCCATTTCTTTCTCTTACTTTAATAAAAAGTCTGGAGCTCATGTTTCCCCCCAATATTATAGAAAGCAGCGCCAAAGCATATCTTTGAGGATGATTTATATCGTATGCCCTCACTCCCAAACAAAAATGCGTTTGATCTGTTTTTTTATAATACAAAAGTGCCTCTGGCTCTTTTTGTTTTTCTACAACCTTTAACTTTGACTCAAACTTTTCTGATTTTTTATGTTTAAAATAATCTTGAATTTTATTTTCAATTTCTGCCGAATTAACAGCTCCGGCTATACAAACAATTACATTTGATGGAGAATAATGGCTGTTAAAATAATTTAATATTTTATCTCTGTTAAACGATAAAATATTTTCTTTTTCTCCTATAACCTTCCATCCTGCTGGCTGATCTCCATACAACAATTCTTCAAAAAGATCTGAAACATAAGCTGTCGGAGTATCCAAATACATATTTACTTCTTCTATAATAACCCCCTTTTCTCTTTCTAATTCTTCTGCATCAAACTTAGAATTTAAAAATATATCTGTTATCCAATCTAAAGCCACATCTGCATGTTTTTTATCTACTTTTGCCCAATATCCAGTAACTTCTTTTGAGGTAAACGCATTGTATTCCCCGCCAACATTATCTAATGTTTCAGAAATATCTAAAGTGTTCGGTCGTTTTTCTGTCCCCTTAAAAAACATGTGCTCCAAAAAATGCGAAATTCCATTTACATCTTTTGACTCGTATTTTGAACCTGTTCCAACTAATATCAAAACTGTCACGCTGTTAGCGTTTTCCATTGGAACTGTAATTACCTTTAATCCATTTTCTAAAGTAGTTTTTTTATATGAATTCATTTTTCAAAAAATTTGATAAATCGTTAATTTTAATTCTTTCTTGTTTTGTTGTGTCCCTGTCTCTAACTGTAACTGTGTCATCTTCCAAGGTTTGAAAGTCTACCATGATACAATAAGGCGTTCCAATTTCATCCTGGCTGCCGTAAAATTTTCCTGGGTTTCCCCTATTGTCAAAATCAACAGAAAATTCTTTCTTTAAATCATGAAAAACATCTTCTGCTTTTTTCACTAAATTTGGCTCATTCTTTTTTAAACAAGACACCGCAGCTTTATAAGGAGCCAGCTTTGGATTCAACTTTAAAAATATTCTGCCATCCTCCTCTTTATAAGAGTTGCACAAAACAGCCAAAACAGACCTGTCTACCCCAAGCGACGGCTCAATAACATGAGGATATATTTTTTCTTTAGTTTCTATATCTTCGTATGGAGGCTCTTGAAAATGATTTTTTAAATCAAAATCTGTTCTGTATGCCAATCCATAAAGCTCTTTTCTGCCAAAAGGAAAATCAAATTCAAAATCAATTGTTCTTTTTGAATAATGCGCTCTTTCTCCATCCGGGACATCCAATTCATGAACACTATTTTTGTCCAATCCAAGTTCGTTCGTCATCCAAGACCACATTTCTTTTCTCCATTCCTCAAACATTTCTTTCCAATTTTCTTCTTTAATAAAATACTCTATTTCCATTTGTTCAAACTCGCGAGTTCGAAAAATAAAGTTACCTGGTGTAATCTCGTTTCTAAAAGCCTTTCCAATTTGAGCAATTCCAAAAGGAATTTTTTTTCGGCAAGTATCTAAAACGCTTTTAAAATCCACAAACATTGCCTGTGCGGTTTCTGGGCGAAAATAAAAAGTGGACTCTCCTGTTTTATGATAAGCATCTACACCAAACTTAATTAATTCATCTATCTCTTGATAATTTTTAGCTTTATTTAAAATAATCAATCGATCTAATAATTCTGCCCACTCGGCCCAACCATCAACCGAACCTAAAAAAGTTTTTAACATTAAGTTAAACTGTTTTGCCTCTGTTAATTCTCCCTTGCAGTCTGGGCATTTCTTTTTATCTTCTAATAAATCTTCTCTAAATCTGTGATGGCATTTTTTACATTCAACCAATGGGTCTGAAAAATTTTCTAAATGTCCTGATGAAACCCAAACTTTAGGATTCATTATTAAAGCTGCGTCAATTCCAACCATATCATCACGTTGTTGGACAAATTTTTTCCACCAAAGATTTTTTATATTATTTTTTAATTCAACTCCCAAAGGACCATAATCCCACGAGTTGGCTAATCCTCCATAAATTTCAGATCCGGGGAAAACAAACCCCCTTCTTTTGCATAAAGAGATTATTTTTTCCATTAAATCGCTATTTTTTTCTTTTGCCATAAGTTGTAAATTAAAAGGTTAAGATTTTATAATCTTAACCTTTTAGTCTTATAAATTCAACTCTAAGCCTGTTCTGACTAAGGCAAAGGTATAAAATTATTAAACTGCCAAGGATCCTCGTCTGGCTTAGAATCAGGGTTTTCTGGAAAGAATATCTTTCTGGTTTTTAACGGAGTCCAGTCTGACGGAGTTGAGATGAAGTCTCCCAAATATGGCTTTGCAATATTTAATATGTAGTCGTGTGGCAAGTCATCTGGCAACAAAATTCCTTTTTTAGGATTTTCAATCATATATCTCACTGCCGCAATAACTCCAGCTGCAACCTGCAAAGTTGTTGCATTTTGGCCAGGAGCCAATTCTCTTGCCTTTTCTATGCTTAAAGATGAACCTGTCCACCAAGAGTTAAACGCATGCCCCATTAATAAAGCTCCTAAAATATCTTTTCCAGTAGTTATTTCATCTATCATAACTCTTACTTTTGGCTGTATATTATATCTTCTTGCTTTAAATTCAACCAAAGAAGAGAGTGCTTCGTGGCAAGGCATATATGCATAATGTACAGTTGGACGATAGATTGCCTTTCTGCCAAAAAATCCATTTTTCCAAACCGTAAGTCTATCAGAAATTCCAAAAGCTTCTCCATGTCTTACAATCATTCCTTCTATTTCGCCAACTTCAGGAACCCACGACCTTACCCATGTGTTTATTCCCATTCTTGCTAAAAAAATCTGATTTTTAGGGCCATATGGAGCTTCAAAGCCTAGGGCTGGCATTTTTTTCTCGTGAGTGCCCCAACCCATCTCAGCAGTAGCGATTCCTTCTTCCCTAAATCCCTCTACACTCCAAGTATTAACAAATTCGTCAAACTCTTTGGGACGATCTGTTACCTGTGTATCTCTTTCCGAGCAATGTATAACTTTAACACCAAGAATACTCGCCAAATTAGCAAAATCTAATTTTTCTGTATATTCCTCAATCTTTTTCAAATCATCTTTTGAAGCTTTATTTTCTGCAATAACTTTTTTTGCAATATCCAACAATCCTTGTTTTACAAAATGAGAAATCAACCCAGGATTAGCTCCGTGGTCTAACACTGCTGTCACAGAATCTTTAGGCCAACCTTTTGATAATTCTCTTAATTGCATTTGCCTCCAATACAAAGTTTTTTCAAAAAGAAGCTTAGGTTTATTTGGATCCCAAAGTTCTACCGAGGCATTTATATATAAAGCATTGTGGTCATGGCACCATTGTAGAATATCGTTGGCTCCAATATTCCAAGCCAAATCAATTACCATTCCGTTATCTCCGGCATATTTTTGCAAAATAGAAACTAAACTTTCAGGAGTTATCTTTTCTTGAAAAAATTTAATGCCAGTGTCGGTAAATGGTTTTAGCCTCTCTGCTTTTGCCTCAAAATCTATTATGGTTATTTTTTCTCTGGGTATATCTATGTGCTCTAAAATAATCGGGAGCGTGCATTGAGAAACTGCTCCATAGCCGATGATTAAAATATTATTATCAAATTTTATTTTTTTATCCATCTCCAAATTTTTTAATACTTTTAAATATTTTTTAATTTTAAACTTTTTAAAAATATTTTTCAATACAAAAACCCGCTTAATTGGGCGGGTTTAAACTTAAAAGTGATTATTGAACAATACCAGAAATAGTATTAAATAAACTTGTGTCTATGGCAGAATCTGTTGATGTAATAACGCTGTTTGTAAATTGATTTTCACCTGTTATAGTTGACTGACCTATCAAAGAAATCGTTGAACCTTTTTGAGAACTGTTAGGCGTTACAGAAACTTGAAAAGACAATGTGATTGGATCTCCATTTACTCCTGTACCAGTTAAAACGTCTCCCACAGACCAAACTATTTCCCTGCTGGCCGAATCAAATGAAAAGTTTGACGATTCGTTAGTTGGCATAATCTCACCAGTTAGTTTAACATTCTGCGGCAGGGTCGCCTTTACTTTTACATTTTTTGCATCGCTAAAATAATTTTTGATATCCCATGTTATGGTATAAAGGGTTGGTTTGCCTGCAATGGGCGGAACAGCTCCAGAATTTGCAACAGAAGAATCGTGGCTTCCACTCTGAGAAATTACCAAGCCCGAATTCACTTTTATGCTAAACTTTTGAACAATTTGGGAAACATTAATTTGGTCTGAAATAACCAACTCATTTGCATCAGAATTTGATGGCATCCAGTCGCTTTTAACTTTAACGTAAAAATCTACACTAGCTTCTTGCTGAACATCTATTTTTCTCAACTGATAAGCTTCTTTCCAATCCCACACAATCATATTGCCACTTTGCTGTACCTGCCCATTCCCAGCTTGGATTGTAGACATGTCTAGGGCCGAACCATCAAGATTTGCTA
>Ga0265297_10003495_pt1 | contig 28225 bp, 32 predicted proteins | sample Munlanlwell13791_FD_192502 | JGI IMG/M metagenome (GOLD analysis project Ga0265297, IMG submission 192502) | Leachate microbial communities from a municipal landfill in Southern Ontario, Canada - Leachate well 137-91 | ecosystem: Engineered > Solid waste > Landfill > Unclassified | place...
TATCAATGGTTTAAGGTAGTGGCTTTATTGGGTTCTTTTGGTGGAATAACCTTTAGTGCCCAAATACTGTCCATTCTCTTATCTAAAACAGCTACAGCCTGCATCTTATGATTAGGTGATAAATGGCTATACCTAAGGGTCATTTCCAAGGATTTATGTCCTAATAGTTCCCTAACTGTATTTAAATCTACGCCTGCCATTACCAATCTGGATGCAAATGTATGCCTTAAATCATGGAAATGGAAGTTAATTATACCTGCTTTATTGATTGCTGACAAGAAAGACTTTTTGATATCCCCATAAGGCTTACCAAATTTATCACAAAATACATATTCTGACTTTGGATGCTTAGGAAAATTCATTATAGTATTATATATAGTTTGGTTCATTACTATTTTTCTACCCTCACCATTCTTTGTTTCATATAAACTAATAATCCTATGTTCAGTATTTATATCTTTCCATTTGAGCCTAAGGATTTCCCCTTTCCTCATCCCTGTATGTAAAGCTATAATTATTATTGTTTTAAGATACTCATTGCAATTTGGTAATAACCTAAGCTCTTCCTCATCAGTTAAATACCTGTCTCTTTGGTTATTCTCTTTAAAATTCTTAACCCCTTTGCAAGGATTTTCGGTTGCCTTTTTCCATTCAATTGCCCTATTAAACATAGATTTTAGTATTGCAAGGGAACGGTTAACGGTGCCATGTTTAACCTTCTCTGCCCTTTCATTTTTAAACCTTTGAACATCTATTGATTGAATCTCATGAAGATATTTATGGCCAAAGTATCTATTGAGCAAATTTATTATTTTTCCATCAGTGTAATAAGATTTCTTACCCTTAGAATGTATTTCTAAATAATCTTTTGCAAAATCACTAAACTTAATCCTTGGTTCTTTTTTAATATCAAGATACCTATTTTCAGCAATTTGCACTCTTATTTTGCTTAATGCCTGTTCAGCTATAGTCTTACTAAGGCCTATCTTTCTCCTGTGCCTTCTACCATTGTTATCTCTATAATCTATCCACCAACTACCTCGTTTCCAAACTACCCCTTTAGTTCTTACTTTGCTCATGTTCATTTTGGATTATAAGATGATTGGTTATTGTTGTAAATGAAAATCCAGGTTCACAGGTTTGCACTCTTTTTTCTTTAACCAACTGTCTATTTTAGTTAAATCAAACCTTATAGACTTACCCAATTTATAAAAGGGTATCCTATTAAACTTTACCCAAGCTCTAATAGTATGCTCAGAAAGCCCTAAGTAATTAGCTATTTCTTTGGTATTAAAATAATGTTTTTCCATAGCTATTAATATATAGATTGCATGGTGTATTGTAGTTATTTATATTCATACACCCCTTAGTCTACTTTATTTTTATCTCTATTAGGATAAATCAACATTGTTCTTCTATCCTCAGGGTCTGACTCTTGAATTATTAACCCTGCGCTCTCTAGTAAAGGCAAAATAAGCCTTCTCAATTCCCAATCCGGCAATGCCCTACTATAAATAGAATAATGTTTTTGGATTATGTCATTTCTTGTTATTCCCACTTGTGCATTATCAAAAAATGACTTAATGGTGTTCTTATATAATTCATATACATAGGGGGGTAAATTATACTCCTGGGATTTAGAGATAGCTCTCCAAATAATTCTTGCTTGGATGATATCTTCCTCATCAGCAAAGATAACTGACCCTTCTCTTTTTTTATGCCAAAGATTTAATAAGGCAATTGCTTTAACTAAAGAAATAACCCTACCAACATCCCTCATATGTCTTGCCTTTAAGATTTTCTTTTTCAAAAAGATTCTTATTATTTTTTCTTGTGATTCAATATTTATGTCACTAATTTGCTCATTTCTTATTGCCAATATCCTTTCCTTAAGTGCTTGTCTTTGAGAATTCTTTTCAACATAACCTTCATACGCAACACGATTACTTTCTTTAGCCACCTTTTCAATTATAGCTTGCCTTATCTTTTCTTGGCTAGATTCAGGGCTTAAAAGTAAGAACCTAGTAGATTCCTGTTCATCTAGTTTTAACCCTGCTGAACAAAATGTTACTGCAGGAAATCCTTTAATAATAATGTTCTTTGTCCTTAATCCAATACTTTTGTCTTTATCTGTTATTTTTATAGTCATTTCCTCTTGGTCATGGGAAAGTAATGGTCTTAAGTGTTGCAAAAGTAAGGTGTGGGGTTGGTCAAGGAAAATAAGAATTTTTCTACTTAAGTTTAGTTTAGTAATTCTTCTCTCTTTATCGTATTCACCAATTTCATGGAAAAAAGCTGTAGGTGAACAATATCCTATAGATAGAACATCCTCTTCGGGAAATAAAGTGCAAATTTCAAGAGGTATATAGCTTTTGCCAGTAGATGAGGGGGCATTAAAGCTTATATTGAATTGGGAAGATTTAGTATAGGCGGAAAGCTCACCTAGAAAAGCTATAACTTTATTAGTATTATCTTCTTTAATTGTTATGCCTAGTATGGTTGATAAATCTTCAATTGGAAGATATGGATATTTTTTCTTTTCCACTAAACCATATCCAGCTGACACTTTCCCATTATTTTCCATAGATACCTCCTTGCTAGAAAAATTAATAAAATTCATTCCACAACAAGGAGCATACTACAAAAATAATTACGGTGCTTAGGTTAAGGAAAGGTATTTCCTAAAAAGAATCGGTGGGTTTATATCTCTTTGCTTCGTTTTCTAATTGCATAAGTTGCTTTTGGGAAGGTTGCTTATATTCTAGTTCCTTGATAATATCATTTAAGGATTTTTGTTCTCCCTTTATTTTGGATTTATAATATGTGCAAAAAATTTCATCTCTTTGGTCTTCAGTATATCTAATCCTTTTTGCAATCCCCCCTCTCCTTTCTGTATACATGTATACAAATCTCAAGAAATTTCTAACTATAGAATATGGGTCATAGCCCAAAGAAACCTTACTATCATCTTGTTTTGTATTGTGTCTAGGGTCATAAGCATTTTTCAAAAATATCAATGAAGCATCTTTTAAAATATTGATAGTAATATTCAAATACTTAAATTCTGTTTTCAAATGAGTTGGCTTCAATAAGAATTTATCATGGTTAAGCTTTTTAAAAATATTCTTATTCTTATCTTTTAGCATAAGCTCTAAATACTCTTTAATGTTCTCAATTGAAGCATAGCTAATTGGCTTATCATGGGGAGCAATCTTGGGCATATCTAGCCCATAGCCAGTGGATAAATTATGCAATTCATGCAAAGACATGATATCCCTTCTTTCTTCATTATATTTTAAATTCAACAAAAATATCTTCTTTTGTTTACTATCCCAAATTAAAAATAAATCTCTCTTAGATATCTCTTGTCCTATACCAAAGATTAATTCATATTGGTTATCACAATTGCTTATATACTTCTTTAAAGGAATCACTAACACCCATTCAACATCTCTACCTAAGAAATCATCATCTATTGCTTTTTTCAAAAATCTATTGAAAGTTTGGTTAGCTATTATTTTCTTGAATTGTTTTTGGATAGAAGGATTATCGGGGGTGTCTAACATAAGATTCAATAATAGTCTGGCAGATTTCCTATCTTTAGTTTTTAATACATCAATCATTTTGTTAATATTCATGCTTAAATTTTAGTATCTTCCATTAAATATACAAGAATAAATTTTACCCTTTAAACAGCTATTTTTGATAAAAGTGCATTTTTAGGGTTTAAAAGAAAAACCTTATAGCCTTTTTTATATTACTTCTCCCTCTAAATTTTAATTCTAGGGAACCAATCCATAGATTTCACCTTGTTTAAACCACACAGGCCTTAAACGGCTTGTTTTGGACCTTTTTCAGCTAGGATGGTTTTTAGGTGGGTATTTTTAAAAATCAGCAGTTACTATTGGAATATTGAAGATAGGAATTGTTATATCAACCAAAAGGCAAGAATATAGGTATTCAATACAGATAATCTATTTATAGTTAATTGATAAGATAAAAGAAGAATGTCTTTATCTATTGCTTAGTCTTATTTCTTAAACTATATAACAATAATCCTCCCACTAACAATATAGGGAAGACAAATCTAATTAAGTTTATTGTTGCTATATCTAGCCTATTAAGCCTATGTATAGTCAATCCTATTGGTTCATCATTTATTAATAATGCCTCAAGAGTATTGGGTTTAGGTTTTGCTTTATATCGTATTTCATAAGTTGATGCTATTACACCTATAGATACTAATATAGCTATAGCCCAAATAACTATCATTTGTCTTTTATTCATTTCTCCCCCTGTATTTTTTAACTTCCCAATAATAATCCCCTAACCACTTTTTAGCAGTTTTGTCTTTATCTATTCCCTCATCATAATCATATTCAATTATTGCTATGGCTTTGAAGACAGCTCCAAATGTAAAATTTTTAACCTGTTCATCGTTCTCCGCCATATCATCTATCCGTTCAATATAGAATTCTGCTGGTTGGGTTACTATAATATTGCTTCTTTCTTTGAGCATACTTTTTAAAGTATTAATCATTTCTATCTTTTTCTTTTTATCAACATGCATCCAAAGCCACATTGAAGAACACTTACCTTGCTCTACTGCATCCACATATTCCTCATATGTTTTGTATTTTTTGTTTTCATAATGCTTAGGTTTATAGCCTTTGAGCTTATCCCACTTAATATTATTAGCCAAAGGTATGGCCCATGCATTTGAAAGTAGAAGGAATATAGTTAACCAAATTATTGCTATCACTTTGTTATTCATACAATTGGATTATATCACTCAATAACAATTCGTAAATGGAAAACACCTTATTCCAATTAGGTGTAATATTCAGCAAACCTTAGCATAATAAGGTGCATGGAAACTAGTATAAGATTGAAGTTGGGTAAAAGGATTAAGAAGCTAAGAGCTAAATGTGGTTACACCCAAGAGAGACTTGCTGACTTAGCTGAACTGGATTATAAATATTTGCAGAAAATTGAGGGAAAGAATCCACCCGCTTTGAAGATAGATACGATTGAGAAACTTGCTAGAGCCCTAAAAGTTAAACCTGCTGAGTTGTTAAAATTTTAATTCAATTTTGTGTATCAATATAACTATACTAGTAAAGTGCCGATATATTTACCATAAGTATTTGGCATATCTTCGTCTTTCAAAAAATCAACAGAATAATCTTCATTAGACACATAAATGTGTATTTTTCCAGAAAGACACTCAAGTATGATATCTCCTGCTGAATTCTGTGTAATTGTATCATATTCGGCATAATAATTTAAATCTTCGGACGGCGCTTCACCTATTATAATAATTTTAGGATTCATCTCCGATAGCCAGTCTTCTGGAACTTTACCGCTATCCCTACCATGATGTGGGGCAAAAAGCACATCAATATTTTCTATTTGAATAGCATCTTTTATTTTTTCCATAAATTCTGTTTTTAAATCACCCATCCATAACACCTTAGCACCATTTTCTAGAGCATATCGCACTATAGGAGATATATTATTAGGACTACCTCCTTCCTTAGCGTTTCCAAGTTCCTCTTTGTATGTTTCATTACTTGTGTCCGGCCATAAAATATCAATTCCGGAACTTTTTCGTTCTTCGCTCGATTTATTCATCCATTTCCTGGAACAGTCTTGATAAATATAGAAAGCTTTTTTAGAATCATCTCTTAGTTTGCAGTATTCATTAAAATCATCGGTGGCATCATCTTTTGTTGTTTCATTTTTGACACAATAAAAATTAAGTATTTCCATTTTTTTATTTAGATAAGCAAGACCTAAAATATGGTCATCATCTGGATGCGTTGAGATGAAACGAATTATATTTTTACTTTTAGACTCAGATTTAAGCTCGTTGATAAGTTTCTCTCTATCCTCTTCAGACATACAACAATCTATAATAGTGAAATTGTCAGTGTCATGTCTAATGTAAAACATATCACCTTCACCAACAGAAAATGATTTTACTATACTCATATCATTATCCATTTGCCTTTATTCTTTTGGTTATATACTGCGTCTGCTTTCTGTATGAAAACAGAAACATAAACAAAAGCAATACAAGCAAGAACCATGCACTCCAGTCTTTTAGTATTGGGATTTTAGTCTCAATAAACTCATAAAATTTCAAGATAATTGCTAAAATAAATAATGAGCTAAGCGTACGATACATGTTATTGCTTTCAGAAAATAATTCAATTTTTTCATCCTTTTTTGATGCTAATACAAATTCTTTGTAATCAACAAATTTCAAAAATGAAATTTTTTTTAAAAAGGGCTCAATTACAAGCGAACCAAATCGACTTATTACTAATCCAATAAAATAGTACACAAAAACTCCCGTGATAGGATTTTCTTGCAATAATGAATATGAAGTAATTTTCGTTAAAATAACAGCGAAGACTATCCCTGGAAATAAATAATTAAATATGTTATAAGAGGATAATTTATCTAATAAATCTTTCATATGTGCACTCCGTCGAAAATCTTATTATGATTTAACTTTGCAATTCCAATTCGGATAATCATCGCCTTTATGCCTGTTATTCTCCCATTGTAAAGGTTGTAGATTACTCAAATCATCGGTTCCACCCTTAGATGTAGGTTTAATATGGTCTATTTCCCAACCCCATTGCTCTTGTTTTCCATATTTCTGTCGTTGCATACTTGCACCACATACGTCTTTTCTAAAGCTCTGGTACTCTGGTTCAAGTTTACCTTTCTTCCACACGGCCTCTACTGTTTCCTCGTCAAAAGTACTACCATTTTCTCTAGTATTATAATTCCTAGCCATCGCTTTTCTCCTTTTTATTTAATGCTTTTTATCTCTGTCAACCACTACATGTTGTGGGTAATATTATTACTACCACAATATATTGAGAATGTCAAGATTTTTTAATAAAAAGGTTCAAAAGATATAACCAACAGGGTCTTTTTGTTGTTTTGTAAATCCCAAAAGCTTAGTTTTACTCACTGGGGGTAGGTTCGGGGGATACATAGGGGGGGTAGTGTCCACAAAGTGTCCAAATTTCTGCCTAAACCATACTCATAGATACTAATCCATATCAATAAAAAATCCCCTTACTCATAGAGTTTGGGGATGATTTGAAGTTTTTCCTCTGTAAATTATTATCCTTAAGAGTGTCCTGCTCTACCAACTGAGCTAATGGCCCGAAAAATAAATACTGGCATGCCTAAACTGACCAAAGATTATATCATTTGAAAGTAAAAAAATCTACTACAAAAAGCTTGATTGGATAAAAGAAAAGGGTTGTTTGCGAAGTTTTATGAAAGGCAGCTAGTCGGCGTAAACTATATATTATTGGGTTTTCTCCAGAAATTTTGCAGATTGCCCCTTAATCGTTTCTTTTACCTTTCCATTCTCAATTATAAATGTTATAGTTTCTCCTTCCTGGCTGGCTGTTAAATCATAAAAGGTAAAAAACTCTTCACTGCCTTCTTTATCGTAACTTATAAGGCTACTTTGCGTAAAGCCCAGCCCCTGCAATTCTTGAGGTATGGTTTGCGCAAATAATTGGCAAGGAACAAAGAAAATTACGCTAAAGAAAATAGCTATTAATTGTTTTTTATTCATATACTAAAGATAGGCTACCAGTGGAGCCTTGTGAAACGTTCCGCATACCGCTTTACCCATTCACGAGATGCCTCTTCAAGAGAAACTTCCCTGCCCAGCTGCAAACTGCGCAAATCGCGGTATTCAACAATGAGATAAATCTGCTCAATCAGCTTGGTCTTAAAAGCATCGTTAAAGCGGTAAAAACTGCTGCCCACGTTATAAAGTTTTGTTTCGGGGCTTTTCGTGCAATGCACAACTTTAGATTTAACGCTAAATACCTTATCCTTAAAAGGCAACTTTATCGCAATCAAAGATCCGACTTTTACCGGCCGCTTCGTAGAAAACAACAACCCGCCCATACTTACGTTAGCTGTAACTGCCCGGGTATTCTGTTCTTCGCCGGATTGCGTCTTTTTGACAATTTTATAGCCAATGGGAATACTTAAAGGGTGGCGTATAAAACGCCTGTGCTCAACTATTGGAAAAGTATCTGAATATTTTTTATTCATTGGTTAAGATTTAAATTATCCTCCTCCGTAACAACACCTAATTCAAAAGCCCGCTTAACGTCCTCCCAGCACTTGCGGTATTTTTCTTTTTGCCCGTAGGCCAGGCCTCTTCGTATATAAGCTTCGGCATATTTGGGTTTTACTTCTATTGCTTTTGAATAATCTTCTATTGCTTTGTCATAATCTCGTTTTTCGTTATAAGCAAGCGCTCTATGATAATAAGCCTGCGCCAGCCGGGAATCCAGGTAATTTGTTGCATCATAATCTTTGACGGCTTTTGCCCGTTTTCCTCTCGCGTCATTTGCCTGCGCTCTGGCATAATAAATTTCAGCATTGTCGGGCATAAGTTTTATGGCTTTTGTATAATCATCCACCGCCCTGGCATACTCTCCTTTTTTGCTATAAGCAATACCTCTATTGTAATAGCTCTGCGCGGACTCAGGATTTATTTCCAAAGCTTTTGTATAATCGGCGATTGCTTTATCGTACTGCGTCAGCTTGTTATAAGCAATACCTCTATTGTTGTAGATTTCTGCATCGGAAGAATTTATTTCCAAAGCCCTTGTGTAATCATAAATAGCGCTTTCATAATTTCCGGCTGCTGCCTCTTCGCATGCGCGCTTATAATAGGCTTGCACAAGATTAGGGCTTATCTTAATTCTGTCGCTATATTCAACTATAGTAGCATCGCGCTTATCATAATTTTTATTTTCCTGGGAAAAAACATTATTTGAAAAAATTATTAACCCGATAAAAAACAAAATCAAACAGCCTTTAAGCATTAGGCCTCCTTTTTATTCATAAATTATTTTGTAGCTGCAAAATTAGCCTCATCTCTAATCAAAAACTCTTTTTTTGAGCTGTTCTTTTAAGCTTTTAGTAAGCAAAGAAAGCTGTTTGCTTATTTTAACGGGATAAATGTAGTTATTTTCCAGGCACGATAAGCGCGAAGGCATAGCTTTTATTTTACCCGCTAATATATCCCTTTTTTGCATTACGTCTTTTTCTTTACAAAGAATTACTCCTTTATCCATTATTTTTCGCATAAGCTTTTTGCCTTTTATTTTTTCATCAAAAAGGCCTATGGAATCCGACAGCATAACTCCGTTTCTGCCATAGGACCTAAACAATTGTTTTCTGGAAGGAAGATTTAATTTTTCCGCGCTAAGCTTCATCGTGGGTATAAACCCTTTGTTTTTTATATTAATTTCCACTAACTTATACAAAACATCTGTGTAAGGCGAATCAGAAGAACAACCCATATTCGTCCCTACGCCAAACGCATCTATGGGCGACTTTCCGGCAACTAATTTCGCAATTTTATATTCATCCAGGTTTCCCGAAACAACAATAATTGTATCAATTAAACCAGCCTGGTCAAGTAGACTGCGCGCGTATTTGGAATATTCCGCGAGGTCGCCGCTGTCAATCCTTATACCCAAAAGGTCAAGCCCTTCCTTTTTCATAATTTTTGCCACTTTTATCGCTGACTTAATGCCTCTGCTTACGTCGTAAGTATCTACTAAAAAAATTGATTTCGCAGGGAAAGCATTCGCAAATGCCAGAAAACCTTCAGTTTCCTTGTCAAAACTCATAACATAAGAATGTGCCATTGTACCTTCCACAGGTATCTTATATAAACTGCCGGCCAAAACATTTGAAGTCCCTTTTGCCCCGGCTATATACGAATATTTTGCGGCAGCGAGAGACGCTTCAACGCCCTGCGTTCTCCTTAAAGAAAAATCATAAACTGCCTTGCCTTTTGCCGATAGTATAATTCTCGCAGCTTTCGTTGCCAAGGTCGTCGCCAGATTAACCTTATTTAAAACAATACTTTCTATTATCTGCGCTTCTATTATATTTGCGCTTACGCGCATTATGGGCTCCTGCGGAAAAATTATTTCCGGCTCTTCCACTGCCCAAATCTCTCCTCTGAATTTAAATTTTTTAAGGTAACTCAAGAAATCATCTTCAAACAGAGCCAGATCTTTTAAATAGCCCAGATCTTCTTCGCTGAATTTAAAGCCTTCAATAAAGTTAAGGCAATCATCTATTCCGCAGGCAACATAATAAGGGCGGTGGGCAGAGCGGATGAAAAGGTCAAACGTAGCGTAGGCATCCGGCTTATTCTTAAAGTAAGCCTGAGCCATTGTAAGCTCATATAAATCCAAAGAAAGCGCTTTGCTCATTTTTTGAAAATCTCTTTTACGGTGTCTTCGTCAAAATGATAGGAACGCTCCAAAACTCTTCCGTTATGCATAAAAATAAAAGTAGGCACGCCTATCACAGAAAATTTATCTGCCAAACTGGCAGTTTTATCCACAATAATATTTTTAGAAATATTATCGTTAAGCTGCAGGGCCTTAACTGCCTCTTTAATGCTTGCTTCTGTTTCTCCGAGGTTTACAAAAAAGCATTTTGAATATTTGCAAGCATTTTCATTTTTGTTCATTCCGCGAAGTTCTCGCACGCAATAGGGGCAGCGGCTTGTCCAAAGGAAAAGCATAGTATCCCCGGACGCTATGTTTTTCTCGTAAGATATAGAGCTTCCGTCAAGCAACTTGAAAGTTTCATCTGAGGCAAACGCTCCCGTAATTGAACAAAAAAACATAAACAACGCTACTATTTTTTTCATATCAGTCCTTTTTTAAAACGGTCCGTTCATTGAAATAAATTTCAAAAAGAAATAGAACCCCATTAAAATCATTACAGCCCCCAAAGATTTGTTTATGATTGTAATCATTTTAGTTTTCTTTGGCAATTTAGCAATTAAAGAGGTAAACGTCCCGAGAATTATCAAAACTGAACCATAACCGAGCGAAAAAATCAAAAGAGCGACAGCTCCGTAAGCTACATCTTTTTTAAGCGAAATAAGCGTCAAGATTGAACCCAGAACCGGAAAATTACAGGGAATTATGCTTAGCCCACTTATTAAGCCTAGTATAAATATTGAAGGATACGTTGGCTTGTGGCGATAATTATGCGTGAATGAAAAAAAGTTTATTTTGACAAGCCCCATTAAAGACAGGCCCATTAGAATAAAAAATAAACCCAGAAGGATGTAGGTTACAGGATTAACGAAAAACTTTTCAAAAACGACGTGGAATAGAGCGGCACAAACGCCCAAAACAGTATAAATGGTTGCTATGCCCAGGACAAAGACCGTGCTTATTAAAAAGCCTTTGAGGCGGTAAGAAACAGACGTAGCCCCCACAATACTTAAGGTGATTGGAATAAGCGGGAAAATGCAGGGCGAGAAACTTACTAAAATGCCAGCCAAAAAACTTGCCGCGAGGCCTAGAGCCGGGGAAGAATTGAAAATTTTCTCTAGATTATGAAGAAAAAGGTAAAGCATTAGCTTCTTTATTCAACCAATCAAGATATTCCTGGTTTATATTGTCTATCTTAAAGCCTATTATCTCAGGCGTCTCATAAGGGTGGTTATTTTTTATAAGTGTTCTTAACTTGGCAAACAAAGTCTCTTTTGTTTTAATGATAAGTATTGATTCCTGCGCCTCATCCATTTTTCCTTTCCACCAAAACAAGGATTTAACGCCGCTGATTATGTTCACGCAAGCGCACACGCGTTCTTCCAGAAGCATCTTAGCAAGAGGCTCTGCGTCTTTTGACGGAATAGTAACTAATACGGCTATTACCATATTACCTCCACTTGGAAAACTATCTACGCTAATTTTTTGATAAGCCCCGCAAACCTAAGCGCCATTCTCCGGCAATTGTCCTCGCATCTTTTATCAATTTTTTCTATAGCAACCGGGCCGTAATGGTCGCCCTTAAAATCACCCTGGATAACCATCCCATGTATAAGCAATGCCTGCAAAATTGATAAAATTGTTGTTTCGTTGCCACCGGCAATATTGGCGGAAGAAGAAAAAGCCATTCCAATTTTTCCGTCAAGTTTTCCGTGGAATGAAACGCTGTCATCAAGAAATTGTTTTACAGGGCCGGCCAGCGTCCCGTAATAAGTCGGGGAACCTATGATTATTCCATCGTAATCAAGAAGCTGTTTTGGCTTTATGGAGTCTACTGGAAAAATATCAGCGGCGAGGCCGTTGTTTTTAATTTCCTCATGAATAATTTCAGCCATTTTCTTTGTATTGCCACTGCGCGTGTAATAGATGACAACAACTTTCATGGGATATCCTCCTTATTTATTCTTACTAGTAACACGTATCACGTAACACGTAGCACGCTTAAAACGCGTTAGGTGCGGCGCAGTGGGCGCTACGCAAAGAACAGAAACCTAAACCATCATGACGAGCTTCGCAGCAATATGTTGCTTCGAAGCCCTACCATCATTTTACTTGTAAAGGGCGAAGAAGAACGCGCCCGGCAGGAGTTGAACCTGCAACCTTCTGGTCCGTAGCCAGACGATCTATCCAATTGATCTACGGGCGCAAATACTCACAATTTATAATATCTAAATATGAACCGAAAAAAACCATTCAACCTGTCCCGAACGAACGAAAATATTCACAAGTCATTAAATTTAATCGGACAGGACCTTTTTTATCATTTCCAACAGTTTTTCTCTTGTTATGGGCTTAGCCAACACAAAGCGCTTGCCTGTTTTGCCGGCAAAACTTTCTTCGTTTTTTTTAAGAATTCCTGTCAGAAATATAATAGGAGTATTTGCAGTAGCGGTATTTTTTGAAAGAAGAGCAGCAACTTCTCCCCCGTCTATATCCGGAAGGATTATATCCAAAACTATAACTTCTGGTTTATTATTTAAGGCAAGCTCAAGAACCTCTTTGCCCTTAGTCGTTGAAAAAACTTCGTAATTTTCACGTCCAAGTATATGGCAAAGATAATTCAACGTAGTTTCTTCGTCGTCAACTACAAGTATTCTTCTTTTTGGTGCTTCTGGCATATAGGTTAAAGTGCTACGAAAATTAAACTATTCCTTTAAAAAAATACCCAGGGAGGCGGCATCGGTAAACTTCCCGCAAGGCTGACTGCGTCGCCTACAAGGCCAGCAGCAGAACCTACGAGCTGAAACGGTAAAGTAAGCAACGCACAGCCATTTAAAATCAGGCAAAATAAAAATAAAAAAACTAAAAGCAAAACGTTGCCTTTCTCCATTGCATTTATAATACTATGTTTTTGCTTTTTTTCAACAGAAATGTTACAGCTGCGCGCGGCAAGCTGTCTTTTTTTAAGAGTGAATTATTCGGTGAAGCAGACTTGTTTAGAGTTTTTACGGCTTTGGTTATCTTTTCTTATCTCTTTCACCGCAAAAAATACTTTGGATTTCTTCGTTTCCATGCTTACTTGTTTGAGCAATGCCATAGCAATTGTTTCTGCGGTAAGGTGCTCCCCTGAACTGCACAATATCTTAAATACCTTCTCTGTCATAGCCTCCTCCATACTTAGCCACGGGTAAGCTTACAAACTGCGGATAATTACAAAGAGGAAAGAATTATACCTTTGCCGATAAATATGTCAACTTAAAAATATAACACCTTTTTCCTGGTAAATGTGGCAATTAATTATATTCTAAGGAACTAATATGCTTCTTCTTCCAGAACTTTCGGTTCTCTATCCATATAAACTACTTATTAGCCATAAACAAACGCTTCTTTGAAACAACATACATCAAAAGAAACGTCGGCAAAATCAGGCCTATGACTCCGGAGAATTTGTAAAGAATATTCGGCATTTCATTGTAACTGCTGTGTATGCTTGGGACTATCTCAAAAAAAGTCATTTGCGAAGCAGTAAAACTGTTAACTATGCCGATAATAATGCTAACAATATAAAAAACAATATAAGCTGTCCATGCGCTCTTTCTCATCCTCACGAAACCTATAGAAATATACAGGTTAATTACGCTTACTGACAAAAAGTAAACTTTCTCCCAGATTCCAGAAAAAGACAATTCGCCTATTAAGGTAGACTTGGGATATACCGGTAAAAAAATAAAAATAGCGCAAAACAAAGCAGTGAAAAAAGTAAGTATAGCTATAAGAGTTATGCCAAGCGGCCGTTTCGTGCTTGTAACCTGGGGTTTTGTTACTCCAAATGCAGCCTTTACTACGCCTTTATTAAAGAAAATCATGAAATACATCGGGATGCAGATAAAGAAAATAAAATTAGCAACAGAAAGAAAAAATTCAGGAATAAAAATTGCCGGCTTCGTCTGCGCTTCGTAAACCGACTGGGGAATAAACACAAGAGCGACAGCCGAAGATATTCCAATAAATATAACAAACACCGACATGACAAAAATAGAATATCTTGCCCAGTTTTTCTTAAATATTATGCCTAGCCCTGTTATAATCGGCCACAGAACCAAGAACAAAAGATATAGAGTGACCGCCTGAAGCAGCGGCGGATTCTTGGTTAAATTTCCTGCCGGCAACAGCCCGAACAGCATTACAACAAATACAATTGCGCCTATGCATAAAATGTAGATACCGGATAATTTAATAATTGTTTTTTCCATCGTAAAGCCAGTTTAATTTATTTTTTCACGGGTTCTTGGCTTGTTTTTACAGAAATTTCTCCAAGGTTAACCTTTTCCGAGCCCCCCTGGGCACTTGTTTCAATTTCCTTCTTGATACTATTAAGCTTTTCTTGGATATTATTTTCTATTGTTTTATAATTTTCCTGGACACTCTGTAATTCTTTTTTCAGGCCTTCTATCTCATTATTAATTTCTGATCTAAGCTGTTCCGGAGGGGTTATCTTTCCGGAAAGGTCTTTTTTATATTTCTCGTAGTCAACTTTAAAATCTTCAAGATTTAATTTAAAACTTGATATGTTCATTTCAAAATCATTCATTTTATCGTTTAAGAATTTGAATTGTTTGGCCGAAAGGTCTATTTTGTCGTTGCACTCTTTGTACAATTTAAAATTAAGCGCTGTGGCGGCAGCTATGGAAATAAATAAGACGCCGATTAATATTGTAAAAATTTTACCAGATTTCATAGCCACCTCCCTTTAGTAACTATTATATGTAGAAATTTATTTAAGCCTAATTACTGCCAACGAATTGCCGTTTTACAGCGGTTTTCGTTTAGCAAATTCCCCTATCTTATCAAATACAACCTGTTCCAGGCCGGTAAATTCCACTCCTGTTTCGTAAATAAGCCCCTTGGCTACTTCCTTTTGCCGCACAACTTTTCCGGATAAATTTACTCTTTGGGAAAAAAACGGGAAAAAAGTAAGCATCTTAAGAGTTGTCCCAGCGGGAAAAACTTCGCTGGTTGTAAGGAGCATCCCCCCCTGGCTTATATTTATCGTTTGAGAAAGGTTAAAATCAGAATCGGAATATACATTTTTATAGCTGACAAGAAAAGCGGCGCTTGCCCGCGGATACCGTCGTCTCTCTACCCCGCTATACATACTAACCCTCCTTGAGGCTTAATCCTCATAAAAAATTATTCAGAAAAAGCAAGATATCCAAGAATTAAAAAATTAGCAACAGGCAGCATCATCAAAAGGCCAAGCCATGCCGGCTTGTTGCGCGCTTTGGCAATTTCCATCCAGAGAATAATTATACATACTAAATTTACCAACGGTATTAATAAAAGGATAATCCACCAAAATGATTTATTCGCAATCATCAGTATAAGAAACACGTTTAATATCGGCAGCCAGGCAAACCAGCCAAAAGGCGTATCTGTCTTATTGGCTATTTTGTGCAGGCATAAGGAATTGTAAATATAAAAGACAATAAATAAAACTAAAAAAACAATTACAGAAAAAGCTTCATAGCGAAAAGCCGGCGGGATAGGGCTGCGCGTATTCTTTCCGGGTATCCGCGTAGCAGAGTGAGAAGTCATGACTTTTGCTATCTGCGAAGTTTTTTTATAGATAAGCTGGGGGGTGAGGCAGCCTTCTCCTATTACCCGTTCAAATGTTTGCCCTTTGCATTCAAAAGAAACCATTGAATCTGAAATCTTCTTCACAGTAATTCCATTAATTTGCTCTCCCTGCCTTACAGATTCTCCGTTTACAACTGCCAAAGGGCTGTTTGGGTCATACATAATACCGCTTACGCATACGCTGGAAGGGTTATTGCTTTCGTTCTCAGGGTAAACCAGTCCGATAGCGGAAAAAAGCAATAAAAGCAAAATAACAAATTTTAACTTAATCTTCATAAATATTCTTTAATTTAATATATTATATTACAGAATAGAATTTTTGGTAGGGATTTTATGAAATGAATTACGGAGCGTTCTAAAGGCCCGGAATCTATTGACTAAAATCCACAATTACTGAAGATATTCTGCTATAAATATCAAAATCGCAAATTAAATTGTCTTTAAAAACTGCCTGCTTGCCGGAGGCATCTTTAACTGTGAAATCATTTAAAAAACCCGTATCCTTAAGAAGCTCAAAACCATTACTATCCAAAAATATTACCGAGAAAGCAGAAAAAACTTTTGCAGGGTTGGGATTATTTAAATAATCGGCTAACTTCTTAGGCAAGACTCCTGCGTAAGTCAATTGGAGATTAAGAGTGCGGGAACGCCAGCTCGCTGTAAGCTCGCAATTGTCATTTACAAAAACCTTTGGCTTTACGTTTTCGCCGGCTAAACTTTTCTCCCTTGCAGCCAAATAATACTTTGATTCTGTATCACTGGCAGGCAATGCTGTCAGCCCGCAGGAAATAAAAACTAATATAAGTATGATTCTTTTCATTTTTAACTAATTTGTGATAAATAATACTGCTGCAGCAGGGATTGGTCAAGACATAATCGCTTGCCTTTCGGCCTTGAGCAGGGTTTAAAACTCATTCTCCTTATAAACAAAGAAAGCGTAGACTGAATTTCTTCAATCTACGCTTTCAATTTAAAACATTGCGGGGCATGGATTTTCCGCCGAGGGCGGACCCGCCTTAATATTTTTCATTATAGTGGCAGGGAACCTGCGATCTCAAGGTTATGAGAATTCTCGGGATATTTTTTAAATTAAGGAAATATAAGTAAATAATTTTTATAAACTTTAGCTTTGATTAATTCAGACAAAAAGAAGATTATAATACGCATTAGCGTCGACTATATCGTTAATAACTATTTCTTTATTAACTCTCAAAGATAAAAACTTGTTTTTATGTTTTGTCAAAAGCACCCTCCAGCTATGATTCCAATTTTGGAGAAGCTTTAAATGACTTTTCTAAAAATTTATCAATAAATTTGTTCATTATGTTAAGCTCATGATCGACACTTACAACTGGGTCATAAAAATATGATTTTCCTTCTTCCTTTTTTATGAATATTGCTCTAGGGATAAGCTTTCTCATCTTTTTAATCCGCAATATATCTATATCTGTCTTTTCAAAAACCTTAGCATAAGGCATTGAATAATAATATGGCCTTTCTTTTTGTAATTCCTTCTTTAGCTCCTCATCGGATTTTTGCGATTCATCAGTGTGCATCAGTACTGACGTAGGTATCATGATAGTACGATGTGCAGCTACATGACGAATATCGGCCATTCTTTGTATCCAATCTTTATTATCTTCTTTTAAAGACAATAATTCCTGATCTTTAACTTTTTTCCAAAAATTTATCTTTGCGATTCCACATTGTTTTTCTGGAACACCTAACTTTAGGGATGTATTTAGAATAGTGGTCAACTGATCCAACAGACCCCATCCATACAGATAATAATTCGTTATGTAATACCCAATAATAGTCCCAAATCTCATCTCATGACCAGCTCTAGTAAAAAAATCATTTTGAATTTCGTAAAACCTTACCAAGTCTCGCGTAAAAAGAATAAATGAATAGCGGTTAAGGCTTAGGCTTCTTAAGTTTTCCCTTAAATAGTTATCTTCAATCTTTCCACTTTGAGAATTGAAATAATCAGATAATTTCTTGCCATCTGGATGATCAACGTTATAGTAAATATCCGGCGTAAGAATTCTTGTATATGAAGTTGCACTCCAGTATATAGAAAAACCCCTAGCGCAGACTTCAACAAAATCGTGGAATTCTTCTAGGGGAATTATACGAATGATATCGTAATGGTATATTAAATATCTAAGATCAATAAGTGTTTCATTAGATGTAATAATGCAATCCGCTTTTAACTCAAAACTTGAACTAAGCAATGTGGATGTTTGCTGATCGAGGTGTTCTAATTTCTCAAAATCTTTAGGCTTTTCTTTCTTCATCCATTTTGATGGCACAAAGCTACCTTGCTTCACAATGTATGTTTCAACAATTCCATCAAAAGAAGCAGAGATCCTCTCTTCGCTTGGTGTAAACAATTTTAGAATAACAGGGTTGTCTAATATACTGAGATCGTGAATTGTATCTATAACAGCCATTAAATAACTGCTCGTCCAAAATTGATTCAGCAATTCAGGATCAATTATCACTTTGAATTCTCGAGACGGTAAGAATGGTATCATATTTTTGAAATAAAAAAGATGATTTTTGACGAAATATTAGTTACGATATCAAATAGAGATAACCTTTGGGTAAATGTTACTGCCATAGTAGAGGTTGGTCAAGGGGCAAAAAAACGGGATGTCAGATTTCCCTTTAAGTTGACCTATTTTTTCTATCTTTCTGCCTATACCTTACAAATGCCCCGATTTACGCCCCTGCTTGCGGTCTTTAGCACCTTAAGACCGGCCAAGTCTATTGACTTTGGCACATCCCAAGCTCCCTACGTCCTCCGAAAGCGCTATATGGCTATAAACAAAGAAAGCGTAGACTGAATTTCTTCAATCTACGCTTTCAATTTAAAACATTGCGGGGCATGGATTTGAACCATGGACCTCAAGGTTATGAGCCTTGCGAGCTACCTGTCTGCTCCACCCCGCGTATTACACAGATTGGGACAGATTTGAAAACGGATAATCGCAGATAAAATTATCTGTGATTTTCAATCTGTGGTCATCTGCGCTCAAGAATTTTATCAACTTATTCTGCTATGTCAACAACTATTTCGTTTTCCCTGGCTACACCAAGATTGTCGCGCGCCATTTTTTCGTAAAAATAAGGGTCTTTGCCGACTTTTTTTACCTTGCGCTGCAAGTCCTTGATTTCTTTATTCAAATCTTTGTTTTTTACTACCAATCCCTGGTTTAACTGCCGCAATTTTCTTAATTTTGCGTAATTCGGAAAATAAATAATCACGCAAAATATAAGAAATAGCGAGCCTATAAAGATAATTTTAACTGTTTTAAAGTGATTTAAATTTAAAAGTTTTGCCAGCATATTCGGCTTTCTTCCCAAGCTCTTCCTCAATCCTTAATAATTCGTTGTATTTAGCAACCCTATCAGTCCTTGAAAGTGAGCCTGTCTTAATTTGCCCGCAAGCGGTTCCTACTGCAAGCTGGGCAATTGTTACATCTTCTGTTTCTCCGGAACGATGCGAAATAACAGCTGTAAAATCATTTTTGAATGCCAAATCTATTGCGGCAAGTGTTTCAGAAAGGCTTCCGATTTGATTTACTTTTATCAAAATAGAATTGGCTGCTTTTTCATCTATTCCCCTTTGCAGCCTGCTGGTGTTGGTTACAAACAAATCATCGCCAACTATCTGTATTTTGCTGCCCAGGCTTGCGGTAAGTTTTTGCCAACCCTGCCAGTCATCTTCGGCTAATCCATCTTCTATGGAAACAATGGGAAACTGAGAAGCAAGCTGCGAATAAAAATTAATCATATAAGCTGAATCTACTTTCTGGCCTTCCAGAATGTAGCTGCCGCCCTTAAAGAAAGAGCTGGAAGCCGGATCTAAGGCTAGGGCCACTTCTTTGCCTGGTTTATACCCGCATTTAGCTATAGCCTGGACAATTAATTCCAAGGCTTCTCTATTTTTGGATAGATTCGGGGCAAAACCTCCCTCATCGCCTACGGATGTAGACAATTTCTTTTCTTTTAATAAGGACTTTAGGCTATGAAATACTTCTGTTGCTGCGGTAAGCGCCAACCTAAAAGTATCAAAACCGATAGGCGCAATCATAAACTCCTGGATGTCTAAATTATTATCAGCATGTAAACCGCCGTTAAGAATGTTCATTAGCGGCACGGGCAAAACCCTTGCTTTGTTCCCGCCAATATATTTATAAAGAGGGATTTTTTTTGCATTAGCTGCAGCCTTTGCTACCGCCAAGGATACCCCTAAAATTGCATTTGCGCCAAGTTTTGATTTATTCGGGGTTGCGTCCAGCTTAAGCATGAGTTTATCAATTTTCTTAAAATTTGGCTCCTCGCCCTTTATCGCAGGAAAAATTATTTCATTTACGTTATCAACGGCTTTCAAGACGCCTTTACCCATAAACCTTTTCGGGTCTTTATCGCGAAGCTCAAGAGCTTCGTGCTCTCCGGTTGAAGCTCCGGAAGGAACTGCGGCTCTTCCAAGAATACCGTTACTTAAAATAACGTCTACCTCAACTGTAGGATTGCCTCTTGAATCAAGAATCTCCCTTGCGTGAACCTGTTTAATCTTTGCCATGCTACTCCTTTTAATGAGCATATTATTTTTTCAAGCCATTGTGGCGCAGAAAAAATAATAGTGCGAATTAAACCTTTGACACTTACCTAAATAAAATATTAAGGTAGGTGTCAAGGGTTAACTTCAACTACGCAACTTTTTGTTACTCCCTTCGGCCGCTTGAAAAGTTGCTGTTTCAGTTAATAATTAAACTTGTTGGTAATAGGCATGCGCCTGTCGCGGCCGAAAGCGCGGGGAGTAATCTTGATGCCTAACGGCCCTTGCCTTCGTTTGTATTCGCTTGAATCAATCATGCCTACCACTTTACGGATTAACTTTCTATTAAACCCTTTTTTTGTAATTTTTTCAAGTGAAAAATCTTCTTCAACGTATAATTTTATGATAGGGTCCAATAATGAGTAAGGCGGGAGGCTGTCAGTATCCTTCTGGTTTGGCCTAAGCTCTGCTGAAGGGGCTCTGCGTATGGTTGAAAGCGGGATTATTGCTTTTTTATTAACGCTGTTTATGTGATGTGCTATTTTGTAGACAAGCGTTTTAGGCACATCTTTAAGCAAGCCAAAACCGCCTACCATATCGCCGTAAAGAGTGCAGTAGCCGCAGGAAACTTCGCTTTTATTGCCTGTGTTTAACACAAGATAGCCGAACTCATTTGAGTAGGCCATAAGCAAATTGCCTCTTATCCTTGCCTGAAGGTTCTCTTCGGTTTTAGTGCCGTCTTTTCTTTTAAATAAAGGCAAAAGTATTTTTAAATAAGCGTCAAGCAATACGTCTATATTTATCACTTCATAATTTATACCTAAATTCCTGCATATTATTTTCGCGTCAGAAAATGTTTCTTTTGAGGTATAACGCGAAGGCATAATGAGCGCGCAAACATTATCTTTTCCGAGGGCAGAAACAGCGAGAGAAACAACAACGGCGGAATCTATTCCGCCGCTTACGCCGATTATTACCTTTTTAAATCCATTCTTTTTTACATAATCAGACAAGCCTAACTTAAGCGCGCAATATGCTTCTTCCTGTTCTTTTATCTCAATCTTCTTTGCGGGGTAACTCTTTTTATTATTCAATTGAAAAAGTAAAAAATCTTCTTCAAATCTTTTCGCGGCAGAAATCAGCTTTCCGGAAGGCGAAACTACCATGCTGGTTCCGTCAAACACAAGCTCATCCTGGCCTCCGACTAAATCGGCATAGAATACAAATGCGTTGGTTTTTTGGGCGAGAGCAGAAATAACTTTTTCCCGCATGGATATTTTTCCAAGGTGAAAAGGCGACGCAGATATGTTAACGATAAAATCCAGCTGTTTACTGGCCAAGCTCCTTATGAAACCTTCCCGCCATATATCCTCACATATGCTGATGCAAAATTTATGCCCTCGGAATTTATAAAACGACAATAAATTCCCCGGCGCAAAATACCTTTTTTCGTCAAAAACGCCGTAGTTTGGAAGGTAAATTTTATGATAAACATCCTGAAGTATTCCGTCTTTTAAAAATGCGCAGGAGTTATATATTCTTTCCTTAAACTTATCCACAAACCCCAAAAGCACTATTATATCTTTTGATTCTTTTTCTATGATTTTTAGATAACGCAGGTTCTTCTCTACAAAGTGAGGCTTAAGCAGAAGGTCTTCCGGAGGGTAACCGGTAAGAGACAATTCAGGAAATATTATAATATCTGCGTGTAATTTTTTCGCTTTTCTGATATTGGAAATTATTTTATTTGCATTATATTCTATATCTCCAACACAAGGATTTATTTGGGCTAACGCAACTTTTAGCATATTACAAATTATACAGTTTTATTTTGCAACCGGCAACAGCCATTTACCCTGTTATTTCTGTAGGTTAAATTTACGCAGTTTAAAGTACAGAAAAACACCGAAAACCAAAAGTAACAATGAAACAAACTGCGAAAGAGAAAGAAAAAATACATTGCCTCTGGGGTCGCCGCGGAAAAATTCTATAACAAACCTTAATACCGAGTAAAAAATCAGGTAAAATACCAAAATCTGGTCATCAAATTTCTTCCGATTTTTTACAAATAATAAAACTACAAAAAGTAAAATCAGAAAAAACGCTTCAATCAACTGCGTAGGTATAACGCAAACGCCCAATCCTCCGGCGGGAGACTCTTTCGGAAACAAGACGCCGATAAAAGAATTGGTCGGCCTGCCGTAACAGCAGCCGTAAGAAAAACACCCCAATCTTCCAAACGCATGCGCCAGGGGAACACCCAAGACTATTATATCGGCTAACTTTAAAAAATTTATTTTATGCAATTTAGCTAAAACAAAAAGCGTAATTATTGCGAAAACTACTCCTCCATAAAAAACAAACCCGCTTCTGCTTAACAGCATTTCAACTGGATTGCGCAGAAAATTTTCAAAATCTGTAAAGATATAAAAAAATCTTGCACCGATGAAGGAAAAAATGAGGGTCCAGAAAATTATGTCAGAAAATATATTTTTATCTATACCTTGCCTTTTGGCTTGTTTCAAACAGAAAAGATATCCGCACAAAACCCCCAGAAAAACTAAAAACCCATAGGTGTATATGGTTATTGGCCCAATTTTAAAAAGTATTGGATGCATTGTTAGTTAAAAACCCTGCGCTTAGAAGCTAATTAGTTGTAACAAAACTTATCTTCTCTATGCCTGCGTCTTTGGATGCCTGCCATACTTCAGTAAGAATTCCTACATTTGCAGCGCTATCTGCCTTAATAAAAACTGAATCATAGCTATTTTTCTTTAAAAGCATAGCCACATCTTTAATAAATACCGGCTTGCCCTCCAGGTATAGCGTGCTATCAGATGAAATCCTGACATTAAGTATTTTGCTTAATTCTTTGGAGGTTATAACATCAGGGAGTTTAACATTTAGCCCCGGAACAACCGCAAAACCGGTTGAAAGCATAAGAAAAGCAAAAAACAAGAGTAATATATTTAGGAATGAAATATTGTTTATTTGGCTGAAATAAGAATTTTTTTTCAGGCGCCTTTTAAACTTCACCCGCGTATCTCCTTTGAGATAAAGCCTCTAACAATTCTCCGGCAGCCCTTTCCGCTTCAAGAACATAAAAATTAACTTTGTGCACAAAATATTGATAGAAAACCGATGCCAAAAGGGCAACAGAAAGCCCGCTTACAGTAACTATCAATGACTGCCACAAACCTATTGCTATGTCTGATTGCGCGACAACGCCGATAGCAATTGCTTTTTGCGAAATTGTGTAAAAACTCTTGAACAATCCGATAGCTGTCCCCAAAAGCCCTAGCAATGGAGTTATGCTTGCAAGCATATTTAAAAAATTTAAATTTTTCTCTAGTTTCGGAACTTCATAAAGCGAGGCGGTCTCTATAGCTTCCTTTATGGTTTCCCTGGAATCTTCATAATAAACCAATCCTGCCTTTAATACGTTAGTCATACAATATGGATTTTTTTCGCAGATATCAACTGCTTCTGAAATCTTATTCTTACGCACGTAATCTAATATCTGGTTAAGCAAAGCCTGGCTGTCTGCTTTAATCTTAAAGAAGTAAAACAAAATACGCTCAACTATGATAGCCGCAGCAAACACCGAACAGAGCAAAATAGGCACCATCATCAAACCACCTTTGGATATCCACAACCACATCAATTCCTCCTTTTTTTACGATAATCAATTATCGTAAATTAAGACCTGCGGGATTTTACAAAAAATATTTTTATTATTCGCGCTTTGTATCCTTGCTTAATTCCTCCAAGCGCAACTTGGCAATTTTTGATTCTTCTGTGTCAAACGCTGAAATTTTCTGGTAAAGCTCCTTGGCGGCTTCTATTTTATTTTCTTTTTCATAAATTTTTGCAATCCTGAAATAAGATTTTATCCCATAATCTCCATCCGCGGTGTTTGCCGAAGAATTGTTTCCCGAAGAAAAAAGATAGGCAACCTTGAAATACTCCTCTATGGCCTCTTTATTTTTCTCCATTTTTTCCAGGCACGTAGCCAGGGCAAAACGCACCTCCATAGAATCCACCCCTTCGCCAATCAATTTTTGAAAAAGTTTGCTTGCCGGCTCATATTCTCTGGTATCTTTAAGAAGCATTGCCTTCTCAAGCATCGCTGCCTTTGCAACGCTGGGAGATGAACCTATCAAATCGTCGTAAATAGCCAAAGCATCTTTGGCCAGGCCCTTACGCGTATAAATCTTTGCCAGATAAATTTTACCCTTTAACGAAACAGGGTCATCCGAAAGCGCTATTTTTTTAAAATAACCCTCTGCCTTTATATCATCATCCTTCATCATAGCAAGATGCCCTAACGAAAACATCGCTTCCGCAGCAATTGACGAATCCTGGTAATTATCAAGCGTCATCTTGTAATATTTTTCTGCCTCGTCATATTTCTGTTCTTTTTCATAAAGCCCGCCAAGGTATAAAGCGACGGAAGCAGCATACGGGGATGATTTAAATTTTATCAGGAATTCTTCCCATATTTTCTTAGCCTTGTCAAACTCTGATAAATTAAGGTAACAGTTGCCGATGTCTATAAAACCGAGCTCCTGTATTTCGCTGTCTTTAAACTTACCTATCATATCCGTAAAGATAGCCAGCGCTTTTTCGTATTTGCCCTCATTAAAAAAACATTTGCCATACAAGTAGTTGACGCGCGGAATAAGCTCTTCCTGGGGGAATCTTTTCATAAAATCTTCCAAAAGCAGCTTCGCTTCCTGATAATTATCCTGGCTGAAATACCCCACCGCTAAATAATACTGCGCTTGGGGAATCAGTTTGGAAGATGGAAAGTTTTTCTGCAGATTTCTTAAAGCAACCAACGACTCCTCTAATTTTTTGTTTTTCAGAAAAGTCATGCCTATCTGAAACTGTATATAATCCGTGTAAACAGTATTTGGATTATTCGCAAGGATTTCGTTGTATATATCAAGCGCCTGATTGAAATTACCCGCTTCCTGGTAGGCATCTGCTATTTGAATTTGCGAGCTTACCATTACAACGGAATTATTTGTATATTTCAAGGTATTTTTAAATTCTTCTATGGCCTTTCTGAACTCACTCTTTTTAAGATAGCACCAGGCAAGCCCGTAATGCGCTTTATCAAGAATGTCGGAATATTGCGCGCCCTTAAAGTTATCAAGAATATAGCGGTATGCCGACAGAGAATCGTTGATTCGTCCCATTTCATACAATGTGTCAGCCTTGGCAAGGTATATGTTTGAAATCATTTTGCTCTGCGCAAAATTTCTCAAAAATTTCTCAAAAATTTCCAAAGCAGCCTGATAATCGCCAATCCTGAAATAATAGGTGCCTTCGCAAAACAGCTTAACCTGGGGATCCTTTATCTGCGCGATACTGCCTTTTGCCTCTTCAGCATTGCCCTTAGCCACAGAAGAAAAAGTCAGGCCTTGATAAATTAAATCATCCAGGTAATCATCATTGCTTAATTCAAGGGCGCGGCGGTAATAGCGGTTTGCGCGTTCAAAATCTTTGCCGTCGTAGAAAGACTCTCCAAGATAAAAATAAGCAGTTGCAGCAGCTTTGCTCTTGGGGTAAGTTTTTAAAAATTTTTCATATTTTTCTCCAAGAGAAATAATGCGCGAGTAGATTTTCTTCCGGAAATAGAAATCAAAAAGGCTGGAATACGCGCTGTCAACCGTGTCGTTTTCTTTGCTTTCCGAAATTACCTGTTCAAAATAATCCTGCGCGGCGGCGTCATCTCCCAATTCCAGAGAATCCAATCCTGCTATGTAGCGTGCCTGCCAGAGGAATTTGGAGGAAGAATAATCAGAAATAATCTTTTTTGCGCACGCAAGCGAATTAGAGAAATTTTTTCCTTTTAAATAAACCTGCGCGAGCAAGAAATTTACTTCATCGTAGGTTTGCGACGCGTCAGGCTTTAAAAGTAATTCGTTTAAAATAGGAAGAGCGGCAGAATAGTCGCCTTTGTAGTATAAGCATTTTGCCATATATAATTTTGCATTGTAAAAGTTTTTGCTATTAGGAAAATCTTCGCTAAATTTTTTAAAAAGCGATAAACTTGCCTCGTAAAATCCGTCTGAAAAAGCCTTAGTGGCTACGAAAAACTTTTCTGCCTCAACGTCCGCAGCGGTAACTATCTGCGCAAAAGAAAACAAAATGACAATAACCAATATTATTTTTTTAATTCGTTTCATAATTTTAAACCCGTAATTTTAGTTTCTCTTTCAGAAAAGCTCCTGTATACGAAGACTTATATTTTATAACTTCTTCGGGAGCTCCGCAAGCAACAAGATATCCGCCGGCCTGGCCACCTTCCGGGCCCAAATCTATAATATAATCTGCACACTTAATAACATCAAGGTTATGCTCAATAACCAAAACAGTGTTTTTCTTATCCACTAACCGGATAAGAACGGATAAAAGTTTCTTAGTGTCGTCAAAATGAAGGCCAGTAGTGGGCTCATCCAATATATAGATGGTTTTGCCTGTTGCTTTTTTGCGAAGTTGCGAAGCAAGCTTTATCCTTTGAGCCTCTCCGCCGGAAAGGGTTGTCGCAGCTTGCCCTAAAGTAATGTAACCCAGCCCTACGTCTTTTAATGTTTTAAGAATATTCTTTATGTGAGGAAAGTTCTCAAAAAGTTCATAAGCTTCATCTACGCTCATCAAAAGGCAGTCAAATATGTTTTTTCCCTTAAAAGTTATCTCCAGGGTCTGTTTGTTGAACCTTTTCCCTTCGCATACTTCGCAGGGGACATACACATCGGGCAAAAAATGCATTTCTATTTTTTTTGTTCCATCGCCCTGGCACGCTTCGCACCTGCCGCCTGAAACATTGAAGCTAAATCTTGCCGGCTTATACCCTCTTTGCTTTGCTTCGGGAAGCTGGCTGAAAATTTCCCGTATGTAAGTAAAAACTCCTGTGTAAGTTGCCGGGTTTGAACGCGGAGTCCTTCCTATAGGAGACTGGTCAACGATTATTACCTTATCAATAGATTCCAGGCCTTCTATTTTTTTGCAAGCGCCGGGTTTCTCGCTGGAATTATATAAATTCTTGGCCAGTGTTTTATATAGTATATCTTCAACCAATGTTGATTTCCCCGAACCGGAGACGCCGGTTACGCAGATAAAAACTTCAAGGGGTATCTTAATGTCAATATTTTTTAAATTATGCTCGCTTGCTTTATGTATGAGTAAATGCGGTTTATCGCTATACGGCCTTCTCTGCTTCGGCACCTCAATACGCTCCTCTTGCCGTAAATATTTAGCCGTAAGAGTGTTCGCTTTTAAAACATCTTCCCTCGCGCCGTTATACACAATATGCCCGCCGGATGAGCCGGCTCCTGGCCCAAGGTCAATTAACCAGTCGCTCGCAGCTATCATCTGCTCATCATGTTCAACCACTATAACGGTATTACCCAAAACTCTTAAATTTTTTAAAGTATTTATAAGTTTTTTATCATCGCGCGAATGAAGGCCTATTGTTGGCTCATCCAGTATATAAAGAACGCCAGAAAGGGATGACCCCACTTGCGTTGCAAGCCTTATCCTTTGAGCTTCTCCTCCGGAAAGAGTAGAACTTAATCTGTCCAGGGAAAGATAAGAAAGCCCCACGTCAATGCAAAAAGTAAAACGTTTTTTTATTTCTTTTATTATGTATTGCGCTATTTTTTCTTCATAGGCGGATAGCTTCAGCCTGGAAAAAAAA